>CENY01153262.1_pt1 | contig 14943 bp, 12 predicted proteins | sample 356181 | NCBI WGS metagenome assembly CENY01 (sample SAMEA2619840, study PRJEB7988) | marine metagenome | isolation source: saline water (ENVO:00002010), including
GTTCGAGAAGAAGGGCCGCATGTCAACGATGAGGTCGTGCTGAACGGGTAGGCCGCGTAGCGGTTCGATACGAATTGTGGATTCATCGATTTCACCCAGCGTCGTTTGGCAGGCCAATGTCTCCTTGCCGTTGATAACGACGGCACAGGCGCCGCACATGCCAACCCGGCAGGCGAACCGAAATCCGAGTGAGGGGTCTTCATTCTCGCGGACCCAACTCAGCGCATCGAGCACTCGCGCGTGCGTCGACGGAACCGGTACGTCGAATCGTTCCTGTCCGCCACCTGATCCGCTACGCGCGATCTCGAGCGTCACACTTCCCAGCGAGGGCGTGACTTTGGTCATGCAGGGATCAACGTTTCGCCGAGGAGTGCATCCGGCGTCCGCCGCGAAAATTCTACCGGGCGCGATTCGGTCGTCATTGAACCGTCGGCCTCTTTACGCTGGAAAAAATTCACGAGGTAACGATCATCGGAATCGGGAAAATCTTCGCGGAAATGACTGCCGCGACTCTCCTCGCGCTGACTTGCTGCCGCGCCGATCAGCCGCGCCACGTCGATAAGGTTTTCCGCATCGAGTCGTTCTTGCAGATCAGGGTTCCCGCCACGTTGGGCGGGCATGGGCAATGCGGTGAGTTCCGATTCAATCGCATTCAGTTCTTCTTCAACACGGGCCAGGCCGTTGGCTTCGCGCAGAATTCCGAGGTGTTCCCAGGACAAGGCACGCAACTTGTTTTTCAAACGGTAGGGCTCACCGGTGATCTCCGCCGATCCCTCCAATCGATCGCACAGTCTCGACAGCCGATCCGGATCGATCGCAGGGCGTGCGCTCTCCTTTACGTGCCTCGCCATCGACTCTCCGGCGATCGCACCAAAAACCATAGATTCGGCCACGCCGTTGCCGCCAAGCCTGTTGGCACCGTGTACACCTCCAGCATCTTCTCCTGCGGCGAACAGACCGGCGAGACTGGTTCGGCATTCGCTATCGATACGAATGCCACCCATCTGGAAGTGTGCCGTGGGCGTGACTTCAATGAGATCCGTTTCCATGTCGGTCCCCACGGTAAGACACCGCTCGTACATGCCGGGCGAGGACTTGAGCAGGAACTCCTTGCCAAGATGGCGAACATCGAGATAGACGCCTTCGCTGTCTGTGCCCCGGCCGGCCCTGATCTCCATCATGCCGCTCCGTGAGACGCGGTCCCGCGTGGAACGCTCCATCTTTTCTGGATCGTAGCGTTCCATGTATCGCTCGTGGTCTGCGTTGAGCAAATGGCCACCGGCACCGCGCAGTCCTTCCTCGAGAACCGTCCCGTTCAACAGAGACCCATCGACGATGAGACCCGTGGGGTGAAATTGCATCATCTCCATGTCGACAAATTCGGCACCGGCGCGATAGGCCATGGCCAGTCCATCGCCGGACTTCTCCAAGGATGCGGCCGTGATGCGGTAGAGCGGTGCCGCTCCACCGGTTGCCACGAGGACTGCCGCAGCGTTGACAGCAATCAGTTCACCGCTGTGTTGATCCATCAGCAACGCGCCGGTGACGGATTGGCCGGAGCCATCCAGCAGCAGGTCGACGCCACGAACTTCGTTGAGCATCTCGATGTCGCGGACAAGCATCTGTTCCGCCAGGCGGCTGATGATTTCGATCCCCGTAAGGTCACCGCGGTGGATTGTTCGATTGAACGATTGCCCGGCGAGCGCGCGCTGATGAATGGTGCCGTCCGCGTTGCGGTCAAATGTGCAACCGAAGGAATTCTCCATTTCGAAGACGCGTTCAGGCGCTTGGGTCACCAACGTCCAAGCCAATTCCTGATTGTTGATCAGGCTGCCGCCGCGAATGGTGTCGTCGTAATGCTTGTCGAAAGAATCGTCATCATGAAGCACGACGTTATAGCCGCCCTGGACCATGCGCGTGCAGCCGCTCTTTGCGAACAAGCCCTTGCTCGCGACGACGATGTCGAGGTTGGGCGCCGAATCGCGCGCGTGGATGGCGGCGAACAGGGCGGCGCCGCCACCGCCGATGATCAAGATGTCACAGGTGAGGGATTGCACGAGGCCTCTTTTGCGGTCTGCAGGCCGGAGATTCCAGCCTGGGTCGCTTCTTATAAATTACTGGCGAAATTCGACAAGGCACGGTCAATCCCTTCGACAATAAAATCGACGTCGTCGCTGGTCGTGATGAGCGGTGGCAGGATGGGAATGACGTTATCTGCTCGCGTCAGCAGGTCATGTGTATCGAGCAGATCCGTGATCATGTCGCCGATCCCCATCGCGGCCGGAAAGCGCTCCTTGGTCTCCCGGTCCTTCACCAGTTCAACTGCCGCGAACAAGCCCTTGCCACCCCGAATGTCCCCGACAAAGGGATGCCTGTGCAGGACCTGGAGACGCTCGAACAGGTATTGACCCATCTCGGCAGAGTTCTCGACGAGGTTCTCGTCTTCGATGATCTTCAGATTAGCCAGCGCAGCCGCCGCGGCAATGGGGTGTCCGCCATAGGTATAGAGGTGACGGAACTTCTCGTCCTCTCCGCCCAGGAATGTGTCGGCCACATCCTTGCGCACGATGGCGCCTGCGGCCGGGAGGTATCCACTGCTCAGTTGCTTGGCCATGGTCGTGATATCCGGCTGCACGTCCCAGTGCATGCTCGCGAACCACTTGCCCGTGCGGCCATAGCCGGTGACGACCTCATCGAGGATCATCAGGACGCCGTAGCGGTCACAGATTTCGCGGATCGAGGGCCAGTAATCATCGTGCGGACAGTAAACGCCACCGGTGATCGACATGGGTTCGCCGATGAAAGCGGCAACTGTTTCCGGACCTTCCTTCTCGATAACCTGTTCGACTTCACGCGCGCAATCGAGCGTGCAGCTGCCATTTTCCGCACATAGTGCGCAGCGATATTCATTCGGTTGCGTGACATGGATGTTGCCAGGTTGGAGCGGTCCATAGTCACCCGGAGCAGCGATTCCGCCGCCGCCCGCGGCCATCGTCGCATGGGTGCCACCGTGGTAGGAACCTGCCCGGCTGATAACCTTGTAACGGCCTTCCTCGCCCCGGATCCTGTGATACTTCTTGGCGATTTTGATCGCGACTTCGTTGGATTCGGCGCCACCATTCGTGAGGAATACGCGCGATCCTTTGTCCGGTGCCAGACTGGCGATTTTGGCAGAGAGGCGGATGGTATTCGGATTGCTCCCGCCCCAGGGATTCGATGTGATGCCCTGCATGGCTTCGTAAACGGCGTCCGCGATCTCCTTGCGGCCGTAGCCCACGGCCTGAAGCCACATTCCCGACATCATGTCGAAGATCCTGCGGCCTTCGATGTCCTTGAGCCAGCAGCCTTCGCCGCTCTCGTAGATTCGCAGAGAGTTTGGAGAATCGGCGAAATCCTGCATCTGGTGGAAGGGTAGCCAGAAATGGTCCACTGCCATCTGGCGAAGATCTTCGTGTCCCTGTTCAGTCATCGCATGGGCATCCCTGTTGAATGGTTCCCGACTTACCGGAATGAACCATCATACCAGACCGGTGCGTCTGCCGCTTAAGACGGGACGTGAATACCAGGCTCAGGAGGACAGAACGGCGTCGGCGCGCTCGCGAGCCGCTGTCGCGCGCTGGGTGTCGCCCAACGCAGCGAGCGTCTCGGCATACTTCAGCCAGCTACCATGGCTGTTCGGTTTCTGTGCAAGGCGTTCAGAGAGCAGCGCTCGTGCAAGAGTGAACTGCTTGTCTCTAATCGTCGCTTCGATCAGCAATTGATGGAAGACATCCCGCTGTGCGTGGCTTCCACCGATGCAGGCCAGGTCGTAGCGCAGGGGCAGCAGGGTGTCGACCACGGCACCATAGTCATTCTTTGCAAAATCAAGCAGGGCCTGGCAGACCGGAATGGTCGTGGACTCCATTGTCGTGGCGGCGAAGTTTTCGGGCGTGTCGCCAAACTCATGCAGCGACGCAAGTAGCTTTTCCGCGGCATCGAACCTCTTGTCGGCGGCCAGGGCCATCATCGCGTGAGTGTCGGTAAAGGCGAGGACGTGATCGTCGACATGTCTCTCCATTGCATCGGCCATGGCCTTCCAGCGATCGCCAACATCGACACCCAAGAGATCGAGACGCAGCAACATCGAGGCGCCATTCTGGACGTCGAGATAGAAATCCCAGACCGGGGGTTGCACCGAACGATCGAATAGCTCGAGAACGGTGTCGTAGTCACCCGCTTCAACTGAATACATCGTCAGGTGCCACCACAGATGGCCGCGGAAGGGATTGCGATCATCCCAGGCGTCGGCAGGGTAGTTGAGCCACTCCATCCCTTCGCGAAGGCGACCTTGCATTTCGAGGGTGTGGGCGACGGCATGGATCGCCCATAGATCGTCTGGATTGGACTCCACTGCCTGGCGGCCGAATTCTTCCGCGCGCGCGTACTCGCCGCATTCCTCTAGGCCGAAGGCATACATGCCCTGAACGCTGCTGTAGCCGGGTACCGAGTCATCCCATTGATCGATGACGCGAGCGATGCTGTCGCGGATGTCCTGGGTGTGGCCCATCCAAAACGAGTTGTAGTGCTGAAGGCGCAGAGCCAACAGGTCATGTGGATGATCGAGCAGAATGGCGTCCCATATCTTGCAGGCGTTCCCGACGTCGCCCTTTGTCCAGGCGCGCAGTGCGTCTACATGAGCCGCCTCGCGTGCCGTAACCTTGGACACGCCGGCTTCCGCCGCGGCCAGGCTCTCTTCGATCTTGGGGCGCATGGCGCTGGTTGCGAACAGGTTGAACAGATATCCCTTGAAGCAGTTCCCCATGACGAAGTCGGGATCTGCGCCCAACATCTGCTTGATTGCCTCGCCGGCACCGGCGCGATACTCCATGTATTGCCGCATGGTTTCGTTGAACCCCTCGACAGCATCGGCGCTATCGGTGGTGAGGGTCAGTCCGCGAATATCGCTGTGCATGAGTGCTCCTCGGGGCAAGCCCCCCTGTCATGGAACTACGGGTATTCAAACCCTTGTCTGGTCAGTTTGCTGTCGAGCAACGATTGCAGGTGCCAGAAGCTCTGCCGAATTGCTCTAAGGTTGGACTACTCGCCACCATCGATACGAACGTAGACCTTCCCGTCCTCGACCTTGGTGGCATAGGTATCAAGAGCGACGGATACGGGCGCGCCTTTGGGTTTTCCCGAGGGAATGTGGAAGCGGCCCTGATGCACAGGGCACTCGATGATGTCGTCGATCACGATGCCTTCCGAGAGAAATGCGAAAGCATGCGTGCAGATGTTCTCGGTAGCGTAGAACTCGCCATTCACATTGTAGACAGCGATGGCCGTACCTTCGACATTGACGCCGATGACGTCCTCTTCCTCGATATCATCAGTTTCGGCTACGAGATGCCACTCTCCGGCCATGTCATGAATCTCCGATAGCTGAATGTTCGGGTGCGGGTCAGGTGGACTGGATCAGATGGAAGCGAAGCTTCTTCTCCAGGTGATCGCGAATTACATCCCATTGCACGGCCCAATAGCCCTTGTCCAGCGGGTTCATTTCGTGACCCACTTCCCTGTGAAGTGCGGGCAAAGCGTGGAAGGGCACTGACGGCGCCAGATGATGTTCACAGTGATAAGGCATGTTCCAGCACAGGAAGCGTGTCAGCGGGTCTGTCTTGAGCGTGCGGGCGTAGGTGCGAAGGTCAAGATGACCTTCCGTGCAGCCCGTGTGGTCGGCAACGCGAAGTGCGCGGGCAACGGGTAGGCCGATCACCGTGGGGATCGCCCAGTAAATCGCGGCGGCCCACGACCCCAGAGCAATGCTGACGACGGCGACTGTCACGTAGATCGCGAGGAAAATGCGTGCCTCCAGAAATATCTTCGGCAATTGGTCTTCCGGTACAAATTGACGATTGAAGGGGCGGATTCGACCCATGCTATGGCGGAAGATCCAGCCGAGATTTTTGACCCACTGATGGATGCCGGTGACGTAGTAAATGTAGTCGATCCATGACGAAGGGCTCGGCAGGACGAATTCCGGATCCTGGCCGAACTCTTGCGCGTGGGTGTGGTGACCGGTGTGGTCGTAGCGGAAATAGGTCGGCGTCCAGACAATCAGGATTCCGGTGATCCAGTGCACTGTCTCGTTGAGCCAGCGAGAGCGGAATGCGGTCCCGTGGCTCGTCTCGTGCATGGGCGCGAACAGGTGCCCCAGCATGACACCGTGCAGGAACATGGTTGGGATCAACCAACCGGTGCCCGTGGCCAGGTAGACCAAATATCCGGTCCCGAAGATGATCGACATGTGTCCGCCGAAATACATGAGGCCGTGACGGTCGGTGCGTTTGGTGAAGGGCTTCAGGCGCTTTCGCGAAATGATCTCACGTTGTGCCTCGAGCAGTTTCGTGTTGGCGTCGGGGGTCGTCAGCTTATCGACATCAGGAGTCGCTTCGACACTTGCTTCGGTCATTTCAGGGGCCTCTTCCCAGGATTGCCGATCCGCGGAATTGTCAATCCCGCGATGCCATGAAGGCGAGGGTATCGAGCTACTTTTCTTCAAACAAGCGAATAAACTTTATATTTTTCTTCAGTTTTCCTTAAGTCGAGAATTGGCGGCAACCCGGCTCAAGGCATCATAGAGTGTATCGAGGAAAATCTGCCGGTGGTGCTCACGCTGTTGCACCATAGATATCGTCCTCTGGAGTGCGGGCGAGCCGAAAGGCACGACGTAGAGATCATCAAAAAACCTTTCCCGGATCGAAGAGATCGGAAGAATACCGACTCCAAGGCCATGCAAAACCATCATCTGGAACGTTTCCATGGTGTCTAGTTCCATGATGGGATCAACCTTGATATTGCGCTGGTTCAGCGCTTGTTCGATCAATCGGCTGACTTCTGCCTTGCGATTGAAGCCGATGTATGGGTTGCCGGTTAGAAGCTCTGCATCGCTCTGACCCGCAAATTCGCGCGGCGCTATGACCATCAGGGGTTCGCTCAAGAGGGGCCGGCTCAGGAGTTGTCCATCCAAGTCCTGGGGCTGAGTGATCACCGCCGCATCCAAACGTCCCTGGACGATTTGATGGACGAGCTCGTCCGCCAAATCGGAGACCACGCGGACCTGCAGGCGACGATAGGTCTGGTGCAGATTGTCGAGGGTCTGCGGCAGAATGAATGACATGCCTGGAACCGTGCCGATGCGGATGGATCCTGTGAGTTGGCTGGACACAGGGGAAGCGTCAAGAAGTTTGTCGCAGAGCGAGGTGATTTCACGCGCCTGCTCGAGCATCAGCAGGCCGGTGTTGTTGAGTCGCGTAGGACGGACGGAGCGTTCAAACAGTTCAAGCCGCAGGCTTTGTTCGAGACTTTTCATCTGCATGCTGACGGCCGCCTGAGTAAGGCCGAGCTTGGCTGCAGCGGCGTGGAAACTGCCCGTGTCGGCGATAGCGACGAGGGTCTGTAGCTGTCTTAACTGCATGCCACATCATAAAATTTGTTGAAGATGTTCATCAATAAAATTCCTTTGACTGAAGATGGGGTGGCAAATAGCGTTGAGCCTCTAGCTTCTCCGGCGCGCCGCGGTCGGGGCAGCAATCCTCCGAAATTGCCGGGCTGGAAACGATGACTCCCATCGGAACCACGACGATTACGAACAACGCTCAATCGCGGTTCGGATTCAGTGCGCTGTCCGAGATCGGCGCCGCGCTGTCCGGCCTTGGTGTAGATCGCCCCCTTATTTGCAGTGATACAGGCCTTCGGGAGGCAGGTCTGATCGACCGACTCCTTTCGGAGTTGCCAACTCCTGTGAACGCCACCGTATTCGACGGTACGCCGCCGAATCCGACAGAAACGGCGATCAATGACGCGGCAGCACTCTTCCGAAATCGTGACTGCGATGGTGTCATTTCCATCGGTGGAGGATCGTCTTTGGATCTTGGCAAGGGGGTTGCGCTACGTGTCACCCATCCCGAGCCGCTCCAGTCTTATACAACTCAGAACATGGGGATCGAGAAGATCGGCGACGTGGCTCCAATGGTCGCGATCCCGACAACAGCGGGCACGGGCAGCGAGGTGGCTCGGGCGAGTGTGGTAATCCTCGACAATGGTGAGAAGCGGGTCGTCGCCAGCCCCAAGCTGATACCGCGTTTATCGATCCTCGATCCTGAACTGACGTTGTCCCTGCCACCCTATCTAACTGCGGCAACGGGCATGGACGCAGTCACACACTGCATCGAGGCAGTGATTTCACCAGCCATCAATCCCCCTGCCGACGCCATCGCGCTCGATGGTATCGAGCGAGCGCTGGGCGATGGCGCACTACGCCGCGCCGTGGCAGACGGAAGCGACCGTGATGCGCGTTGGACCATGATGCTGGTCTCCACCGAAGGTGCCATGGCATTCTCCAAGGGGCTGGGCGCCGTGCATGCCATGAGCCATGCCTGCGGCAAGGACCTCGAACTCAAGCTCCATCACGGCACCCTCAACGCGGTGCTGCTCCCGCCGGTGCTGCGATTCAATTATGAGCATGCGCGAGACAAGTACCCGACAATCGCGCGGGCAATGGGTTTGCCGCCGGACGCGGACCTGGCAGCAACAATTGCTGAATTGAATGCTGAACTCGGACTGCCCGAGGGCCTTGCAGCGATGGGCATCACCATCGACATGGTTCCAGACCTTGCCGAACACGCCGTCGACGACATGTGTACGGCGACGAATCCTGCTCCCTTGGACCGGAAGGGATACGAACACCTTTTCGAGATGGCATTGTCCGGCCTTAATTGATCCCGGACACCTAAGGTAGCTAGCGGATCGTTGGTGGTATTGAAGGCGGGCGGAGTGGTCGGTCGTATCGTGCTGAAGCCTTAGGTGGCGGCACGGTCTGGCAAACGGAATGAAATGAGATGGCGCTGCGGTTGTGACCGATCTTTGTGGCGTGATAATCAGCGCCAGCTCAAAACAGCAGAGTTGAACGGTGGGCAGGGAGGCAAGGACGTAATGTCAGCACCAAATTTTCTCTTCATTCAGGCAGACCAGCTGGCGGCTGAAGTCTTGCCGGTCTATGGACACCCATTGGTTAAGGCGCCGCATCTTGAGGGTCTTGCACGCGACGGTGTCATCTTCGAGAACGCCTATTGCAACAACCCGATCTGCGCGTCGTCGCGCTTCTCAATGATGGCCGGCCAACTGTCATCGAAGATCGGTGCCTACGACAACGCGGCAGAATTCCCGGCGACCGTACCGACGTTCGCGCATTATCTTCGCGCGCTGGGCTATACCACTTGCCTGAGCGGAAAGATGCATTTTGTCGGTCCCGACCAGCTCCACGGATTCGAAGAGCGGCTAACCACAGACATCTATCCGTCCGACTTTGGTTGGACGCCGGACTGGTCTAAGGGTGACAAGCAGCTGCCGCCGTCCGGCATGAGCATGCGCAGTGTCGTCGAGGCCGGTCTGTGCGAGCGCAGTTTGCAGATCGACTACGACGAAGATGTCGGCTTCCAGGCGGTGCAGAAGATTTACGACTACGCGCGGGATCCCGAGAATAAGCCGTTCTTTCTCGCGGCATCATTTACTCATCCGCACAATCCATTCACGACAACGCCGGAATTCTGGGATCTCTACAAGCACGATGACATCGACATGCCAAAGTATCCGGGCAAACCCGTCGAGGAACGCGATCCCTGGAGCCAGCGTTACCACTACCTGATCCGGCAGGACGAGCACGAGGTGACAGATGAGCACATCCGCAACGCCCGCCATGCCTACTACGGCATGACGAGCTACATCGACCACCATGTGGGCCGTTTGCTTGCCGCGCTGGAGGCGACCGGTCTCAGCGACAACACCGTCGTCGTGTTCACCGCCGACCACGGCGATATGATGGGTGAGCGGGGCATGTGGTACAAATTCAACCCCTTCGAGTGGTCCGTGCGCGTGCCGCTCATTGTCCGGGCACCGGGCAATGCCAAGGGACGGCGTGAGGCCAAGTCCGTCTCGCTCGTCGATCTGCTGCCGACACTTCTAGATCTCGCGACTGACGGTAGTCCACCCGAACTCATCGAGCCCGTGGACGGGCACTCCTGGTCCAGGATGTTGCATGGCGAGGACGATTCCCGGCCCGACGAAGCAATGGTCGAATTCACGGCGGAAGGCGCCATCGCGCCGTGCCTCATTTTGCGTAAAGGTCCCTACAAGTACGTCTACAGCGAGCCCGATCCAGGCATGCTGTTCAACGTGGAGGCGGATCCGGGAGAGCAGCAGAACCTCTGCGGCAATCTTGAATATAGGGAAATCGAGGAAGAGATGCTGGCCGATATCCTTGGCCGATGGGATCCAAAAGCGATCTACGAAAGCATCATCGAGAGCCAGCAGCGCCGCCATTTTATTCAAGGTGTGATGATGAGCGGACGGCCCGCGCCGTGGGACTACCAGCCCTTCCGTGACGCCTCGCAGCAGTACCTGCGTACGGGCGGCAGCCCGACCATGGTCAAGGGGCTCGCACGATTCCCCTACATGGAACCCGTGCCCCCGGACTTTCCGCGGGGATAATTGCCCCTAAGAACGCCACGCAGCCATGACCATCCAGGTGGTCAAGGCAGCCGCAACGAGCACGCCTGGATAAGACACCCACACGGGGACGATGACCCCTGCCATGGAGATCTCGAACTTCGTGAACAAGCGGACTCCATGCGCGATGGTCGCTATCGCGAATAACGCGCCCGATGTGAGAAGGGCTGCTTTCTGCATCGTGAATCTCCTTCACAGAGAGTCGCCCAGCACCCGGTTTCCACTGGGTGCCACGTTTGTGATTCTGCATCCCAGATTGACGAAAGGCTTTGATCGACATTAGTCGAACCGTAGCCGTCAGAGGCTGTGTTATTGCCCCTACCTCGCACGCTATCCTTCCATCACCGCGCGTGGAGCGCGGAAACAAGTCGAGGGAGGCAAAGTATGAGCGGCATTATCGATTTCCGGCTGCGTCCGACGCGGATTGACGCCGTCAAACCCGAGTTCGTTCGCGAGATCCTGCGGAAGATGGATGTGGTCGGCACCGAATCCTTCGAGAAGCAATCCCTGGAGCTGTTGTTGGCCGAGATGGATGCCGCGGGAATCGAGAAAGGTGTCATTGGGTCGCGGACCGGAACCATCAAGCCGGGCTTCTCATCGACCACGAACGAGGACATCGCTCAACTCGTTTCTGAACACCCGACACGCTTCGTCGGCTTCGGCGTCGTGGATGTAGCAGAGCCAGAAGGCGCCCTGGACGAGATCGACAAGGTCATATCGCTGGGTTTCGCGGGCATCACGGTGGAACCCAGCCAGTCCAACGCCCGGACCCGTCTCGATGATCGCCGGCTTTACCCCATCTACGAAAAGGCTCAGAAGAACAATCTGATCGTATTCACGGCCATGAGCTGTCTGGTCGGCCCCTATCTAGACGATGCGCATCCAGAATTGATTGATCACGTCGCGACGGACTTTCCCGACCTCAACATCGTGATCCAGCATGCCGGCTGGCCCTATGTGCGCGAGGCCATCGGACTCGCTTACAAACAGCCCAACATCTACCTGGTGCCGAGCCAGTATGTTCACTACGGCTTCCCGGGTGCGGAAGATATCGTCAAGGCAGCCAATAGGATTCTGCCACATCAGATCATGTTCGGAAGTGTTTACCCGGTCACGGGATCGTTCATTGAGCTACTGGAAATTGTCGACAACCTCGGCTTTGCCAGCGAGACGGTGAAGCACAACTATCTGCAGGGCAATGCTCGGCGGCTCCTCGGGCTGCCGATGACCGAACCGTCATAGCCACGCGAGCCACCCCCCATCCCGGCCTTGCCCCTGAAGAGAGGTAAGGAGACCTAACGGGACGGCATGGTTCTCTCTCCCCAGCAGAGGGAGAGACAGAGAGGAGCTGTAAATTCCGCTTTGCTGTCAGTTGATCACGAGGTTCGGCGCCGGTGCCTGATCGGTCATCACCACCTCGAGGCGCGAGACGGTCATCCGGCGTGGCGTGTTCACGCAGAACCAGATGCATTCGGCAATGTCCTCGGGCAGCAGTCCGTCGGCGTCACCCAGTCGTTTCTTGATCAATTCCATATCGCTGTGAAACCGGCGCTCGACGAATTCCGTCAACACGAGGCCAGGCTCGACTGTTGAAACCTTGACGTTGGTTCCAAGGAGATCGGCACGAAGGCCTTGCGTGAGGTTTTCGACGAATGCCTTGGTTGAGTTGTAGACGTGGCTCATGGGGTAGGGGTACCGGTGAAAGATTGAGCCGAGATTGATGATGTGGCCGCGGCCACGTTCAATCATTCCGGGGAGAAGCAGTCGGGTGCACGTCAACACCGCATTGATGTTGGCCTCGACCATCGTATGCAGCTGTTCGAGATTGGCATCCTGAAACTTTGCATCTGTGCCGATGCCGTGACCCGCGTTGTTGACGAGCACCTCCACGGCATCGAATGGGGCGGGAAGCGCTCCAAACGCTTCGGTCATTGCGGGCACATCGGTGACGTCCGCGACGATGGTGTGCACGGGAACGCCGAGCGATTCCTGTGCCTGCTTGAGGCGGTTTTCCCGACGCCCCGTGAGAACGAGATGCCAGCCTTCGTCGGCGAACTTTTTCGCAGTGCCCGCGCCGATGCCGGCAGTCGCGCCCGTGATCAGTGCCACGCGAGGTTGTTTATCGGTCATGGGGGACAGGTCCTTCCTTTTGCGGACTGAAGACGAGGCATCAGACCCTACAATTTAAGTGTGCTCTCCAGTGAGGGCTGACACTTCCATTAAATGACGCCTGCGTCGCGCAGCGATTCGATCTCCCAATCCAGATAACCAAGCTCGGCCAGCACGTCATGGGTGTCGGCGCCGAGTTGGGGCCCGGGTCGGTCGGGAAGGGGTTCATCGAGCCGGATCGGGCTGGCGATGAGCTTGAAATCGGATCGTTCGGGATGGTTCACCTCCTGAATTCTGCCGCGCTCGCGGAAAAACGGATTATCGAGCGCCTGAGCGATGTCATTCACGGGCGCGCAGGAGGACGTTCTGCCAATTTCGGACAGAACTCGCCATACGCAGTGGAGAGCCGGTTGCGTCGAACAAGTTGGGGCAAGGCTCAGTTGCGTCTGTGACGCCCGGCCGCGCAATCAGCAACAGTGCGGCCAGGAACGTTGCACATCTTCGCGATCCAGTGAGGTGGCGCAGGACTTTCATACGATCCCTTACCTCAAAAAATTAGGGAGCTACAACAGCAATGGCGCGTCGCTTTCGGTCTTCCGCTGGGTGACGGATTCCGGGTTCGAGCCAGAGTTCCAGCGTGGGAATGCCGTGCGCGACAAGATCGACCGACGCGACCTCCGGCGGCAACAACTACCCAGAGTTTACTCAGTCTCCCCAGCTCCAGTGATAACCGGAGCGCCCATCAGCAAGAACATAGGAATAGTTGTCGTATTCCCAAGTTACGAGATGCCAATCGCCGATCATTTTGAAACGGACGGCTTCGAGTTTGAATTGAATGTTTGCCGCTTTGGTCGTCGCACGCTTTGACCGATGTTAATTGGCGCCGCAGCCAGTCGAAACGGGCCCCCGCGTTTGACCTATGGCGGACGGATTCAAAGGAGATAAATCGTTGAATAACTTGACAACTCATGGAAAGCCGACCATTTACGGGTCACGCATTGTCTCGCGATAGCGCGACGTGCTGCTAGAAGCGGCACCTTTTCCCGAGATCAATCAACAAGAATCTACCCACTCCGGCCGCGCCCGTAGCAGGGTGACATGCCTCGCTTCGACGGTGTCCCTGGACGCTAGACGATTGATGAGGCTCGTAAGGAAATCCAAGTGACAGTAAGTAAATTTTCGGAACTCGGCTTAGCCGAACCGATTCAGCACGCTTTAAATTCAAGAGAACACATTAACCCCACGCCGATTCAGGCGCGGGCCATACCCGAACTTTTATCGGGCCGGGACGTCCTGGGAATCGCCCAGACGGGCACCGGCAAGACCGCAGCTTTTGCTCTGCCGATCCTTCACCGGCTTTCGAAGGGCAAGAGGCTGCGCGGACCGCGCAATCCCCGCGCTCTGATCCTGGCGCCGACACGCGAGCTTGCGATCCAGATTGGTGAAGAGTTTCGCGCGTACGGAAAACAGTTGCATGTCCGCCATGCCGTCATCTTTGGCGGTGTTAACCAAAGACCCCAAGTCAGAGCCCTGCGCCAAGGCATCGATGTTCTCGTTGCCACGCCAGGGCGCTTGCTCGACCTCATGGGACAGAGAGAACTCAAACTCAGCCACGTCGAATTCTTTGTGCTGGATGAGGCCGACCGGATGCTCGACATGGGTTTCGTTCGAGACGTCCGAAAAATTGTTGCCACGTTACCGGCACAGCGTCAGTCGCTCCTGTTCTCGGCGACGATGCCGAACGATGTCGCGAAGCTTGCCGGTGAGATTCTCTCTGATTCAGTGCGCGTCGAAGTAACGCCCCAGGCGACTCCAGTCGAACGAGTTCAGCAGAATGTCTACCATATCGCAGCCGCGGATAAGGTATCGCTGCTTGCCAAAATCCTGAGCGATCCCGCGCTATCTCGGGTCATCGTATTTGCTCGTACCAAACACCGGGCAAACCGCGTCGCGGATAAACTCAGCCGGAGCGGCGTATCGGCGGAAGCTATTCATGGCAACAAGTCTCAAGGGGCCCGGCAACGGGCACTCAATCGCTTCCGAACAGGTCATGCCCGTGTCCTCGTGGCGACCGATATTGCGGCACGCGGTATCGATGTGAGCGGCGTGACACACGTCATCAACTACGAACTGCCAAATGAGCCGGAGAGTTACGTTCATCGTATTGGTCGGACAGCGAGGGCCGGCGCGGAAGGCGTGGCGCTCTCGTTCTGCGATCCCGGGGAACGAGACTATCTGCGGGGTATCGAACGTTTGATCAAGCACCGGTTGACTGTGATCGGGGACGACCCC
>CENY01022389.1_pt1 | contig 14903 bp, 14 predicted proteins | sample 356181 | NCBI WGS metagenome assembly CENY01 (sample SAMEA2619840, study PRJEB7988) | marine metagenome | isolation source: saline water (ENVO:00002010), including
TGGCTAAAGGCGCAGCAAATGTTGAGGGCGATCATGAAACTCATGGAGCACCCCTTGGTTACGATGAAATTTCAGCTACAAAAGATAAATTAGGTTTGCCACAAGATTTATTCTATTCAAATGAGACAGTTTCAAATCACTTTCGCAAAAGATTTTTATCCTTGTCTGAACAGGCAAAGGAATGGGAGTCAAAGATTACCGAGGCATTAAAAAATGACGATTTTAAGAAATATTGGGATTCTATCTTTGATAAAGATTTTTCTGATTTAAAATTTCCAGATTTTGAATCAAATGCTTCTATTGCAACTCGCAAAGCTTTTGGTATGACATTAGATATATTTGCAAATCAAATACCAAATCTTGTTGGTGGTTCGGCGGACCTTGAGCCTTCAAACTACACTGGAAACTTTGCAAAGAAGCATGAGGATTTTAGTAAAGAAAATCGCAAAGGTAGAAATTTAGCCTTTGGAGTTAGAGAGTTCCCAATGGCCGCTGCAATGAATGGGATATCTTTACATGGTGGTTTAATTCCATTTGGTGGAACATTTTTAGTTTTTGCAGATTATGAACGTCCAGCACTAAGGTTGGCTGCTATTCAAAAATGTCGTGTTCTTCATGAGTTTACGCATGATTCTTTTTGGGTTGGAGAGGACGGACCTACTCATCAACCTGTAGAACAAGCGATGTCTCTTCGATCCATTCCTGACTTTAACGTATTTAGACCTGCTGATGCAAAAGAAACCGCGGCCTGCTTTAAGCTTGCTCTCGAATGTTACGAAACTCCATCTGCCCTGCTCCTTTCAAGGCAAGGAGTGCCGGTTTTAGATCTGGAAATGGGTGAAATAATTAAAGGAGTTTCTAAAGGAGCGTATACCGTTAAGGATGAACCCAACCCTGAATTGATTTTTTTAGCAACTGGTTCTGAAACGAGTCTTGCCCTTGAGGTTGCAAAAAAAATGCATGACAAAAGAATAAAAGTGGTAAGTATGCCTTGTTGGGAAATTTTTGAACATCAATCCCAAGATTACAAAAATACCTTAATTCCACAGCGCGGTGCACTAAAAGTTTCATTTGAAGCTGGTGTTACCCTGGGATGGGAGAGGTATAATGGAATTAATGGACTCTCTATTGGTATTGACCACTTTGGTGCCTCTGCTCCCGGTAAAGATTTAGCAAAAGAATTCGGATTTACAGTTGACGATATTGAAGTCAAAATTCGAAAATTTTTAGGGACTCTTCTTTGAAGATCCATTTAGCAACCGATCACGCTGGCTTAGATTTAAAGAATTCAATAAGAGAATATCTTATAAATCAAGGATACGATGTCAAAGATCATGGAGCTTATGAATACGATGCGTTGGATGACTATCCTGATTTTATAATCCCATGTGCCAAAGCTGTATCAAAGGACCAGAAGAGTAGAGGTATTATTTTTGGTGGCTCTGGTCAGGGAGAAGCGATGGCTGCAAATAGAATTAAAGGAGTTCGTGCAGCCGTTTTTTACAACGGTCCTGATGAAATTATCCGGCTGTCTCGACAACACAACAATGCCAATATTCTTTCAATTGGCGCACGATTTATGATGGAGTCTGAAATTCAAAGTGCAATTGAAATTTGGCTTAAGGAACCATTTGAAGGCGGTCGACATGTTAAAAGAATTGAAAAATTAGATATATGAATCTTGAGGGACCGATTTAACATATATTGATGTTTGGTCAATCTCAACAGTCGTTAAACAATCTTTTATTTTGGATATCTAGAAAAAAGTGGCTTATTGCCACTTTTTTTGTTAGTATAATAATTTTCTATCTTCCAACACCTGAGGGATTGAAACCAGAAGCGCACAGAACTCTCATTATTGTTATCACAGCTTTAATTTTAATTATTTCTGAATCAATACCTATTCCGGCTGTAGCAATTCTTATTTTGATAATGGAAGTAGTATTAGGTGTTGATTCTGCTGATGGCGTTGCATCTTCTTTTATGAGCGATGCTGTTTTTTTTATTATGGGTTCTTTAATGCTTGCTACTGCAATTGTTCACCAGGGGCTTGACAAGCATCTTGCACTATTAATTGTTGCTGTTACCGGAAACAAAACCTGGAGAATCTCCTTTGGATTTGTAGCTGTTTCTGCTGTAATGGCCTCGTTTATTGGAGAGCATACCGTTGCTGCAATGATGTTACCTGTTGCCCTCTCTTTGATCAAAAATGCGGGGATTGGTATTGACAAGGCAACCAAACTATCAGCTTTACTTCTATTCTCGATTGCTTATGGTTGTGCACTCGGTTCTATTGGAACGCCTTCAGGTGGAGGTAGAAATGTAATTATGATTGGTTATCTTGCTGAGTTTGGGTTAGGAAATATCTCTTATCTTGATTGGATAAAATTTGCCTATCCTATGTTGATTTTAGAGATTCCACTCGCTTTTACTATTTTGTGGTACACCTTCACCCCTGAAAAACGTATTATGGATTCAGCGGTGAGGAAATTGAAAATCCAAGTTATGCGTGAAGGCGCTCTAAATAACAATCAAATACTTTCTATTGTAATCTTTGTCATTGTTTTTTTTGGATGGATCTTCTTAAGCCCCAAAATTGGGTTAGGAATTGTTGCTCTCTCTGGAGTGTTCCTTAATCTTTCTTTCAAATTAATTGAGTGGAACGATATCGCTACTAGGATGAATTGGGGAATTGTTATTTTATTTGGATCTGTAATTTCATTGGGTATTCAAATGAAAGAAACAGGCGCAGCATTGTGGCTCGCTGAAAGTCTTTTGAGTTATTTTCAGATGTTTGTAAATGATATGACAATTGTAAGGTGGGGATTTTCAGTAGTTTTATGTTCTATCTTAACAAATCTTCTAAGTAACGCTGCAACGGTAGCGGTATTAGGACCAATTGTTCTTGATATGGGAGGTGATCCAATAATAATGGGTATGGCTACCTCAGTTGCTTCAGCTTTTGCGTATTTGACGGTAGTGGCCTCACCAACTTGTATGATCATTCACTCAACAGGTCTCGTCCGATCAAAAGATTTTTTCAAGGCAGGATGGAAATTGTTTTTTTCATCCATCGTTTTACTATTTTTAATCTCTTTCATATATTGGCCTACTCTAACATGAAAATATTAATCGCAGTCAGCAGTAAAAAATATTCTGAGCCAACTTTAAATGTTGGAATGATAGTTGCCAAAGCATTTGGAGCTAAAACCACAATAGTTGACATAGGTGAAAAAATAAACCCATTTAGTTTAAAGGAAGTTGGTATTGCACAAGAAAGGATGGATTCATGGAATATTGATCGACCTGGCGTTGATGTGCTGGAATGGGCTTTTGACTTTCTGGCTCAAAATAAATTTATCAAAAAAAATGATATAGAAGCTGGGTTTCCAAAAAACACATTAATTGAAAGAGACGGTAGGAGATCGGAAGTTTTCTTAAAAGGCACAGTATGCGATGATGTGAGTCTCATCTTAAGAAATGGAGAAATTATTGAAGAGTTAATTGATGAAGTTCGTACTGAAGGTTATGACGTAACCATCATTGGAAAGAGTACAAATTCAAAAAAAGATTATGAACTTAGTCAGTTCATAGATAGCTCAATTTTCATTGTTAATAATTATGACTCGTCTAAAAATTATAAAATTCTTCTTCCCATTGATGATTCTCCTGGAATGAAAAAAGCCGTAAAGTACAGTGCACGAATTGCACGTGCATTTGAAATAGGTGTAGAATTAATTCTGGTGAACAAATCAAATGAAATTCATCAAAATAATCAAAGCGCCTTAAATTGGGCAGAAAAATTTCTTAGAAGGTGTAATATTAATTTTTTAGTAATGATTGAAAAAGGTGAAACCGTAGAGGTAATAACAAACAAAGCAAGTATTAATCATATAATAATCATGGGTTCCTCCTCAAGCGGGGCATTGAAGACTTTCATAGCAGGAAACAAACCTTTGAGGGTATTAAAAAATTCTCAGTCTCCAATATTAATTGTAAAATGATTTGAAGTAAGGAAAAAGTATGTCAAAAAAAATAAATAATAAAAAAGCCAGCGATGATCAATTTAACAGAGCTGCAGATTTAATTGGTCTTGATGAAAAAATTCGAACATCTCTGAACGTGCCTGATAGAGAGTTGATGGTTGAAGTTCCGCTTAGAAAAGATGATGGGTCGATTGAAAGCTTCAGGGGATACAGGGTTCAACACAACAATTCTAGAGGGCCATTCAAAGGGGGAATACGGTTTCATGAAGAAGTCGATTTAGATGAGGTGCGCGCTTTAGCAGCTTTAATGACCTGGAAGACCGCATTGGTAGATATACCTTATGGTGGTGGCAAAGGAGGAATTTCAGTTGACCCTTCAACGCTTTCAGACCTGGAGCTGGAGAGGTTATCAAGGCGTTTTTTTCGCGCTATCAATCCTATTATTGGTGTGAATCGAGACATACCTGCTCCAGACGTAAATACAAACCCACAAATAATGGCTTGGTTTATGGATGAGTATGGAATGATCAATGGTCACACTCCAGGCATTGTCACTGGTAAGCCAATTGAGCTTGGCGGTTCATTGGGAAGGAACGCTGCTACTGGCAAAGGCACTGCAATCATTGCGAGAGAGACAGCAAATCTCTTAAACATGGATCTTCAAGATGCAAAAATTGTAATCCAAGGTTTTGGTAATGTGGGTTCGTTTGCTGGGAGATTTTTGCACGAAATGGGCTCAAAAATTGTAGCGGTAAGCGACGTAAATGGCGGGTTGTATGATCCAGATGGCCTTAACATCCCTTCAATGATTAAACACAATAATACTAATGGAACAATTAAGGGATTTTCGCAGGGTGATAAAGTTTCAAATGAAGACATATTAAACATTGAATGCGATTTTTTAATTCCTGCTGCACTAGGTGGAGTCGTACACAAAATGAATGTTGACAAGCTCAACTGTAAGGTAATTATCGAAGCCGCGAATGGACCGGTAACCCCTCCAGCTGATGATATTTTATTTCAAAAAGGCGTTCATGTTGTCCCTGATATTTTAACCAACGCAGGTGGCGTTACAGTCTCTTATTTTGAATGGGTTCAAAACCTTCAGCAATTTCAATGGACAGAAGAAGAGGTAAATAATAAACTCGAACATAAAATGGTTGCAGCATTTAATGAGGTGGCAGATATGATGAATTCAAAAAAAACCTCCATGAGAATGGCTGCTTTTGCTGTTGCTATTGACAGGGTAGCGAGAAGCTTTGAAATGAGAGGTGTATAAATTAAAAGTATCAAAATTTCACCACAATTTATAATTACAATTATTGTGAGAATCAAAAACAGTTATTAATTTATTTAAATAATAACGTTTCGATTTAACAATCTTGAGGAGAATACATGGAATTAGTTCAGTCAATTGCTAGATGGCTTCATATTATAGCTGGAGTGATGTGGATAGGTTTATTATATTTTTTTAATTTTATCAATGTTCACTTTGCTGCAACCCTTGATGCTGACAGCAAAAAAAAAGTTGTACCAGAATTAATGCCCCGAGCTCTCTATTGGTTTAGAATGGGAGCTGCATGGACTTGGGTAACTGGTATTGTTCTGATTGGTCTAGTATATCATCGTGGCGGTTTAATGTTCGACGATGGTTATGGCTGGGGAGTTTCAGCGATTGTAATGACACTTGTGACTTTTTTGGCGGTTTTTGCCTATGATTTTTTATACAAAACTGGACTTGCAGCTAATGTAAGACTTATAACAATTATTAGTTTTGTTTTGGTTGGAGCAACGGTTTTTCTCATGAAAGAATGGGGCGGTTTTAGTTACAGAGCTTTTAACATTCATTTAGGCACTTTATTTGGCACAAACATGGCTTTTAATGTATGGTTTAGAATTTGGCCAGCACAAAGAAAAATTATTTCAGCGATCAAAAATGGAGACGCTCCTGATCCTGATCTTGTAGCATTAGCAGGCTTAAGATCCAAACACAATACCTACATGAGCGTACCTTTGATTTGGACAATGATGAATCAGCATACAATAGCTTTGGCAGGAGGAAACTTTGGGATTACGTCCTCTACTAACTGGCTTGTTTTGATGATAATTGTAGCACTAGGCTGGCACATAGTTTTTCAACTTTATAAGAAATCAGGTAAGATACAGGGTTTTTAAAACTTAAACCGCTCTAGTCTCAAAAAAACTTTTTTTGAACTACCGCAATCATTATCGAACATAATTAAATAGTAATTATTACTATTTAATTATTAACTTAAACCATGCGATTTAGCATTCAAAAAGAAACAATCAAAAAAATTGTTTTAAATACTCATACGCATCCCACTGCGGATTGGATATACAACGAATCAAAGAAATTCATTCCTCGAATAAGTCTGGGTACGGTATATCGCAATCTTAAGCATCTTGAAACGGAAGGAATAATTAAAAGAATTCATGATGGTAATATCGTTCGTTACGATTGCAATACAAGTTTGCATGATCATTTAAAATGCAATGTGTGTGGAGAGTTAATTGATATTGAAAAACCCGAAGTTGATGTTTCAAAAACAATGATGAAAAATTTTAATTTTAACGTGACCGATGTAGAAATGATTATATCGGGGACCTGTCAAAAGCATACATAAATTAGTGGAGTAAAAATGTCTGAAGAAAATATTTCTAGTATCAAATATGCCAACCCATCGCTTATGAATGGCGAAGCTAAATGTCCAGTTTCTCATGGATCTAGCGATCAGCATACCAATCGCGCTCAAACCAACAAAGAATGGTGGCCAGATCAAGTCAATCTAAGCATACTTCATCAGCACGATGCAAAAACGAATCCAATGTCAAATGGATTTAACTATAACGATGAATTTAATAAGTTAGACTATAATGCTCTCAAAAAAGACCTTAATGATCTTATGACTGATTCTCAGGAATGGTGGCCAGCTGATTACGGACATTATGGCCCTTTCTTTATCCGAATGACCTGGCATGCTGCTGGAACCTATCGCACAGCTGATGGACGCGGTGGGGGCGGTACAGGCTCTCAAAGATTTGCTCCGACGAATAGCTGGCCAGATAATACAAACCTCGATAAAGCTAGAAGACTACTTTGGCCAATAAAACAAAAATATGGCAACCAAATCAGTTGGGCTGATTTAATAATTCTTACTGGAAATGTTGCCATAGAATCCATGGGCGGAAAAACCTTTGGTTTCGGTGGAGGAAGAGTTGACATATGGGGTCCTGAAGATGACATATTTTGGGGAAAAGAGACAGAATGGTTGGCTAACGAACGTTATACAGGGGACAGAGTTCTTGATCAACCCTTGGGCGCTGTTCAAATGGGCCTAATCTATGTTAATCCCCAAGGGCCTGATGGAAACCCCGACCCTTTAGCTAGCGCAAGAGACATTCGCGAAACCTTCGGTCGTATGGCAATGAATGATTATGAAACTGTTGCTTTAACCGCTGGTGGGCACACTTTCGGTAAGGCTCACGGAGCTGCTAGCGAAGATCATAAAGGAACAGAGCCTGAGGGCGCAAAAATTGAAGAAATGGGTTTTGGATGGGGAAGCGATCACGGCAAAGGAATGGGAAGAGACAGTATTACCAGTGGAATTGAGGGACCTTGGACGCCCAATCCTACTCAATGGGATAATGGCTATTTTGATATGCTGTTTGGTTACGATTGGGAACTAGTAAAAAGCCCGGCAGGAGCCCATCAGTGGCACCCTGTCAGCCCTAAAGATGAAGACCTTGCCCCTGACGTTGAAGACAGCTCGTTAAAGGTCACAACAATTATGACTACAGCAGATATGGCTATGCGTGAAGATCCTAGCTACAGAAAGATATCCAAGCATTTTCACGAAAATCCTGAAGAATTTGCTGATGCTTTTGCTAGAGCTTGGTTCAAATTACTTCACAGAGATATGGGTCCGAAAAAACGTTATCTAGGACCAGAGGTTCCTGATGAAGAGTTGATTTGGCAGGATCCTGTACCAGAAGGTAGTATAGATTACGATGTTCAGGATGTAAAAGCCAAAATAGAGAGCTCAGATCTTACTATTCAAGAAATGATTGAGACTGCTTGGGCCAGCGCTTCTACGTTCAGAGGATCTGACTTACGAGGTGGGGCTAATGGTGCAAGAATTAGATTGGCTCCGCAAAAAAATTGGGAAGCCAATAAACCTGAACAACTTGAAAAAGTTTTAAACGTTTTGGAGCCTATTGCGGTTCAGTCAGGTGCATCCATTGCTGATGTTATTGTCCTTGCTGGTAACGTTGGGCTTGAAAAAGCTTGTGGAAAAAGCGTTCCTTTCACGCCTGGCAGAGGGGATGCTTCACAAGAACAGACCGATGAACATTCATTCGGAGTACTCGAGCCATACTCTGATGGCTTTAGAAATTACCACAAAAGCAATTTTCAGATCAGCTCAGAGCATATGTTAATAGACAAAGCACAACTCTTAGGATTAACTGCTACAGAAATGACAGTTTTGGTTGGTGGGCTTCGTTCAATGGGAATTGATCAAAATGGTTCAAATAACTTTACTAATGATGCTAATTCTTTATCGAATGACTTCTTTAATAACTTACTTGATATGAATGTTAAGTGGGAATCCAAAGGAGAGAATAGTTACGAAGGAAAAAATAGATCATCAGGCGAGGTTGTGAGAAAAGCAACTCGCGTAGATCTTGTCTTTGGTTCAAATTCTCAACTACGCGCAATAGCAGAAGTCTATGCTCAAAATGATTCTGCAGAAAAATTCGTTAATGATTTTATTGCTGCTTGGAATAAGGTAATGAACAACGATCTATTTTAGTTTATTAATTATGCTGGGTAGGAATTTTGCTCAACATATTTTAATTTTGCTTTAGCATATAACGTATTTAAAGGGGATTTTAATGGAAAAAATAGGATTATTTTGGGGAAGCACTACAGGTAACCAAGAAGAAGCAGCTAAATTTTTGACGGATTACATGGTGTCCGAGGGCTTTCAAGTTGATTCGTATGATATCAAATCAACAGATCCAGCAAAAATGTTAGATTATAGTCAATTAATTATTGGATGTCCAACGTGGAATGTTGGTGAGCTTCAAGAAGACTGGGAGAAAGTTTTCGAAGCGTATAAAAAGCTTGATTTTTCAGGAAAGACCGCAGCTTTCTTCGGGTGTGGTGACCAGGTAGGTTATAGCGATAATTTTTTAGACGCTATTGGTTTTTTGGCTAAGCCTTTTGTTGATAATGGTGGCAATCTCATTGGAAAATGGTCAACGGATGGATACGAATTTGACGCATCTGAAGCCCTTGATGGTGATGAGTTTTTAGGGTTAGGGCTTGATAACGACAATCAAGAAGATGAAACTGAAGAAAGATTGATTATTTGGGCTGAGCTTATTAGGGACGATTTTAAATAGATCTGCATGATAGGCACATAATTATTAGCCTGATTTCTCACAAACCTTTTCTTTTCAAAAACCACTAAATATCTTAAATTCGTACTTCGAGGTAAGTACAAATTTTAATAGGATAAATACATATGTCTAAATGGACTAAAGATCAGTTTATTGAGGATATGCGCAATAAATGCTCTCGTGAAATTGCCAAAATCGGCGAAAGAATTATTGAATTCTCTGATACCCATGCAAGCGAGGTTACATGGGGTCGAGGTGAAGATCGCGGAACTTTTACATTTAGATCTGATTCAGACGTTGGCATGCTCCCACTTTTTCATATGACATCGGATGGTCAAATGAACTTTCAAATAAATTTTTTACGTGAAAAAGAACTTCCCAAACAGGTTATGAGAGATCTTATAGTCAAAATGGAAGCTAATTTTCTACGTGATTATGACTTTGAATCTTATCCAGCAGATGTCTACGAGGAAATGGAATACCTTTTTCACACCCATTCTCAGGTTGACAAATTTATTGGTGCTATCGAGGGTTGCGTCTACAGACTGAAGCAGTAATTTTATTGCCAGATCCAAAACTACTTAGTGCATTTCTCTTATTTGTAGCCGCACTTCTTTCATTTTATTTTTTTGGGGTATATGCACGGCTTTTCGCTTACGATCGTTTTTATGTCCCTAGTTTCTGCAGGCTTTCAAGTGATGAATGTACATCAATAGTAGACACTAAATATGGTAGAGTTTTCGGAGTCTCCAATGCTTTTGTGGGTGCTATATTTCTTTTAGTTCACTCTATAGTTTTAATTTGCAATTACTTTGAAATAATATCAAGTTTTTACCCTTTTTTCATGAGCGTAGCATCTACAAGCATTGGAGTTTATTTGGTATATGGACTTGTTAAATTAAAAGTAAAGTGTAACATTTGTATTACCGTTCACATTATAAATATTAGCGTTTTTATTATGCAGTCTGCTAATATTGCCCTATGAATTTAACTCTAATTTTATTTTTACTTTTTGTTGCTCTTTTTGCCTTCGTAGCTAAAATCGCAACTTCTTCCAAAGAAAATCGTATGTATACCGATATAAATACGGATGAATGGAATTGTTCGAGTTGTGGATTTTTAGTTCAAGTTGGAGATCAATGTATTTATTGCAATACGAAAAGAAACGAATGATAAAGACATCAAAAAAATTGAAATTTGACCTTATATTTGACACCCAAAATTATCAGAAAATATGAAAATAACTTTAAAAGAAATAAGTAGTGTGAGTCAAGAAATAGCCCTTGATCTTGATTGGTCAGATATTGAGAATGACTTTGAAAAATCGATTAAATCCTTTTCAAAAAAAATCAAAATATCCGGATTTAGGCCTGGAAGAGTTCCAAGAAAAATTTTAATGGATAGATTCCAACCCTCCATAGAATCGGAATTTATTGAGAACTCAGTTAATCAGTATTACCTAAAAGCCCTAAAGGAAAAACAAATTGCTCCAGTCAACATGGGCAGTGTAAGCGATATAGATTTTAAATTTGAAGAATATTTTAGATTTAAGGTTTCATTTGAAATAGAACCAAAGATCTCTTTACCTAAATTAAAGAAAAATTCATTCAAAGTGGAAGAAACACAGTACATTTTAGATGAAGAGGATGTCAAAATTGCAGTAGATGAAGTTCGATACAGAAGTGCAGAAATAAAGACGATTGAAGATGGTGGTAAAATCGACGATTTCATTGTTTGCGATTTGCAAGAAATTGACACTTCAGGAGTTCCAATTATCGGTCAAAAACTAGAAACCAGATATATAAAAATTGGACAACCTCCATTTGATGGTAGCGTTGGAGAAAAGCTTATTGGATCGAAACCAAACCAAAAAGTAGTTGTAGAAATTCCAAAAGATGAGGCTGGAACAATGGCAACTTTTGAGTTAAATATTAAAAATATTGAAAGACAGATTTTGCCAAAACTTGATGAAAATTTTGTCAAGAGCGTTGATCCAGACGCAAAAAGTCTTGAAAACTATAAAGAGCGCGTTAAAGAAAAGCTCGAAAAAGCGTATAAAGAAAAAGCTGAAGAATCGTTTAGTCAGCAGCTATTTGATGCTGTTATTAAAAAGGTAAATCCAGAGTTTCCACAATCAATGATGGATTCATATTTAAAACAAATGGTTGAAGAGGTAATGAATCGCAATCAGGGGCAGCTTGAGCGTGAAAAAGTTGTTGAAACTTACAAGCCCATAGCAGAACAAAATTTAAAATGGTATTTAGTCCGAAAAGCAATCATCGATCAACAAGAAATGAGTGTTCTTGAAGATGAGCTTTTAAAGTTTATTCAAGACAAAAAAGACCAAAACCCTGAGCAGAAAAAAGAAATCGAGAAGTTTTATAAAAAACCAAGCAATAAAGACAGGGCAAAAGATAGCATGATGGAAAAGAAAATATTGGCTTATTTAAAAGAATATGCGAAAATTAAGGAAGTTAAAGTCTATACAAAGGACTTACGAAAGCAATCTGAGGTAAATAAATGAAAAAGACTCCAAATAACCAATTAATTCCAATGGTAGTTGAGCAAACTGGTCGATTTGAAAGAGCTTATGACATCTACTCTAGATTATTAAAAGAGCGCATAGTTTTTTTGGGAACTCCAATCGATGATAACGTTGCGTCATTAATTATTTCGCAACTTCTGTTTCTAGAAGCGGACGATAGCGAAAAAGATATATACTTATATATTAATTCACCGGGTGGAATTATTACATCGGGAATGGGGATTTACGACACTATGAATTACATTAAACCTGACGTCGCCACTATTTGTCTTGGCCAAGCAGCAAGCATGGGTGCTTTTCTTCTTTCCGGAGGAACAAAAGGCAAAAGATCTGCGTTGCCAAATTCAAGAATAATGATTCATCAGCCATTGGGTGGAGCTGAAGGGCAAGCATCAGATATAAAAATACTATCTGACGAAATACTGAGATTACGAGCCAATCTAAACGCTATTTTGGTAAAAAATACTAAGCAAAATTTAAAAAAAATCGAAAAAGATACCGATAGAAACTTCTTCATGAGCGCAAGTGAAGCAAAAGATTATGGTATTATCGATACTATACTTGACCAGAGAAAATAATGCGTGAATCTATGATCCCTTCACCCATTGACTTGTTAGATTCGAATAGTAATAGCAAATATTCATCTTTGTTAAGACCAACTCAAATAAAAAAACACTTAGATCAATATGTAATTGGTCAAGATAAAGCTAAAAGAGCTCTATCCGTAGCTGTTTACAATCATTACAAAAGAATTATATCTAAAAATTCTAATGATAGAGTAGAGCTAGATAAAAGTAACATTTTAATCATTGGACCAACAGGTACTGGAAAGACTTTAATTGCTGAAACTTTAGCGAAACTTCTTGAGGTCCCTTTTGCCATTGCTGATGCAACTACTCTCACAGAGGCAGGTTACGTGGGTGAGGATGTTGAAAATATACTTGTAAGATTATTGCAAATATCCAACTACGATATCTACAAAGCTCAAGCTGGCATCGTCTATATAGATGAAATAGATAAGGTTGGTAGAAAATCAACCAGCCCTTCAATTACACGTGATGTTTCAGGTGAGGGTGTCCAGCAAGCTCTATTGAAAATATTAGAGGGTACGATTGCTCAGATTCCACCAAAAGGTGGCAGAAAACACCCAGAGCAAAATCTTATTTCGATTGACACCAAAAATATATTGTTTATTTGTGGAGGTTCTTTTGATGGTCTGTCTGAAATAATAAGTCAAAGAATTAATTCATCTGAAATAGGTTTTGGTAAATCGGTAAAGCATAATCTTTCTAATGACGAAAATCTATCTGATCTTCTTCCAGTTGATCTCATTCAATATGGTTTAATACCAGAGCTGATAGGTAGGCTCCCAGTAGTTTCAACTTTAAACAGGTTGGATGAAGAAAGCATGTTAAAAATTCTTCTCGAGCCTAAGAATTCTTTGGTTGATCAGTATAAAAAATTATTTAAAATGGAAAATATTGATTTGAGTTTTCGAAAGGAAGCGCTGAATGAAATCATAAAACTTGCAATGGATTATAATTCTGGGGCAAGAGCTCTTCGATCAGTTCTCGAATCTTCTATGCTTGATTTGATGTTTAAACTACCAGAGCTTTCAGACAGCGGTGTAGTAAAAATAACAATCACTAAAGATTTTGTTAAAAGTGGCAAGGAGCCGTTACTACGTAGCCACAAAAAGAGTGCTTAAAAATGCGATCAAAATTTTTTCCCTTAAGCCTACTTTTTATCGTCATATTTTTACCCAGTTACCTTTTTTCACAGCAACAATACTTAGATGTTGATGATATAAAAAAAGAATGGAAGGATTTTACCTCTTTTCAAAGACAGGAATTAATCAATTATACCATGTTTCTGTACAACGAGGGTTTTTATGAAAGAGCTCTTCTCGGTTATTTTCAATATCTATATAAATACCCTCAAGATGAGTTGGAGTCTGCTGCTTATTATCAAATAGGAAAATGCTATGAGAAAATGGAAAACTGGGATCTAGCAAAAAATTATTACAATCGATTAATAAACTCCAGTGACGTCAAAAGCTCTGATTCAAATGCTGCTAAATATCAAATTTTATATATAAATTTTAAGAACAGAATGTTTGATGAAATTTTACTTCAAACCGATCAAACTAAGGATCCTTATCAATTAATATTTAGAGCTTATGCACATTTTGAAAAGCTTGAATGGGAAGATTCAAAAAAAGCATTCCAGTCAGCGGAATCAATATTTGATCATGGACACTACTCTAAGATTATTAAGCCGTGGTACAAAGCTATAAATACCGCAGAGAAAGCACCATTAAAAAAAAGAACCCCAGCGCTACTTTCCTCAATTTTTCCTGGAGGGGGGTTTGTTTACCTTGATCAAAAGAAAAATGCACTAGGTCTTATTTCTTCTACTGTTTTTTTGTACTCAGTGGTGTTAGCCTCTTCCTCTAATCAGAAAAACGAAGAAATTATTCTAGCAGTGAATCGTCAAACAAATATACCTCTTGACAGCGGCTTTGGGATTGAAAACAATAACCCGTCAGTTTCAAAAAATTATTTTATACCTAAAAGCATGACTACCAAACAAAAGAATTTAGCTGTGGTTGCAACACCAGTTTTATTAGCACTTGGTTTGCAATTTGCGAGCGGCTGGAAATCAGTAAATGACATCGATGATGCTAATAGGAAATTGGTTATGCGATTTACATCTCGAGTAACCAATAAGTTAAAAATTGAACGATTTATGGATTATCCTTATCCTGAGTTTGTTATCAAGTAGATGATATAATCTCACAAAAAAACTCAAAAGTTTTCACATTTTTATTTTTTTTAAAATATCATTTGCTTACCCTTTAATTATAATACTATTTTAGCAGGCTGTTTTCGACAGCAAAACAAAGTTTTTTGAAAATTGGTATGCGTGGTCCAGTAAATGGATTTGAG
>CENY01354516.1_pt1 | contig 14878 bp, 13 predicted proteins | sample 356181 | NCBI WGS metagenome assembly CENY01 (sample SAMEA2619840, study PRJEB7988) | marine metagenome | isolation source: saline water (ENVO:00002010), including
AAATAAAGGAAATAAATTGGATAATCTCCAACTTGTTGATACACATGTTCATTTTTATGACATGAATCACCCCGAACTATTCTATGCTCACTGGCAACCTGACACCATACATCCCACTTTAGGTACTCAAACAAGAAAATTAGGAGAAACAAATTATTTAGACCAAGACTATATTAATGAAACCAAGTTTTTCAACGTAATCTCTGCAGTACATGTACAAGCTGCTATTGGTTCAAAAGATCCGGTAAAAGAAACTAAATGGCTTCAATCTTTAGCCGATAAACATGAGTTTCCACAAGCAATAATTGCATACTCAAATCTTAAAAGTCCTCAGGTCGAAAAAAACATAGAAGAACACTGCAAATACAAAAACATGAGGGGAATTAGAGATTTTTCATTTGGAGATTATTTAGTTGATTCAGATTTCCATAGAGGATTTTCTATATTAGAAAAATACAATCTTATCGCCAATGTCAGCGTTACATGGAAAGACATGGAGAAATTAGTAATACTTGCAAACAAATTCCCCTACACTAAAATTGTAATAGACCACTGCGGATTTCCTGAAGAAAGATCAAGGGAATACTTCGAAAAATGGCAATCATCGATTGTAACTGCGTCCAAAGCAGACAATATAATCTGCAAAATATCTGGATTGGGTATGGGAGACAATCAATGGACAATCGAATCTATTAAACCATATGTTATGCATTGCATTGAGTCTTTTGGTATAGAACGCTGTATATGGGGCAGCAACTGGCCAATTGATAAACTATGGAGCAGCTTCGAAGATGTTGTCACGGCTTATATAAAAATCACTGAACATTTCTCTATAAACGATAAAACTGCTTTATTTAACCAAAATGCTACTTCTCTATATCGAATTTGAAAAGTTATTTTATCAAACCAATTAGCTTAATAAATAATCAACTACTCTAACTGCCGACATCCCATCAATATTTAAACTAGAACGAAGTTTGGATTGATTAACCACCAAATCTTGTTTTAACAAATTCCTGAATGCCTCCAAAGAATCTGCTTTGTAACTACCTTCAGCTAGTACAAGAGGTAAGCCTCCACATATTTGTCTGACCTCGACTTGATCATTATCAAGAATAAAATTGATCGTAGGAATCCCTAATAACGATGCTTTAACTCCCATAGTGGAAGAATGGGTAAGGCAAACATCTGCTTGTTTTAATAAATCATCATTCGAGAGATCAGTAACCAACAGTTTGTTACCTGCTTGCGAAAGCAAACTATCATAATTTCTTAAATCCCTAGGGTGTTTTGCAAAAGCAACTCTGTCATTAGTTCCCAATGATTTTAGCACCCAATCAAACGTAGTAAAATTATCAGGAGACACTTGTCCAATGTAAACAAAATCTCTTGTGTTTGCGGATTGACTGTTTGTTATTAGATTTTGACTTCGATTACAATTATGAAAAACATCGAAACTAGGATTCCCGGTTATCTTAACACGTTTCTTTGGAGCACCTCTTTTCAATACAACTTTTTTAGTAAATTCATCTAAAACTGCAAACCTATCTGGATAAAATATTTCTGGTCTAGAAGTCCAACAACCCCACATTTCGACAAGTTGTAATGTAGGTATGGAATAATCCGATCCTGCAATTATCAATGAATTTTCTATACACCTGATTAATTTCTCCTCTTGAGTTGAGCAGCCTACTAATATTCGATCAGGTTTATATTTATCTATTAAACTATTCGTCACTTTACTATCTACTTTCCTGAAATCGGAATTGCCAACCATATCTACCATGTCGATATGCCCAATATTATTTCTGTTGAAAATTGAAACTGAACCACCAAGAGTTTTTGTTTCGATACTATTATTATTAAGTCCTAACAGAATAACTTGATGCCCTTGGGAACGAAGTAGTTTAATTACTGGCACAACTGCCTCTGCAGGGCCAGGGTGACGAACAGCAGCAAGAATTTTCATTTAAACATCTACCATGAACACAGGTTTCGGACTCAACTTTAGCAACAATATAAAATCGATTTTAACAATTAGAATATGTTCTAGAAAGTAATTCCATGCTACTCTAATTCTAATAAGTATAAATATCAGGTAAACATGTTACTAGCCAGACGAATCATAGCGTCAATTATAGCAATATTAACTATTCCAGTATTTATTACACTAGTATTCTTTTCGAATTTAGCAAAACATTTTAGCGACCCGAATTTCTATAACAAACATCTTATTGAAGCTAATGTTTATGAACATATTTCCGGCAAAATAATACTAGACATTGTCGAACAATCCGACATACCTAACGATGAACTATACAGCGATTTATCATCTGCTTTATTAAATGCATTTGACGCTGAATGGATGCAAACAAATATAGAACATTCCTTATCTGAATTAATCCCATATTTTTCTGGTGACAAGAACCATTTCAATATAGAAATATCACTTAAGGATAGAACTGAGGTGGTACTTGTAGGTTTAAACACAAAATTGAAACAACCTAAATATTACGATTTATTTACCACAAATATTCTTTTACCGATATTGTATGAAGAAACCAAATCAACCATAACCGACAATATCGGCGTAGAACTCTCCGAAAATGAACTAAACGAGTTGGTTGTATCTTCTATAACACAAACAGATTACGAAGACCTTTTGGATACAGCTTTTGACTCCATGACACCTTATATATTGGGAGAACAAGACACTTTCTCCATAGGAATACAAATGCAAGGTAAGTGGGACCAAAGTTTAAGTAACTTAGCTTTATTAGCCGATAAAAAACTAACAACTATTTTTTACGAAACACCTAAATGCTGCTGTGAAGAATTAGCTTTAGAACAATTAAAGGATGTTGATACTTCAAATGCTAAATTCCTGTTTGACGGTTCAATTTTTTGTTTTCCTCCTGATTTAGAATATGAAGACGCTAAATCACTTATGAGTATCAGAATAGAAAATATGTTAACGGATTCTCTAATAGAACAAATGCCGCAATACATTACGTTAACCAGCAATGATATGCAAGAAAACCAAAAAGAGGTTCTTAATTTGGTTCGAGAATACAGTACTTTGAAAATAATTTTGGATGATAAGAAATTCGTCGAAAGTGCTTTTCAAAACGATGAAGATTCTATACAGCGGTTTGATTCTATAAGGCAATCAATATCAAACACACCAAACCCAAGAACGATAATTTGGATTTTTGCTATTACAGCTTTATTAACAAGTTTAATAGGTGGGAGAATTTGGATAGGAGCAATTCAATGGACAGCCATTATCACGGCTATTGCCAGTACATTGATAATTTTGGGAGTTATGATAATACGTATGGCTTCACACCAATTTGAGACGCTTATAACTAACTCATTGGGTGAAATAATCACTGATTCTAACGGATCCACAGATATAATACTTCAAGTTTTCAACAATGTCGTTGGACAACTAACAACATCCATCCAATCCCAATTCCAAATACCACTTATAGTGTCTTTATTAGTTTTATTAGTGACAATAATATATTCTTTTATGAATAAACGCGCCAAGGCATAAGCTATCAATTATAGAGTATTTATATAGCATGAATAGATTAAATGATTTGTTTTATTCGAGAGATGCATCCATGGTAGCAACCGATTTATTGGGTAAAATACTTATAAGAAAAATAGGGGATACAGTCATTTCCGGAAAAATCGTTGAAACGGAGGCTTATTATGGTAGTCAGGATCCTGCATCTAGAGCCTATAAAGGTTATAACAATTTTGCAAAATTGATGTGGGACAGACCAGGTAAGGTATTTATATACATGGTCCATGCAAATTGGCTACTCAATATAATAACGGGGGAATTAGGCGAACCTTCTGCAGTATTGATAAGAGCATTAGAGCCAATATCTGGAATCGATAAAATGTTGATCAACCGAAAAATGCCTTTCAAGCAATTGACAAACGGACCAGGTAAATTGACTCAAGCTCTGGGCATTACAAAAATTTTCAACGATACAGATATTACAAAAATCAACAACAAGATTTCAATAATTGATAATCATGAAAAGTTAAATGTTGTATCCAGTCATAGAATCGGCGTCTCTAAAGATGTTGAACGTAAATTAAGATTTTATGTTTATGATAATAATTTTGTTTCAAAAAAATAAATTAGAATATCTTCAAAGTTATATTTTGAAAGACAATTTGCTAAAAACATGTGGCATATAGGAGCTGAAATGATTAAAGGAAAATTTGTAAGAAAACCAATAATCGATAAAGCTGAGGCATTAAACATCCACAAAGAAGCTTTGGTTATAGATACTCAACAACCACCGGCTACAAATGGGTTCCTTTTTACAGATACCATGAAAAAACAATTAGGTTTATATAAAACTCAAGGGATAAGCCAAGGTCTTGCCTTTCTATTATTATCAGCCCAAGCAGCCAGCGAAGTTCAAACTTCACAATCAGCACGCAACCAATATCTTGAATTTTGGCAAAAATCAGGTGTTAATATCGCATGTGGTACATACGCAGGACCCGGACCTATAGAAAATTCTTTTGAAGAATCTGTTACAAATATTGCTCAGGCTAGATCTATGATAGATGCGATGTCAGACAATATGAAACTTATACTTAATGCGAAAGATATAGAAACCATCCAATCTGAAAACAAAATTGGTCTGATAATAGATTTTCAAAACACCACACCTTTTGGAGATAACCTACAGCGTATTGATTTATTCCACAACCTAGGATTAAGAATGTGCCAGCTCACTTATAATAATGCAAATTTAGTCGGAGGCGGCTGTACAGATATGAACAAGACAGGACTAACTAACTTTGGCAAATCCGTAGTAGAAAAACTTAATCATTTAAACATCATAGTTGATGTTAGTCACTGTAGCGAAGAAGTTGGATGGGATTCGATAAAAATATCAAAATCACCCGTGATAGTATCACATTCAAGTAGCTCATCTATCTGCTACCACGACAGAGGTAAAACCGATTCATTTGCTAAAGCTATTGCCGACCAAGGAGGTTTTTTTGGAGTAGTGACTATACCCGGATTTATCCAGGATACGTATACTGCAACTCTTGACGATGTAGCCGACCACATTGTTCATTTAACGAATGTAATGGGTATTGATCATGTTGGCATAGGTACAGACAAAGCAGGCCCAGGTCCGGGAACTGATTCTATGATTGAATGGCCAGAAGGAATGACCAATGACCGACTATCTTCAGTAATACCCGGTCAATTTAACCATACAGGATTTAGATTAGAGGAACATAGGTTAACCGACGAATATAAAATCATCGGATATAACGATTTTAGAGATTGGCCAAATATTACGATAAAACTAGCAGAAAGAGGTTTTAACGAAATCGAATTACGCAAAATATTAGGATTAAACTATTTAAGGGTTTTTAAAGAAGTCGTTGGATAATCTAATCAACGGTAAATGGCAATACTGGTGGAGTATTATAAGGCTTGTAGGATATTTTCAAATGAGGAGTTTCTATTCTAATATGTCCTTTATATTTTGATTCCATCAACGCCTCTAATGCTCCTGTAATTAACAACGTCCTCTCTACAGGATACTGTGGAGTACCAGTAATAAACATCTCTTGGATATTTTGGCATAGATAACTGAATGGATGATCCATTTCATGAGTATTAAAACTCGTACTCTCCATATGTCCAGCAACTCTGGCGGCATATGCAAACTCTTTAATATGTGCATCCAACATAAGAGTATACGCTCGGAATCCATCTACATATTCCAAAATGAATAAAGCAGGATTTTTACAATTATTTTCCATTTCCCCTGACTCTTTATTACGCACAATCCGCTCTGCTTCATTAGCAAGTTCCCTTGGCCAGTATCCTTTTGAACCATTTTCCCATATATCATATCCCTCTATACATTGGACTGCTGCGATACCAGTTTCTCCGCCCTTTCTTCGTTCAACCATACATTGCATGGCTTCTAATCCATGAAATCCATAGGAATCTAATCCATATAGATATGAATTGAAATATCCTAATACTAAGGATTCTTCTATATCAGTACCTACTGGATGCTCAAGTACCGGATCCCTATTGACTAATGGCAAAGAAGATCCAGCCATGAAGGGTATATTTAAAAAATTAGCTCTTTGATACATCCATAATGCATCATTCCAATCATAAGATAAATGTTTATCATTGAAAACGGGTATCGTTTTCCCCGAGGTAGAAATAACACCACACACTTGCTCAAACAAAAATCTACGAGGGTACATCCTCCTTTGCCGTTCGTTTCCAGAGTAATCACCGTGTTCAGCAATAATTAGCACTCCGTCTACTGCGAGGCTACCTTCCTCCCAAGAGGGCGAAGTAGGCCAATGACCTGGTGAAGGATGCTTCAACGTAAGACAACCTCTTATACTGGGATAGACATCGATACCATTCTTTTTAGCTAACTCCAACCCAATATCATCTGAATGTACCTGGTCCATATATAGTGAAACGATATCTACCTTGGGTTCAATCAAATCAGAACCATTAGGAAATCCTTTAAGAAATTTAGATACGATCAAATCAGCATGAGAATTTTCAAAGTATGTGGTTACAATTGCTGCTATTTTTTTACGATCGGTCATTGATAATATTTATGAACTAATTCAAATCCAAAATTAAAGAACAATATCTTGTTATATTTCCACTAAATGAGTAAATAAAGTTTTAGCTTTTTCAGGCAATTTATTATATGTATATTGGGATATTCTGGGAGTTATACTATCTTTACCATCTATATCTAGTACTATTCTTTGTCTATCCCGGTGTCCATCTTGTTGTACATTCAAATTCAACCACCATGGAGCATACCTTACACTTATTGCCACTCTTGGAGCATCTCCTTTATTTTCAGCAACTGCATGCCATAACCTACTGTCATAAAAAAATACATCTCCTGGGTTTCCGGTCACATTTATTTCATTTGGATGTCTCGCATTAGCATCAACATCCATCTTCCCTGATGGATTGTTAGGTATCAAATGGCTTTTAGGTACAATAAGTGTACCACCTGTTACAGAAGAAAATTCAGTCAACATAATTAGTGAAGATAGATGCATAACGATATTTGGGTAGGGTGCAGGAACATTCGACGCGACCGTTTGGTTAAAAGGCCAATCTGAGTGCCAATATCCACGTTGATTCCCAGGGAAATTAACTAATCCACCAATGGTGGATATACGAAAATTTACTCCCAGCAAGTTTTCAGCAGCTCGGACAATCCGGTCATCAGATAAATAAGCCGCTAATTCTGGTAGTATCGAATCAAATTTAGAGACCGACCCTATACCTTTTGCGCTTATCCTATGACCTTTATCTCTAATAGATTTTTTTTGAGCATCAGTATTCTTTCTTTCATTTAGTTCAGTATCTAAAACGTATTTTGCCAAAGTACTCGCTCTGTCTGGAGGGATTACGTTTTTAAGAACTATACCACCTTCTATTTTCACAGTCTCAACGATATTTTTTACCATATCATTTAACCATAGTAGTGATACTGGGACCATCAGAAAAAAAAGTAGCTACATTCAATATTCTGAGTGGTTCATCACCAACAACTCTGTAGGAATGTACGGTATTTCTAGGTATGAACACAATAGTTCCTACATTCGACAATTTTTCTTCAGAGCCTACTTTCATAGTAGCTTTTCCATTTATAATGTAATACCACTGTTCCGCATTTGAATGAATATGGTCTGATATCCAACCACCAGGAGCATATTCATAAGCACCAATATATTGAGTATCACTAACAGCTAATCCATCATCTTCAACTTTTTTGGTAGAATGGACGTGGCCCGAACCTAATTTCACATAAGTCGCTACTTTCACCATATGTTGATGGATTTCACCATCGAGGTAAGAATCTTCATATTCAGACGTATTCCACCCAATTTCTTCTATATCAATTATGTTCATTTTAAAATCTCCTTATTACAATATCCAAATAAAAAGAAAAATTAATCAGGAATCAATCCAACTATACTAAACTTTAATGTCTAATCCAAATTACAATGAATTCCAACAATTAATTGCTACTATATGTCATAAACCAAATGCAGCACCAAGAAAGGAAGTCTAGATGAAAAATTATCCGAAGTCAAAAATATGTATTGCTCATTCTGCACCAGTCTACTTAGATGTAAATAAAACAGTAGACAAAATAATTTCTATTATTGACGAGGCATCAAGAAACGGGGCTGAATTAGTAGTATTTGCTGAAGTATTCCTGCCTGCATTCCCTATATGGTGTGCTATCAGACCACCAACAGAAAACCATGATTTCTTTAAACTTTTAGCCCAGAATTCTATTTACATAGACGGACCAGAAATATCGAAAATAAGTGAATTTGCTAAGAAAAGAAAGATAATAGTTTCGCTGGGATTTAATGAACTTAGCAAAAATAGTGTAGGCTGCATTTGGAACAGCAACATCATCATCGGCAAAGATGGGAAAATTAATTCCCACCACCGTAAAATTACTCCAACATTTTACGAAAAACTTGTATGGTCCCACGGAGACGGTTCCGGCTTGAAAGTGAACGAAACAGATATCGGTAAAATAGGAATGTTGATCTGCGGAGAAAACACCAATCCACTTGCAAGATATTCCTTACTGGCTCAGGGAGAACAAATACACATATCCACTTACCCGCCAGTTTGGCCAACACATTACCCACTTACAGATACGAATTACGACCTTAAATCTGCAATTCAAATACGCGCCAAAGGTCATTCTTTTGAAGGGAAATTATTCAACCTTGTTTGCTCTAGCTTCCTTGACAAAAAGACCGTTGAAATAGTTTCGGGGAATAACACTGAATTAGCGTCATATCTAGATCAAGTACCAAATGGTATTTCCATGGTTACAAATCCAAATGGTGAAACAATCAGCAATATACTTCAAAATGAAGAAGGATTACTCTACTGCGATATCGATATTTCAGAATGTGTGATACCCAAACAATATCATGATGTTGTTGGCGGTTACCAAAGATTTGATATTTTTGAATTAAGTGTTAACCGCAACCCACAAACCCCAATAACACTTGAAACCCATAATGAAATATAAATTGAGTTTCCAATATCAAACATATTAGCCATATTTATAAAAATGGGTAAAAGTAACCCTCATTTCATTGACTTCTCTTAACATCTATACGCCGTCAATCGAAGTTATTTTTAGAAACTACAAATCAAAACTAGTGTAAATAACAATATACACACTATTAATTAGTTTATTCACATATACAAAAGTTTTTATGTCACTATTACCAAATTAACGATACATACTCAAATATTCCATGCTGCTAATTTGTTTAAATACCTGCTATATAGTATCTTAATTCCAAATATAATATTAATTTTAAACAATTTAAGTTTCAGGTTCATATGGTTCAATACATTACCAAAAGATTTTTCCTAGGATTACTCACAATATGGGTTATCACTATCATTTCATGGGTGATAATTGAATTACCACCTGGAGATTTCGTTACTTACTACGTGGACGTGTTATTGAGAGAAAACGCCGATAGTCCTCTTGGCAGGCAAATGGCAGAAACACTTAGAGAACAGCTAGGGTGGGATAAGCCAAGCTACTATAGGTATGGCAAATGGATGTGGAACATGCTTCAAGGTGACCTAGGCAAATCACTTGTTTATGAACCAATGCCTGTAACCGCTGTAATTAGCGAAAGACTTTTAATGACAGTTATTTTAGCTGTTAGTACTGCGATTCTTGCTTGGGGACTAGCAATCCCTATAGGGATATATTCTGCAGTAAGACAGCGCAGTCCAGAAGACTATCTATTTACTTTTGTGGGGTTCCTAGGATTGGCTGTGCCAGATTTCCTCTTAGCTCTATGGCTATTATGGATATCATTTGCTGTATTCAACCAAAGTGTAGGTGGATTATTTTCACCCGATTATTTAAACGCCCCTTGGAGCTTCGCGAGGTTAATTGATTTATTGTCACATCTATGGATTGCATGTCTAGTAGTTGGAACTGCTGGAACCGCATCCTTGATAAGAGTAATGAGAGCAAATCTTTTGGATGAATTAAATAAGCCTTACGTAACCACAGCGATTGCTAAAGGATTACATGAATGGAAAGCCATTCTTAAATACCCGGTAAGGTTGGCTATTAACCCTCTAATAAGTACCTTAGGATATTTATTACCTTATCTCATATCTGGGAGCATAATTGTGTCAGTTGTTTTAAATCTACCAACTGAAGGCCCACTACTTTTGAAGGCTCTCTTCAATGAAGATCTGTTCGTATCTGCTGCAATAATATTAATACTTGGAACTATGACAGTTATTGGCACATTTATATCTGATATCCTTCTCGCAGTAGTAGACCCACGAATAAGATTTACTAGGTGATCAATAAAAGTTGATAGAAAACCCCTCTTTATATTTATTTATGACAATAGGATATTTATTCGGTTCAATTCCTATGGGTTATCTTGTTTCAAAAAGAAAAGGCGTCGATATATTTAAAACAGGCAATGGTAATCCAGGTACCGCCAACATATATTCCAATCTTGGAAGATTTTATGGTTACACTGTTTTCACGCTTGATTTAATAAAAGGCGTTTTACCAGTAATTTTAATGCAATACATCAATACTCCAACTACCATCTTAATTCTAGTTTCTATTTCTACAATGATTGGCCATTGGTTTCCTATATTTCTAAAATTTAAAGGCGGTATTGGATTAGCAACGGCAATCGGCACAATAACGGGTTTAACATTCATCCCATGTTTAATTTCCAGTTTGCCGACTATGTTTGCATTGTATATTTTTAAGAAAACTCATTATGCTGGACTAACTTTTTTTGTTTCTATATTAACCTTTTCAATAATTCTCAAAGTAAATCCATACATAATATGTACTACAATCTTTTTAGGAATATTAGTTGGAATCAATCATCAATTTAGAATCAAAAACAAAAAAGATACAGATAGAACAAAAACTCCTCAAGCGGTATAATCGGCAAAATATTATAAAGGGGAAATAGCATGTTCAAAGGTAATAAACCTGACATTTTGGTAATAGGAGCTGGAATGTCGAGCGCAGCTTTTTGCTGGAGCTTGAGTGAAGCTGGATTTAAAGTTGTGTGCCTAGAACAAGGTCCATGGATGAACCCAGAACAATACCCTACCACACATCTTGATGGAGAAAGACACCTATCTTATGAATTTCACTCTAATCCTAACGTGAGAAATCTCTCTCAGGATTATCCCATTAACACATCAGATACTCCAATTAATCCATTAATGTTTAATGCCGTCGGAGGAAGCGCTATACACTGGGGCGCCCATTTTCCTAGAATGAAACCTTCAGATTTCAAAGTCAAAACACTAGATGGAGTCGCTGACGATTGGCCCATAAGTTATGACGATCTTACACCATTTTTCGATGTTAATGACAGAATAACTGGAGTTGCTGGCTTGTCTGGTAATCCTGCATATCCGCCAATGCCAGCGAGACAAACCCCTCCTTTATCAATAGGAAAACAAGGAGCTAAATTAACAGAAGGATTTGATAAACTTGGGTGGCATTGGTGGCCAGCAGAAAGTGCTATAAATTCCACCCCATATGATGGCAGACCTGCTTGCACTTATGGAGGACCATGCATTAGTGGCTGTTACAACAAAGCTAAATCGAGTGCGGACGTAACTTATTGGCCGCGAGCAATAAAAAATGGCGTTTTGCTAAAAACTGGTGTTAGGGTATCTGAAATCACTTTAAACAATAAAGGACTAGCTAATGGAGTCATTTATTATGATCAAAACGGAGTAGTAAATAAAATTTATGCTGATGCAGTAGTTCTCGCTGGAAATGGTGTAGGAACTCCACGACTGCTACTCAATTCAAAATCGCCCAGTTTTCCAGATGGGCTTGCAAACAGTAGCGGTCTGGTCGGGAAAAATCTGATGTTCCATCCTGTTGCAGCAGTTGCTGGAGTTTTTGAAGAAGAAATAGAATCACATAAAGGACCTTTAGCGTGTTCAATAACAAGTTATGAGCATTATGAAACCGATACATCTAGAGGTTTTGTTCGAGGATTTCAGTTACAGTTGAACAGACAATTAGGTCCAATCACCACATCTCTAGGGGGTGCTTTAGAAAAACCGATTCCTTGGGGTAAATATCACCACAATGAATTCGACGAAAGGCTAAACAAACTAATTCCAATAGCTGCTTTGATTGAAGATCTCCCAGAACTACACAACGAAGTAATACTAGACAAAAACATAGTCGATTCAAATGGTATTCCATCCCCTAAAGTCAATTATACAGTGAGTGCAAACAGCAAAAAAATGCTCGAATACAGTATTCAGCGTTGTACTGAAGTGTTAGAAGCAGCCGGTTCAAAAAGGATATTGGTAAATCCTCTACTTGAAACAGCAGGATGGCATTTACTTGGCACAGCACGTATGGGCGATGATCCCAAAACTTCAGTCGTTAATAAATTTGGTAGTGCCCACGACGTAAAAAATCTATTCGTGATCGATGGAAGTGTATTTGTTACCGCAGGAGCAGTCAATCCTACTTCAACAATTCAAGCGATAGCATTATTTATGGCCAATAATTTGAAAAAAAATGCTCGAAATTCAATATAAATACGATATCAAAAATATAAAAAGGGGTTAAAAAACACAATGTCTTTTTTACATAACGAACAAACAAGATTGTTTAAGGAAATAGCTAATTGTATTATACCTCCGACCGACACTCTACCCGGAGGTGGGAATATAGATATACTAACCAATAAAGAATGTGACCTTAACATAACGCGCAAACAAGAATCCCACATAATTGAATTCTTAGATAAAACTTCAAAAACAAGTTTCGACACACTTGAATCGTATTTTGAGGAGTTGAACGAATCTAAACAAATACAAATCTTAAAAACCATGGAATCTGATTATCCTGACTTGTTTAATTCAATGATACAAATTATTTACTCTGGTTATTATTCGAATCCTGAGGTACTTAAAAGTAAACATTTACCTACAAAAGCTTTTCAACCAGACGGTTTCAATATTGACCCCTTTGAAAAAAGTTCAGTGTCAAAGGTCTTAGATCGTGGTAAAAAATACCGTGATTAATTATAAAATTGTTAACACATTAATTCTGATTCATCAAAGATTTGGAGGAGTAAATGGATGGTCCTAGAGCTTGTACATTATCAGATGTTGATAGTTCTTTAGAACTGATCAACAAAGTTTTTAGAGAGGGAACAGACCAAAATGCCCAAACAGACTATCCTCTTGTATATGACTCTTCTATGCTCGAATTTCGCCGAATTATAAAAGTTGATAATAAAGTTGTAGCCCATGTCCCTGTTGCTCCTAGACTTGTACTAAGAAATGGCGACCAATTAATGTCTGGACTAATCAGCGCGACAGTTACTCATACGGACTACAGAAAACAGGGTCTTGGAACTTTATGCCTAGAGGACTGTGTACAAATAATGAACCATCGGAATTGGCCAATATCTATACTTTGGACCTTGGAAGCTACTTTTCCTTTTTATCAAAATTCTGGATGGGAAGCAGTCGGTTCACAAGGTTTCGTTTATAAATTAACAGAACAAGATTCAAAGTTATTTAACAAAATTTCTAACCTTAAAATCATCGAATATGATAAAAACGACAATGAGCATCTGAACGGAATAATGCAAATACACGATGCAGAGCCAATAAGAATTTCAAGAAGTATTACCGATTATCAAACTCTGTTTAACTTACCCAAAAGCAAGACTATCATTGCTTTTGACGATGAGGAACTAATAGCATATTTAACTTTTGGGTGGAGTACGAATAAACCAGGCATTATCGAGTCAGGAGGATTGCCTGAAGGAATAGAGACATTAATTAAATATTTTCTAGATAATGAAATGACAGATGAAAATACACAAGCTCTAGTACCTCTTCATAAAACAACAATGGGAGAATTGTTAAATTCAAAAAAACCAAATGCTCGTCTACCTATAGAAGAAGCTGATGGTATCGGCTACCAGATGAATAGAATTAACAACATGGAAATATTGTTAAAAAGTATGCGCAAATATTTTCAAATAAAATCAACCAAATTAAGCACCTCTTTCAGCCTATCACTGGAAGAAACAAATGAAACTATCGGTGTTTCACTAAATAATGGCAAAGTTGATATATCGACCCGCAAGCAATCTAGGCATATAAACCTAAATCGTAAAAATCTCGTTCAGTTGATATTTGGCTCTCATCCGAGTACACCTCAACTAGATATAGATCACAATATAAAAAAAATATTCGACTCAATATTCCCTTACCAATTTACTATCTGGCCATTAGATAGGTGTTAAATAATTTGAATGCAAAAATCAAATACAGAGCAGCTTTAGTAGGCTGCAGTAGAATGGGAGCATTCATAGATAACGAATCTTCCAATCCTAAGTTGTCTCCATACTCACATGCAGCCGGTTATATAAAATGTGAAAGAACTGATTTAATTGCATGTTCTGATATTCGCACTGATGTCATGAAAATTGCTGGAGATACATATAACATCCAAGAAAAAAACCAATACACCGATTACAAAAAAATGATTCTAGAAACTAAGCCAGATATTGTAAGTGTTGCTACTCAACCCGAACAACGAGCAGAAGTAGTAATTTTTGCAGCCAACAACGGAGCGAAAGCAATATATGCAGAAAAAGCCATGTCTGCATCAATAGAAGATTGCTATGAGATGTATGATGCGTGTATTAAAAACAATGTATCCTTCAATCTTGGTACTAACAGAAGATATGATTCTGGCTTTAA
>CENY01013689.1_pt1 | contig 14859 bp, 11 predicted proteins | sample 356181 | NCBI WGS metagenome assembly CENY01 (sample SAMEA2619840, study PRJEB7988) | marine metagenome | isolation source: saline water (ENVO:00002010), including
GCTAGGTGGGGGTGTTCCTCCTCCGCCTCCGCCGCTAGGTGGGGGTGCTCCGCCTCCGCCTCCGCCGCTAGGTGGGGGTGCTCCGCCTCCTCCGCCTCCGCCATGGTGACCACCAACAGTGTCTTCATTTTGTTTTATATGTCCATCTCCATAAACGGGATCAGAAATTACAAAAGTGGACATTAAGAAAATCATTATAGTGTATTTAAATAGTTTCATTAAAATCTCCTAAGATTTTGAATTAAATATGTTTCTGTTTATTATTTATTGCAACTAAATCCATCTAGTATTCTTTTAAATCTAATTTGAATTACAGCGCCATCCAATCCTGTGGATGTCAAAGAAAATAATTTGCCATTATCGCATCTCCAAGTACCAATTATCCCACCTGCTTGGGTAGATCCAGATTCAGTGACAAATGCCAAAAATTTAGAGTCGACATTGTCAATCTTAGTATCTCCTTGATTGATAGGAGTGAAAATCACGTCTGGTTCTGATTCTGATAATGATCCATAACTGTCAGCTAAAAAATCTTTTATATCTGTTTCAGAATCATCGATCCATAGTAAAATGGAGCTCGCGCCATCATAATCAAAAAATGCAAGTCCTTGCGATTTAGATGCAGTAGATTCAGTCAACCCCGAATTTGTAATTTCAATTTCCCCGTCAAGTTCTAATTTATAATCATAAGAGTCTATTATGGTTGTTGGAGTTGCTGCAGGAGTTGCTGCAGGAGTTGGTGCAGGAGTTGGCGCAGGAGTTGATGAGTTAATCATTTGGATAGCCATTTGAATATCGGAGGCTGTTTTTTGTATACACGTACTTTTTGCAATTTCAGGAGCTCTTGAACAAAGATCTTTTGGGTCCAATTTTTCCATCGTTCCAGCAATCACTGCTGATTGAATTTCATTAGCAATAAATTTTGTTAGTTCATCTAGTGATAAAATATTAGGTTCTGGAGTTGGCGCTGGAGTTGGCGCTGGAGTTGGTGCTGGAGTTGGTGAGGAATCAGTTTGTTGATCTGATCCACCACAAGCTATTCCAAAAAAGATCACTAAAACACTAAGTACTAGTAAGTGTTTTGCATATTTAATTATATTCATAAAATTTTCACATATTATCTAAACGAGTTAATTATATGAAATCTATATCAATTCGGCAATAATTTCTGCTAGGTGTTTAGGTTTTATCTCAGTTCCATTAGAAACTTGTTCTCTGCACGATATTCCTGATGCAATTAGAACAGAATTGTCTGAAAAATTATTTATTTTGGGAAATAAGTTTCTTTTTGCTAAGTCAGTAGAAATTTTGTATTTATCCTTAAAATATCCAAATGATCCAGCCATTCCACAGCATCCGTTATTTAAGAATTCATAATTATTAAATTTAAATTGTTTTAATAATTCTTCCATATGCTTATTGCCTAATAACGATTGTTGATGACAATGAGGTTGAATAAGTATTTTGTTATATTTTGGTTCCTTGAAATCAAATTTTTCCCATATTTTATTTTCAGTCAAAAATTCATCAATAATAAATGTTTTTGATTTAATTATTTCAGCCTTTTTAATATATTCTTTATCTACTAAGTCTAAAAAATCACTCTTAAAGCCTAAAATACAACTAGGTTCAACACCTATAATGTCAATGTCTTCTTTAGCATATTTATAGAGAATATCTATGTTATATTTAATATTCTTTTTAGCTTTATCTATTTGACCAGAAGATAACATTGGTCGCCCGCAACATCCTGTTTGTTCGGGAACAATCACATTGTATCCAGATTTTTTCAGAATTTGATAAATTGCTAAACCTACCTCAGGGCTTTGGTAATTATTGAAAGTATCAGGAAACAATAAAACCGTTTTATCAGATTTTTTGAAATCAAATTTTTTAGATAATGACACAAGACTTTGGTTTGCAAATTTTGGCAAATCTCTTCTTGAGTCAATTCCAAAAAATAATTCTAAAATTTTCTTAAAAATAAATGATTTAGATATAAAATTAGTTATTGCTGATGTTCTAGATCCGATTTTACTCAATGTATTAATATTTCCTATTATTTTTTGAGCTATAGGAAGTTTATTTCTTTTGTAAAATTGATACATATATTCATATTTAAGCTTAGCCATGTCAACATTAGATGGGCATTCAGATTTACATGCTTTGCATTCAAGGCATAAATCTAAAATTTTAAATAATTCTTTATCTTTCCAACTATTTTCAGATAATTGTCCTGACATCAAACCTCTTAGTGCATTCGCACGTCCCCTTGTTGACAACTCTTCATCTCTGGTAACCATATATGAAGGACACATTACTCCGGATGTAACTTTTCTACATGCAGCTTGTCCGTTACACATTTCTATTGCTGAAGCAAAGCCAAGCTCTTTATCAAAATTAAATCCTGTTTTTATTTTTTTTGTTTTATATTCAGGATTAATTCGCAAATTTTCATCGATTTCTTGAGCATCAACTATCTTGCCTGGATTCATTAATTTGTTAGGATCAAAGCTATATTTAAGTTCTTTAAAAGCTTTATATATTTTCTCTCCAAACATCTTTTTATTCCAGTAACTTCGTACCAGTCCGTCACCATGTTCTCCGCTAATAGAACCTCCAAATTTAATAACCAAATCAGTAATTTCTTTCGAAATCGATTTCATTTTGGCAACTTCTGATTTATCCTTTAAATTTATCAAGGGTCTAATATGCAAACACCCAACACTTGCATGACCATAATATCCTGCTTCAGTATCATGATCTCTGACAATTTGATCAAATTCTCTTACGAATTCTGGTAAAACTTTTGGATCTACAGCAGTGTCCTCAACAAAAGGAATCGCCTTATAATCCCCGGGTGCACTCATCATCAACCCAAGTCCTGCTTTTCTTATATTCCAAACTTTTTGTTGATCAGAATTACTAAGTAATAATTTAGTTGAATATCCATATTTTTGTTTATCCATTTGTATTTTTAATTTTTCAAGCTTGTCTTGGAGTTCATTTTGACTATCAGCTATCATTTCTACAGCCAAAACAGATTCAGGATCACCTTCCACAAATGTCATCATTCTTGAATATTCAAGATTGTTTTTTGCTTGTCTTAAAATCATGCTACCTATATGTTCAATAGCAGAAGGATTATGTTCTAATATAGAAACAGTTGCTTCCATAGAAGATATTAAATCGTCAAAATGAATTAAAGCCAACCCAACAAATTTAGGTTTGTCATGAACTTTAACTTTTGCTTTGGAAAAAGTTACTAATGTTCCTTCTGATCCAACTACAAATTGAGCCGTATTAAAATTGTCTATATTTACAAGTTCATCAAGGTTATATCCAGAAACTCGTCTTTGTATTGATGGATATTTACTTATTATTTCAGGGATATAATTTTTTCTTATCGAATTAAGTGTATTTAATATATTGCCTTCAAGTCCTTCAAGTTGTTGGTCAAAATAAGACGCTCCTCTTGGTCCTAATTTTAAATTATTCCCACCTGCAGTATATGCATTAAGTTCTATTACATTATCTATAGTCTTTCCATAAAGCAATGAGTGAGCTCCGCACGAATTATTTCCTATTGCTCCACCTATATTTCCTCTGTTACTTGTACTAGGATCAGGTCCAAAAATTTTATTCTCAGGAGCCATATATCGATTTAATTCATCTAAAATTATACCTGGTTGAACTTCAACCCAATTTTCTTCAGGGTTATAATCTAAAACTTTATTCATAAACATAGAAAAGTCTATAATTATTCCATCACCTACTGTTGCTCCTGCAAGACTAGTTCCACCACCTCTTGGTGTAATCGGAATATTATTTTGAAGTGAATATTCCATGATAATCTGTAAATCATCGTCAGTTTTTGGAAAAGCCACAGCTTTTGGAACTATTTGATATATACTAGCATCAGTACTATATATCATTCGTGTTTTTTCATCTGTCCTTACTTCACCAGATAATTTCTTGCTTAATCTAGATTGAATATCATTTTCAAATGTTTGGTTTTTTGTAATTAAATTAATTTTTCAAACTCCTGATATTATTTACAAATTTTTCTATTTTTAATTTGTCTTTAACATTATTAGTTTCAACCCCTGAAGAAACATCTACTGCCCATGGATGAATTGATTCTATTATGTTTATAATATTATCAGAATTCAATCCTCCTGAAAGAAATACTTCATATTTATTTACAATTTTTTCTGCATTAGATAAATTTATCAATTCACCTGATCCTCCATAATACCCTTTTTTAAATGTATCTAAGCTTACTTGTCCGTTTAACTCTTTTATAGAATCAATCTGATCACAAATCTTTTTAAAATTCATATTTGTTCCAATTTTAATTTGTTTAATAAAAGGGATCCCTAATCTAGATAAATAGTCTAAATTCTCATTACCACATAATTGAACATAGTTTAGAGAATAACGATTAAATATATCTATTACGTAATTTTCTGGTTGATCTGCAAATAATCCAACTAGCTTAGGGGGGTTGTTAAGATTATGAATATTATTTGCAATTTCTTCAGCTTCAATTTCATTAATCTTACGCCTAACATTTTCAACAAAAATCATGCCTGCATAATCAACGCCTAATGAAGAAATGAACTCTACATCTTCTCTACGTTTAAGACCACATATTTTAATTTTAGTCATAATCTCTTAATTCTTTAATTTTTTCATATGGATTAATTGAAGTAATAATAGATTCTCCAATTAATACAGCATTACACCCAAATTGATATAACTTAGACATATCATCGCTTGTATAAATACCACTTTCGCTAATTTTGATTACAGAAACAGGGATTTTGTTTATCATGTTTAAAGTAGTATTTAAATCAACTTTAAAAGTACTTAAATCTCGATTATTGATACCTATAATTTTGGGATCAATTTTTAATACTTGATCCAATTCTAATTCGTTATGAACTTCGATTATTACATCTAAATCAAGACTGTAAGCTATTTCTGAATATAACTTAAGTTGATCAATATTTAAAATACTTGCAATTAACAATATTGCATCTGCATTTATGAGTTTTGATTCATATATTTGATATTCATCAACAATAAAATCTTTTCTCAATATTGGCGTGGAATTATAATTTGCAAATGATTTTATTCTAGGAATATTGTTCTTCGTGCCATTAAAATAATTCTTCTCAGTAACAATTGATATAGCATCAACATTTGCATTCAAGTAATCATTCGCCAATTTATTAAAATTATTTTCAGTCATTAATTTACCTTTGCTTGGGGATGTGTCTTTAATTTCAGATATAATTCCCAAATAATCATTAGATAATGCATCATACAAACTAATGGACTCAGACTCAAATGATATATTATCTTTTATAATTTCAATAGGTAAAGAAGCTTTTCTTTCTTGAAGATCAATTTTTAATTGCTTAACTATTTTTTCTAAAATGTTCATTTTCAATTATTTTCAGATAAATTTTCAATTAATTTTGCAGCATTGCCATTTGTAATATTATGCTGGGCAACTTCAATTCCAGATTTTATGTCTTCAGAATTGCCTGATATATATATACCTAACCCGGCATTTAGCGAAACAGAACCAATCAATTCATTATTTTTATTATTAAATAAGTCTAAAATTTTATTTGCACTTTCTTGTGGAGATTTTACTTGTAAATTTTGTATGTCAGTTTTTTTCAATCCGAATTGATCAGGATTAATTATATATTCTTTGAGTGACGCAGTGGACGCAGCAAGATTTGTGAATTGATGGTTATTCTCGCTTATTTCAGGGTTGGGTCTTATTTCCCAAACATACGTATCTCCAAAAATACTTGCTTCATCTAGACCTTCTTTCCCATGAACTACTAAAGCTGTTTTATTTAAGATTCTTAAAGCATTTGAAATCTTATTTCCAGTGTTGATGTCAGATACCCCAATTACTAAATATTTTGAATTAGCAGGATTTGTTAAAGGTCCTAAATTATTAAATATTGTTTTAAATGCTAATTCTTTTCTTGTTGGCATTGCATATTTCATTGAGGGGTGGAATTTTTGTGCAAACAAAAATGTAAAATTAAATTTATTCAACATATTAATAGATTTTTCTACATCTAAATCTATATCTATATTAAGTGCTTCTAATACATCGGCACTCCCACTATTTCCCGAAGCAGCTCTATTTCCATGTTTAGCAATTTTTATACCTGATGATGCAGCAACCAAAGCAGAAGTAGTAGAAATATTAAAAGTATATTGCTTATCTCCTCCTGTTCCAACTATGTCTAAGCAATCATAATCTGTTTTAATACGTAATGAATTTTCTTGCATAGACTTAGCCATTCCAGCTATTTCGTCTTCTGATTCTCCCTTTAATGCCAAAGATGTCAAAATTGAAGCAAGTTTGATTTCAGAAATTTGCCCACTCATAATTTCATTCATTAATCTATATGATTCATCAAAAGTTAAATTTTCTTTTTTTAATAACTTTGATACGATCTCGTTTAATTCTTGCATATTAAATACTTAAAAAATTAGTTAATATTTTTTCACCATATTCGGTAGCGATAGATTCAGGGTGAAACTGAATTCCAAAAAGTGGTAGTTTTTTATGTGAAATTCCCATGATTAGATTATCCGAGGTCCATGCTATTTTATTAAAATCAGAGTTTAAAGATTCATCTTTTATAATCAAAGAATGATAACGCATTGCATTAAATGGATTTGGCAATCCTTTAAATAAAATATGATTATCATGTTCAATCAACGATGTTTTACCATGATAGATTGAAGGAGCTTTTTCAATTATGGATCCATGCGCATATCCTATTATTTGATGGCCAAGACATATCCCCAAAATTGGGATTTTGGAACCTAATTCACCTACTACCTCCCTACATACACCAGAGTTTTTTGGGTGAGATGGTCCCGGAGAGATAATTATTTTATCAGGGTTTATCTCATTAATTCTTGATACTGAAATCTCGTCGTTTCTGAATACTAAAGTATCTTTGTTTTGCTCAGCTACTATCTGATAGATGTTGTAGGTAAAGCTATCGTAATTATCAATAATCATTATCTTCATATGTGAGTAAACTCCTGCCCTTCAGCTATTTCTATGGCATGTATAACTGCTTTTGCTTTGTGCAAATGTTCTTCAAATTCTAATTCGGGAACACTATCATATACTATTCCTCCTCCAGATTGGACTGATGCAACACCATCTTTTAATAAAAGAGTTCTCAGTGTTATACAAACTTCGATATTTCCAAAAAAATCAAATAAACCTAAAGCTCCTGCATATGGGCCTCGTTTGTCTTTTTCTAGTTGAGATATTATTTCCATAGCTCTTATTTTAGGTGCTCCTGAAACAGTTCCTGCAGGAAAACAAGATTTAAACACTTCCAAAGAAGTGATATTTGGATTTTTTTTACCAGTTACATGGGAAACCATATGCATTACATGGGAAAATTTCTTTACATCCATATACTCGGTAACTTTAACTGAACCAGGGACACTAACTCTACCTACATCATTTCTAGCAAGATCAACTAGCATAATATGTTCAGCTTTTTCTTTTGGATCTTTCAAAAATTCATCAATAATTTTTTGATCTTCTTGGTCATTTAATCCTCTTGGTCGAGTTCCTGCAATAGGGACTGAATTTATATTATCTCCCTCCACTTGAACTAATAATTCAGGAGAAGCACCAACAACAAAATGATCATCAAGATCCATATAATACATAAAAGGGGACGGATTTATTGATCTTAAAGCTCTATATATCATAAAAGGGTGAGCAGATGTTTTCTTAGATATTCTTCTTGAAAATACAGCCTGGATTATCTCCCCTTCCTCAATTTGACTTTTTATTGTTTTAACATTTTCAATAAAATCTTCTTTCGAAATATTTTCTTCAACCACAGAGTTTTGAATGTTTTCATACTCTCGATATACATTTGATGTTTTGTTTTGTAATCTGTTTTGGATTGAATCTATTTTACTCATAGTTTCATCATAAATTTCTTTACTTGGACCTTTAGAACAATCTGCATATGAAACAATAAATAATCTATGTTTCAAATGATCGTATACCATGAAATCTGTTACAAACAAAAAACATGATTCTGGTAAATCCAAGCCTTTTTTAGTAGGCAGGTTAATTTCATCAAAGTATTTAACTGCGTCATAAGAAATATAGCCTACTAATCCTCCAAAAAATCTTTCTAACCATTCAGGTTTAACTATGTCGATCTTGGTCAGATCAGATATCATATCAATAGGATTTTGATCATTAGAAACAATTTTATTATAACCACCTAATCCAATAAAACTATATCTTCCTATAGATTCCCCTCCCTCAACACTTTCTAACAAAAAAGAATTTTTCCCATTAGAAACTTTCAAGAAAATTGAAACTGGAGTTTCCAAATCAACATATATCTCTCTTCCAAGAGCTATATAGCTCTTACCATCGTACTTGGAATCAAATGTTTCAAAATCAACTAAATTATTCATACTAGATAAATCCCATTTTATTTTTCATTTCTAATACTTTTGGTTCAGAAATTAATCTGGCATTTTCAGCCCCTATATCCAATAATCTATCTAACTCAGATTGATCACTTATATATTCATTATATTTTTCTCTAATAGGCTTAATAGTTTCTAATACAACTTCTGCTACTTTTTCTTTTAATATACCGTACCCACGAGCACCTTCAAAATCTTTTTCAACATCATCTGAAGATTTTCCTGTAATTACTTTATATATTCCTAAAAGATTATTTACACCCGCTTTCTCGGGATCATCTGAAAAAACTATATCATTTCCAGAGTCTGTAACAGCACGTTTAATAGACTTTACAATTTTACTATCATCATCCAAAAGTCCAACTACTCCGCCGTCATCTTCGTCAAAGCTTTTTGACATTTTTGAAGTTGGGTTACTAAGATTCATAACCCGTGCTCCAATCGTTGGTATTATCGGCTCAGGAAGTTTGAAAGTTTCTCCAAACAAATTATTAAATCTTTGAGCAATATCTCTAGCTAGTTCAACATGTTGTTTTTGGTCTTCTCCCACTGGTACCTCATCAGCATCGTAAAGAATAATATCGCCAGTTTGAAGTACAGGATAATCAAGAAGCGCAGCAGAAATACTATTTAATTTCTCTTTTTTATCTTTAAACTGGGTCATTCGTTCAAGCCAACCCATTGGAGTAACGCAATTGAGTAACCAACAAGCTTCAGCATGAGCTCTTACTTGGCTTTGTATAAATACTGTTGATTTTTCATGAGACAGTCCACAAGCAAACAACATTGCAGCCAAACTTCTTATGTTATCTCTTAATTCAACTGGATCTCGTAATATAGTATGTGCATGTAAATCAACTATACAATAAAAATTTTCTTTTTCCTTACCTTGGTTTTCAACCCATTGTTTTACGGCGCCCAAATAGTTCCCTAAATGCATCTCGCCAGATGGTTGTATCCCGCTAAATACTCTTATTTTATTCATATTAATTTTCCCTAAAATAAAAAAAACCGTCCTCAAAGGGACGGTTAAACCGCGGTGCCACCCTAATTACTATAAAAATAGTCACTCATTTAATTTTTCAACTCACAGGCCCATTCAATAATATTATTTTAATTTGGATCACAGCTAGCATAAAGCTATCCAAAATTCTCTCTATAAAACAATTTAAATATTTACTATTCTGATCTTCGTTGATATTTATATTTACTCAAAAGTATAGTAGCCATAATTTTTTATGTCAATTATCATTGATATATTCATTTATTGAAAAATTTAAACTAAGTTCAAAGGCAAACAAATGGATATACTAAACGGATTAAAAGTTGTAGATTGTACACAAATATTAGCTGGCCCCTTTTGTACGATGATGCTTGGTGATATGGGAGCAGAAATTATAAAAGTAGAAAAACCTAATGGTGGTGATGATATAAGAAGATTTGGGCCACCATTTATTGAAGGCGAATCAGCTGCTTTTTTAATGATAAATCGTAATAAAAAAAGCATAGCACTTAATATGAAAGATCCGAAGGGATTAGAAATATTAAAAGATTTAATTAAAGATGCTGATGTTTTTATACAAAATTTCAGACCAGGTGCACTCGAAAAAATGGGTCTTGGATACGATGATGTAATAAATAATATAAATCCAAAAATAATCTATTGTAGTATATCTGGTTTTGGATCAAATGGGCCATATAAAAATAGACCTGGCTTTGATTTGATTGCTCAGGGAATGTCAGGGCTAATGAGTCTAACAGGCACTCCAAATGGAGATCCCGTAAAAATTGGTGTCCCCATTTGTGATTTGAATGCCGGAGTTTATGCTGCTCTTGGAATATTAGGTGCATATATAAAAAGACTTAAAACAAATAAAGGCCAATTTGTAGAAACCTCGTTACTAGAATCGGGTTTGTCTTATACTATATGGGAATCAGGTATATATTTTGCAACAAAAGAAATTTCTTCCCAAAGTGGCACTGCGCATAGATTATCAGCTCCCTACCAAGCTTTTCAAACCCTAGATGGATACATCAATATAGGTGCTGCAAATCAAGCTAATTGGGAAAAATTATGCAATGCACTTAGTAGAGAAGATCTTATAACAAACGATCAATTCATTGATAATGCTTCAAGGATGCAAAACCTAGATAGTCTAGTAGAAATTTTAAATATAGAATTTAAAAATAAATCTACATCAGATTGGGTAGAAATTTTAATTAACAGTGGTGTTCCTTGTGGCCCTATATTAAATATAGAAGAAATATTAAACCACGAGCAAATCAAAGAAAGAGAGATGATTATAAATATTGATCATACAAAGTTAGGGCAAATTCAAAATCTCAATTTCCCAATCAAATTTTCTGATTCAGAATCCAGGCCAAAATTACCACCTCCATTGTTGGGAGAACACAATAATGAAATTTTACAAAGCTTGGGTTATTCAGACAAAGAAATTGATAACTTTATAAATGAAAATATTATTACAAGTTAAAATCACGAAGCTCTTTCATAGTAAATTTTAAAATCTGAGCCATGGACACGGACTTTATTAATAAAGTTTAATTTCAAGTGATTCTTACCTAATACATTTTTTATATTTATTTTGTATTCTGTTGAATTTTTAATTTCCTGATATTGTTTAAGATATAATTTCAAAACATCTACACCAATCTTACCTTTAGAGGTGTTTATTAAGGCATCCTTAAATAACCGTTGAGCATTTGTAAGTGACTGCTTACGTTTCAATTCTATCTTTTTTAATATCTTAGGAAATTTTTTACCTATATTAACCTTTGGTGAAGACATCTCTTTATCAAATTTTAAAATAAACTTTTTCTCAAATGTTTCTGCTTCAACAGAATTAGAATTACAATTACCTGAATTCTGCTTTTTAGAACACCGGTAATATCTGTATCTACTTTTACTTAAATTATTGTTATTGATATATTTGATATTTTTAGTAACTCCAATCATTCTGGAATCACAAAAACCACAATGCAAAATACCTGATAAAAGGTAATTTTCAGGATTAATATTGGTGCGTACAGGACTTCTCATAAAGAGTTTTTGTTGAGCTGCGGTGTAAACGGTGTTTTCAATAATAAAAGAATGTGAATTAGGTATAGACACTCCAAACCTTTTAGAAGTCCCAATATAAACTGGATTTTTAATTAAATCATATACAGTGGAAATATTCCAAGAATTATTTTTTTTTGTTTTATATTTCTTTTGGTTTAAAATTGCTGTTATTTTTCTTATTCCCAAATTTTGATTAACATATAAATCAAAAATTTCTTTAACTACTAAGGATTCATTTGGGCATACAATTAAACAACCATTTTCATCTAATATATAACCATATGGTAATCTGCCCATCCATTTGCCATTCGCAAATTTTTGTTTCATTTTGTTTGACACAAAAGAAGACCATTGATCATTATTGCTATATATATATCGATTAACGGTATCTTGGTATGGGTCTGGATTTTCGTCATCTATGCAAAGAACTTTGCATTTATTATCTTCAAACCATATCAAATTATCTGTAATTTCTTCTATCGATCTGCCTAAATCTGAAGAGTTATTTATTATAACTAAATATCTATTTTGGTTTGATTTAATATCATCACGTAATTTTTCAAATTCACTATAAATAGATAATCTTGTCATATTATTATCAACAAAAGTATTAACTACTGTGTGACCATGTATAGAACAATATTCATTTAATAAATTTTGATATTTCTTTTTTACATTTTTACTATTTTTTTCGGAATGTAAAAAATAACCTACGGTTTGCATCTGAAAAAGAATTATTTTTTATTTAAAAAATAATTAGAACCTTTTGTATATAACAATTACAATTATTTCTAGGTATAATTTAATCTGAATATATATTATGAATTTACCAAAAACAGATAAAAATCTCTATCTTTTTAATACACTCACTAAAAAGATAGAAAAATTTATACCAATTGATGATAATGTCAAAATCTATACCTGTGGGCCAACGGTATATAGAGATGCTCACATAGGAAATATGAGAACCTATATTTTGGCAGACATTTTAAAAAAAACACTTCAACATATTGGATATCAAGTAACCCATGTAAAAAACATAACTGATGTTGGACACATGAGACAAGAAATGCTTGATGAAGGTGAAGACAAGATAATTGCAGCCGCTATAAAAGAAGGAAAATCCGCGTCTGATATTGCAAAAGACTATACAGAAAAATTTTTTATTGACGAAAATGCATTAAATATTAATAAAGCTGATTACCACCCTAAAGCTACCCAACATATTAGTGAAATGCTTTCAATGATAGACAGGTTAATCAATAGTAAAATGGCTTATATCAGTAATCAAAATGTATATTTTGAAATTAATAAATTTAGAGAATACGGGAAATTATCAGGAAATATTTCAAACTTATCAACATTAAATAATAATGAAGAATCAGATCCTAATAAAAGAAATCCAAATGATTTTGCAATTTGGAAATCAACAAATGAAAATAGAGAATTAATTTGGGAAAGTCAATTTGGAAAAGGCTTCCCTGGGTGGCATATTGAATGTTCAGCTATGGCACATAAATATCTTGGAGAACAATTTGACATCCACACTGGAGGTGTTGACAATATTTTCCCACATCATGAAGGAGAAATAGCTCAAAGTGAATCTACTTTTGGTAAAAAACATGTAAATTACTGGGTCCATGGTCAACATCTATTATCTGAAGGAATTAAGATGTCAAAATCAAAGCAAAACGAATATTTGATTTCTGATATTTCCAAAAGATCAATTGATCCTTTGGCATTTCGATATTTGTGTTTGATGACTAGCTACAGAACAAAATTAAATTTCACATTTTCCGCATTAAAATCTGCTCAAAAAGGATTAAATAAATTAAGACATATCTATTGGATAAACAAAAATTCAAATGATGCAATAAATATTGATAAAGTAAAGATGTGGTCTGATCAAGCTGATAAAGCATTGATGAATAATCTAAACACATCGAAAGTATTATCAATTTTATGGCAATCCACTAAATCAGATCTCAACAAATCTGAAATATGTAATTTGTTTGAATATATTGACGATGTGCTAAGTCTTGATTTTAATAAATACTACTTAAATCAAAATAAATTTGAACTTCCAAACGATGAATATGAAGCAAGAAAAAAAAATCGGATTTTAAAAAACTTTGATCAGTCAGATAAAGTTAGATCAAAATCAATAAACTCAAACAATATTAAATACTATGATTTTAGTAATGGGGATTACAGAGTAAAAAAAATATCAAATTATGAAAAAACAAATTCAGAACATACTATATCAGGATCTTCAGAATTAAAATCTAATCTTTCTATCAAAGATGAATATGACATTTCTATATGCCTGATATTAGACGAATATACAAATGATTTTGAAAGATGTATAAATTCAATTACTGATAATATTCCAAAAAACTTTTCTTATGAAATACAAATTGCAATCAATGGAACTCAAGCGGATAAGAAAAAAATAATTATAAATAAATATAAACACAAAAAAAATATATTTTTCACACATATAGATCCAATTTGTGGCGCTGGGTCAGTTAGAAATATAATGATTAAAAAATCTCTTGGAAAATATATATTTATGGTTGATACCAGTATTGAAATAAAAGGGGATATTTTCAAAGTTATCATAGATGATTTAAATAACATGAAAATAGGGTTGGTTGGCCCCTACGGCCTTAAAACTAACGACCTCCATCACTTCCATGAAATCTCTGAAAAGAAAGAATTTGTTGACGCGATACAATTATATTTACTTGCTTTTAGAAGAGAAATAATCAGTAACACAGGTATGTTTAGGGAAAATTTCAGATTTTATAGAAATTTGGACATTGATTTTTCTTTTCAAATAAAAAATGCAAATTTAAAATTGTTATCAAATCCTAATTTAAAAATAAAAAGACACACTCACAGTATATGGGAAAATACACATCCTAAAACCCGAGATGAATTAAGTAAAGATAACTACAAAAGATTTTTACAAAAATGGAAAAATTATAAACATTTACTAAACAAATACAAATGAAGTTACTTTCCAACGCTAAGATTTTCCCATCGTTAAAATCGCAGTCAATTTTAATCGATAAAGGGAAGATAATATTCATTGGAGATAAAAATAAAATAAACTTTTCTTTAAAAGATTTAGACATAATTGACTGTGAAAACAATAGTATACTTCCTGGCCTTATAGATGGTCATTGCCACCCTTTGGAAGTTGTATCAAATATGGAAAGTATTGATCTTTCAGAAATCAAATT
>CENY01171226.1_pt1 | contig 14857 bp, 14 predicted proteins | sample 356181 | NCBI WGS metagenome assembly CENY01 (sample SAMEA2619840, study PRJEB7988) | marine metagenome | isolation source: saline water (ENVO:00002010), including
TCGTCCAGCCACCCCGTGTCTCCCGTACGCAGCCCACCACGATCGGTAAACACGTTGGCCTGTTCCTCAGGGCGATTGTGATAGCCCTGCATCACGTTGGGCCCGCGCACGATGATCTCCCCCTGATCCAGCGCTTCGGTGGCAGCAGCATCGATCTCCACGGTCACCCCTGGGATCGGCTTACCGACGCTACCCAGCTTGCGGTGACCAGGGTAATTGGTGGACACGATGGGGCTGGTCTCGGACAGGCCGTAGCCTTCGTAGACCATTATGCCCAGGGCGTCGATAAAGCTCGCCACCTCCGGTGAGAGCGCCGCGCTGCCACTCAGAGCGTAACGAAGGCGGCCGCCGAAGCGTGCCCGCACCTTGTTGAAAACCAGCTTGTCCGAAATGGCGAAAGCCAACCGATCCCCCAGACTCAACGGATCGCCGCTCACTTGCCGCTCCGCGGCGGCGATGCCTCGGTTCACGAGGTTTTGGACCACCTGGGGACGCTCGCGAATCTGCGCCGTCACCGCGTCGTAAATTCGATTGAAGATACGCGGCACGGCAAGCAGCACCGTGGGCTGCACATGAGGAAGGTTCTCCACCAGATTGGGGACCTCGTCGTTCAGGCCCATGGCCACGCCCAGACTCGCCAGCAGGTGCAGCTCGCAGGTCTGCCCGAAGGAATGCGCCCAGGGCAGAAACGACAACGAACGGTCGTCTCCACTCAAGGGCAACAGCGGCTGAACCGCATTGATGTTGGAGACGATATTGCCGTGGGATAGCTTGACCCCTTTCGGGTCTCCGGTGGTCCCTGATGTATAGATGAAACCGGCCAGCTCCTCGGGAGCGGGGAACTCCGGAGCAACCGGCGTACCGGCACTGGACAGGAACGACTGCCAGGACTGCGGGTGGTCAGAGGGCAGGTCGAAGCACACCACGTGCTCCAGCGCCGGGCAGCCATCCACTTGCCCGGCCAACCCACGCAGTGACTCAAAAATCTCGGCGCTGGCGCAGAAAACCAGCTGGGCGCTGCAATCGTTAAGAATGAAGCGCCACTCCTTCACCCCCTGGGCTTGATACATGGGCACATAACACGCGCGCCGACCGTATGTCGCGTATGCGGCGGCCGCCCACTCGGGACGGTTGTCCGCCACCACGGCTACCACCCCACCCGCGCCGATCCCGTGCCCGGCCAGTGCCGCCCGACAAGCATCCACGTCGCCAGCAAGGTCGCCGTAAGTCATCCAGCGCCATCCATCAGGCTCTTTGACACCGAACAGTTGCCGCTCGGAATAGGCCTCGCTGCTGCGCTGCCACAACTCTGCCAGGTTCCCGTAGCCGTCTGCGCGGTCTGTTTCGCTCATCCTCTATCTCCTATATCAACCCCGGGTGGCTGCGTGCCAGCAGCTCCTGGCGCATGGCCGGCGGGAAGTCGCACGCGCGACGTGCAACCAGGTCGAGTCCGATTCCCACCTCATCCAGCACAGCCAGCAGCCTGCCCGACGCGGCATCGAAGCTCCAATGCCGGAAACGCATGATTTTGCGACCGACATCGGCGATGGCGGTGTAGGTCTGCACCGCCTCCCCGGTGCGCGGCACGTCAACGAGCAGATGGCGCGCTTCCAGGGTGGCTATGGACACGTTGTCGTGGGAAAACCAGCCCTCCTCGGCCTCTTCATGGTTCGCCTCGCGTTTGGGCGGAGTGTCGGCAAAGGCCAGCCAGGGTGCGCCAGCGAGGTCCATCCAGCCGTCGGCGGTGCTCAATGCAGGCGTCACCTCATAACCCTCAAAGCGTGCCTCGATATTGTGCGCCGCCATATCGGCGGTTGTGAGATCACGCCGCACGGAATCCTGCGGCAGGCTGCGCGGCTCGCCGTGGGCGGGCCGCTCGGTAAGCAGCGTGTGCGCTCCAGCAACGACAGCCTCGGGAAAAGCAATAGGCGCAAGATCCCCGGCGGCCACCAGGCATGCCTCTTTGCAGAACGTAGCCGCCAGGTCCCCGGAATTGATGTTGTACAGTTCCAGGTACGCCCGAATGCATTCGGGTTGCGCCGACAGCACGCCGCCCCGCACGGCAATGGGCGCGTCCAGGTGCTGCTCGCGACGAAATCGGGTGTGACAGTCCGGCTGCAGCAGCCGGGCTCCCAGCCCATCCAGCGCATCGGCATCCAGGCCGGCATCTGCCAGCAAGGCGTGCATAGCCGCTGCGGCGTGGCGGGCGTATACACGCACATTCATATGGCCCAGATCGTCGATATCGGCAGATTGGACCCGCGCGCGATGGTACGTGTGCATGGCCCAAGCGTTGCATGCAGAGCCACCAAATAGCAAGAATTCGGCCGCCGATGAAGGTAGCATTAGCGTTCCAGGACGCCTTACAACAACACGAAAAGGGAAGGAATCTGCTATGGATCTTCAACTCCAGGGCCGCCGGGCTTTAATCACCGGCGCAACCAAGGGCATCGGCCGCGCCATTGCCGAGAGCTTTGCCAGCGAGGGCGCCAACGTCGCCATCTGCGCGCGCAACCAGGAAGAACTCGACGCCGCAGTCGCTGAACTGGAAAGCAAAGGGATCACTGCCTGCGGACAGGCAGTGGACGTAAACGACGGCGACGCCCTGAAAGGGTTCGTGGATGCCGCAGCTGAGGCGCTGGGGGGATTGGATTGCATCGTCTCCAATGTCACCGGTGGCGGCGGACAGGGCGATGAGGCCTGGCGTGCCAAATTCGAAGGTGACGTGCTGGGTACCGTGCGGCTGGTGGAGGCTGCGCTCCCGCACCTCGAAAAGTCGGACAACGCCAGCATCGTCATGATCTCTACCACCGCAGCGCTGGAGAAATTCATGAATGCCGGGCCCTACAACGCCATGAAGGCCGCGCTCATCCAATACTCCGGCGCGCTGTCTCAGGACGTAGCACCCAAGGGAATTCGCGTGAACACCATCAGTCCCGGCCCGATCTTCATCGATGGCGGCGCCTGGGACAACATCAAGCAGAACATGACGCCGTTTTACGACGCGACCCTGGCCGATATCCCCATCGGTCGCATGGGCAAGGCTGAAGAGATCGCCGACCAGGTGGTCTTCCTGGCGAGCCCGCGCGGTGCATTCACCACCGGCACCAACATCGTCATCGATGGCGGCCTGACCAAACGCATTCAATTCTGAGGAGCCAGACTATGAGCGATCTATACGATATTGCCGTAGACAAGATCGACGGCACCGCCACCAACCTGGGGGAACACGCCGGCGAGGTACTGCTGGTGGTCAACGTGGCCTCGAAGTGCGGGCTGACACCGCAGTACGAGGGCCTCGAGGCACTGCACGAGCAGTATCGCGACCAGAAGTTCTCCGTGCTCGGCTTCCCCGCCAACGACTTCGCTGGCCAGGAGCCGGGCAGCAACGAGGAGATCCAGGAGTTCTGCAGCAGTACCTACGGAGTGGATTTTCCGCTCTACAGCAAGATCCCGGTTACCGGCCCGGACAAGCATCCCCTGTACGCTCACCTCACCACTGCCGAGCCTAACGCGGAAAATCGCGAAAGCATGGAGGAGATGCTGCGCGGTTACGACATGGAGCCCACACAGCGCCCGGAGGTACTGTGGAACTTCGAGAAGTTCCTCATCGACCGCAATGGCAACGTGGCCGGTCGCTTCGCGCCCGATACGGCACCCGATGCAGCCAATCTGGTGGAGGCGATAGAAGCCGAAATCGCCAAGTGAGCCAGCGCGCTCGGTGGCCGGCGGCTTGCCGCCAGCCGCCGAGCCGCCCATTCCAGGAGTAATTCATGGCAGCCAAGCCCCAACTCGATCCCACGCTCTTCAGCCACACCTACGCTGACAACCCCTACCCCACTTTGAAAGTGCTGCGTGATGAGCATCCCGTGTGCCAGATGCCAGGCACCGACACGTGGATGGTTACGCGCTATGAAGATGTGGTGGCCTGCTTCAAGGACACGGAAAACTTCTCCGCCTCGCCCAACGGCCTGTCCATTGGCGCGGTGTTCGGCCCAACACTCATGGAGTACGACGGCGAGGATCACACTAAGCTCCGAAACATCGTCGCGCCGGAGTTCGTCGGCATGAAGCAGAAAGCGTTGCTGCCCGTCATCTCGCGCAACACCATGGCGCTGATCGAAAAGTTCACGGCCAGCCAAGCCCGGCGCATCGCCGAAAAGGCAGCAGGCGCAGGTGAGATCGACATCGTGGACGATTTCGCTACCCGGTTGCCGCTGAACGTGATTCTGGATGTGTTGGACTTGCCTCAGGAAGCCCACGAGATGTTTCATGATTGGTATCCCGCCATGATGAACGGCATCAACGGCGACCCGGAACTGCGCCTCAAAGGTCGGCAGGCCAACGCCGAGTACCACGACTATCTGGATCCGCTGATCGAGGCACGCGCGGTAAACCCGGGCGACGACCTGCTCTCCCGCCTGTCTATCGCCGAGGTGGACGGCCAGACCATGACCAAGGACGAGATCAAGTCTTTCGCCAGCCTTATCCTGGTGGCAGGCGCGGAAACTACCGACAAAGCCATCGCCAATCTGTGGTATCAGCTGCTGGCCAACCCGGACCAGTGGGAGGCGGTGCAGGCCGACCCGGAGCTGCTCGATCGCGCCTTCACCGAGATGATGCGCATTCACCCCCCTGCCGGCGGCCAGATGCGACGCGCCATCCGCGACGTGCACCTGCACGGAGAGGTCATTCCGGAAGGCGCTTTGGTTAGTCTGTCCATCTATGGCGCCAACCACGACGAGCGGGTGTTCAAGGACCCGGAGCGGTTCGACATCTTTCGCGACGATCTTTACTTCGGCCGGGATCTGCGCGGCGGTTATCACGAGGACGGTAAGGCCGGGCACCTTGGCTTCGGATTAGGCAAGCATTTTTGCGTGGGCTATCAGCTCGCCCGAGCCGAAACCGTCATCGGCACCCAGGAGCTGATGAAAGTGATCAAGAACCCGCGCTTCAAACCGGGATCAAACCCCACACCCATCGCGATACGGATCGAGCCGTGGAGCCTGCCTCTGGAGTTCGACACGCCCTAGCGGCTTTGCGGCGACGAACCAGGCTCTACAAGCTTTCGCCATGCTCGACGTTGCTGGAACCCACATCGAGCTGATCGACTGAGCAATGCGCCGATGTTCGAGACCCGTTGTCGAACGGGCTCGTTCTAACGCCCGAGGCGGTAGCGCAATCCGAGCAGCAGCAGATGAGCGCTATGCTCAGTGTCCCATTCGCTTTGCAAGGCCGTCGGCGGGCTTTCTAGGGTAACGGAGGGCGCCCACCAGTACCGGTAATTGAAACTCGCCGTGAGGCGCTCGCTGACGCGCGCGGAGACGCCAAGCAGCGCCTGCACGGACACTGTTGAGTCCGAGTCGTCCACGTACAGACTCGACGTGCCGCCTTCGCGCAGCGTTATATCGTAATCGATCCAGGTGTAGCCGACACCGATGCCGGCATAGGGCTGCAGCACAGCGCCGCCGGCAAAGTCGTAGATCAGATTTACGCCCAGGTTCACCGTCTCTGCCTGACCGCTCGAGCGCGCTTCGCCGCGCACGCTGCCGAAGTCCACTACATCCGAATCGTTTTCCCACCGGTACAGCTCGAGCTCGGCCCGCCAGCCGCGCCCTGTGGCCCCCTCGCTGGCATAGCCGACAGCGAGCGCCAGCGCACCACCCAGATCAAAGGCATCGAAGTTTGTGTCACGCAGTCCATCTTCGATGTCCGAGTCCTCGGCCGCCACCGCGCCCAGACGCAGCTCCGTATACCAACGTGCGTGGGAGTGCGCCGGGCCGCGCTGTATGCGTTCACGCGCTTTGAATGCATAACGCAAACTCAGGCTCGCCTGATGGATGGGGTGGTCTGTCTCGAACGACTCGCCCATTTCCCCGACCAGGTTAAGCTTGGCGTTGCGCCAATAACGATAATCCAGATCGAGTCGAAATCGTCGTCCCAGGGGTGCACCGACGCCAATGATCCCCTGGTAGGCAAAGCTCGTGCCGCTGTCATCCAACACCAGCATGTCGGCAAAAGCGTCATTGATTGCGTAGCTCACCTTCGCAAATCCCACGCCAACACCAACGTATGGTCGCAGAACAGCCCAACGGAATTCGTACAGCGCGTTCAACATCAGACTCGAAACGTCGGTGGTGTCGTTGTTGTCGTTATTCACGATACCGCGCGCATCGTCGAACTCGAGGATCTCCAGGTCGTTTGTCCGATACGCGCCTTCCAATTCCAGCCGCCAGCCGTTGTCGAAAGCATAGCCGGCGGTCACCTGAGCAGCTCGAAAGCCCAAGTCGTAATCGATAAGCACAGGTGTTTCGTCAACGCTCTCGTTGGCGGAATAAGTGATCCCAACGCCAACGCCCAGGTACCCGCCCGCCATTGCTGCAGGTGCGGTAGCAAGCGCCATTACTCCTACCAGCCGCACCAGACGCCGCTTCGCCGTCTCTGTCATTGGCCTTCGCGCCAAGCCATCAAAACGCACGCAAGTCTACACGAGCGTCGCCGGGGTCACCGCACGCGCACTGGTAAATCTGCGCAGCCGCGATTAGCATCGGCCGCGAATTCAAGGCGCGCCAGCGTGGACAATCAACCGTCATCGACTTCACTGCCACAAGGCATTCCAGCGGATGCGCTGTCGTTTGACTTCGTACGCAGCCGCGGCGCCGGTGGGCAGCACGTCAACAAGGTGTCTACCGCCGTAGTGTTGCGCCTGAACGTGGCAGATACCGACCTGGCCGAACCCACCAAAGCTCGCCTGCTGCGCCTGGCCGGCGCACGGGCAAATAAATCCGGCGAGGTGGTGATCAAAGCCGACCGTCGGCGCACCCAGGCACGTAATCGCGCCGACGCCTTGGCGCGCCTGGCAGACCTGGTGGAGCAGGCCCGTCACGTGCCCAAGCGCCGCCGCAAAACGCGCGTGAGCGCAGCCGTGAAACGCCGGCGTCTGGACAATAAAGGGCGGCGCGGCGCGCTGAAAAAGCTGCGCACGGACCCGTCGCGGGACTAAGCGCTAGCCAATGCGTCCACTTTGCGCGCAGATGGGTTGGAGCGACAAAATCCGGTAAGCTCGGTCATCTGGGTGGGGGAGAGCGAAAATGAGCGCAACGAAATACGGCGCGACGGCCAAATGGCTGCATTGGTTGGTTGGCGTCATCGCCATCATCATGCTGATCTTCGGGTCGGGGCTGGAGGACATGCCGCTGGACCAGCGCCAGCAGATCATCATGGGTCACTCCGGTCTGGGCACCCTGGTGCTGCTGTTCATGGTCGTTCGCTGGCGTTGGCGGTTGTCCCACGAACCCCCGGGGCCCACACCCAACATGGGCGCATGGCAGACTAAGCTGTCGAAATGGGTGCACTGGACCTTATACGTGGTGATGGTGCTGCAGCCCGTTTTCGGGATTCTGCAGGCCATGTACATCACCGATTACGAAGTGGTCGCCTTCGGCCTCATCAACTACTCAGGCATGGCTGAGGACAACGCGGAGCGCGCGCAACTGTTCCATGTGCTGCACGGGCTCAACGCCGGGCTCATCATGCTGCTGGTGATCGGTCATGTGGCGGCCTCGCTGTACCACCACTTCGTTCAGAAAGATGACGTGCTGCGGCGCATGCTACCTTTCGGCAAGGTGAAGTCCGAGTAGCTCAACCGCGCACCTACACGGGCTCGGCGAATCGAGCCTCCATCTGCAGGTAACCGTTAGCGTCCGGGTGGCGGGACCAGATGTCCTGCCATCCTTCGCCTTCAAACACCCGTCGATGGCCCTCGGCGCGGTCTAAGTCATCCTTCCAAGCGATGATCCAGGTGATGTTGGCGCTGCCCAGCGGCAGGTCCATTGGCGTATTGCCGCTGAGTTCGGGGGCCATGCCGTTGTCGACCCAGAATCCGACGATGTTCAGATTGTCCTTAAGAAACGGAACGGCTTCGTCCACCGCCCACTGTTTGTATGCCTCAAACTTATCCGGATCGTAGTGGTAGCTTCGGATCTCCACCATAGCTTGCTCCTCCTGTTGGCTTAGTGTGTGAGTAGGCGCCTACTCCTCCGGTTGGTCCAGGTATTCCGACAACCCGTAGCCCACACGCTCGCCGTCCAGAGTGTATTGCGTCATGCCTTCACCGATGTGGGTATTGCTGCCCGCACGCCGGTTGCGCAGCGGGATGAATCCCATGACCCGACCTTCCAGCACGCGCTCGCGGCCATCTTCCAGCGAAAGCTGCGCGCGCAGCGCACGGTGAAAGCGCGTTCCCGGCTCGTAGTCGGTTTCCACCTTGGCTTTGGCAATGCGCACGATTTCTTCTCCTTCATGAAAGAGACCGCCGCCTTCACCCTCACCATTGGTGTTCACCACCATGCCGAGGTCATCGCCAAAATTCCCAGTAATCCATCGGTAGGACCGGGCCGCCTGCCAGTAGCGTGGCCCCCAGGAGTGGTCACGTAGACCGTGACCACTGAACGCTGCCCGCGGCTCATCACCGATCTTAAGCTCACCCGACACCCGCATGTGCTGCTCGGTATGCGCCCGAGCGAACTGATTGTCGTCGTCAGGGTCGCCTACATGACCGTAGAAGGGACCCACGGCGTCGTGGCGCAGGTTCAGCATCAAAGACTGCCTGGGGTTTTCCTTGAAGGCTCGAGACGGATCCTGCATATCACGCGGATCGGCCATCACGAGCACAGAACCTTCGAACCGGGTGTGCACCACTTCGGTGGGTTTCTCTACCTCAATACTCAGGCCGCCCGCATTCCAACCGTCGTTATGGCTGATCTCCGGCTTGCCGTACATGAAGTAAGCCGACCCGTCCGGATTCCAGACGATAACCGTCATTTCGGCGTAGCCTTCGTTGGCTCGGTTGCCTATGCGCACGAAGCCACCCCGATTCTGGGAGGGATCGAAAAAATTGAAGTAGACCGATTCGTTGAAGTTCTTTTCCGGGCCCAACTCGTGGGTGTAGTCGTCCTCCGGTTTCAGGTTGCCAATGATTCTGGCCATGGGTCCTCCCTTGCATTCTGCTAGTTAGTGTACGCCCATCACCGTTGTCTAGGGAGTGGGCCAAAGAGCGGCTCGGTTCGCTGCATGGTCACGAGAGCACTGTCTCACCGCAAAGATGCGTAGAACGCCTGCACGTCGGCGGCAAACAGGTCCGGCTCCTCGGCGGCAGCGAAGTGACCACCGCGCTCCTGGTTGCTCCAACGCACTAGATTGTTACGCGACGCCACCAGCTTCTTCGGCGCAAACACCATTTCCTTAGGAAACCCAGCTACTGCCACGGGCACCTCGATGGCAGGAGTACGATCGTGGGCTTTGTCCCATGGGGTTCGAAAGGTGTGCCAGTACCAGCGAGCCGAGGTCACATAGCTCTCGGTGAACCAGTACAGACTCACCAGATCCAGCAGAAAGCGCCGCGATGGCAAGTGGTCGATCCCACGGCTGTGATCGCTCCAGTGATAGCGCTTCTCCACGATCCACGACGCCAACCCAACCGGTGAGTCGTGCAGCGCGTAGGCGAACGTTTGCGGGTCCGTAATGTGCACGGCCACATGCGCCAGCGCGGTGACCCAGCGCTCATCCATCTCATCCCAGCACCAGCGTTCGTCTGGCTCGAAATCCTCCCGCGCCAGCCTGGCGGTGGGGCCATCCAGAATGCCACGCAGGCCCAGCAAGCTGCCCGGTGGCGGTGCGTCCGCCGGAGAGCCACCCAGCGTGGGGGGAATGCTCACATGTATGCCCACTACGCGGTCGCCGTACTTATGACCGAGCTGTGCGGTAATGGCGGCGCCGAAGTCACCACCGGCCGCCGCGAAGCGAGGATAGCCGAGCACGTCGGTCATGAGTGTAGCCCAAAGGTCCGCGGTCCATTGGGTCTGCACCCCGTCCACGGCAAGCGGCGTGGAAAAGCCGAATCCGGGCAACGAGGGAATGACCACATCGAAGGCATCTGCTGGGTCACCCCCGTAGGACGCTGGATCCGACAGCCGCAGGGCCACCTCCTTCCAATCCCAGAACGTCCAGGGCCAGCCATGGGTGAGCACAATGGGCAGTGGGTTCGGACCCTTGCCCGGCACGTGCATGAAGTGGATCGGGATATCGTCCAGGGTGACGCGGTAATGCTCGAAGGCGTTGATTTCCGCTTCGGTCTCACGCCAGTCATATTCGCGCCATGACGCCACGAACGACTCCATGTAGGAGCGCGGCACCCCGAAGCGCCAATCCTCATTGTTGAAGTCGGCTGGCCAGCGAATATGCGCCAAGCGCGCATCCAAATCCGCCAGCGCGGGATCCGGAATGGCGACCGTGAACGGTTCAGGCTGCACCCCTCACCTCCTCATCAGAATCAATTCGATTACGGGAATTGTACGCTGGCGCCACAGCCAAGATGCACCCATTCGCGCTATCGGCATCTATCCGATGATGCCAGCGACTTACCACACGGACAGGCTTGTCCATGGCGGAACCAAACGATCCGACTGCAGCGGCGCGCGCCGAAGCCTCGCGCCCGCATCCAATGGCTAGCCGACCGGCCGGTGGCTAGATCCGGTATCCAATGGTGGCGGAGCCGAAGACGGGCGCGTCATGCTGGCCCTTGAATTCCTTGGTGCGGAAGGTGTGCACATAGCTCAGGTTCCAGCGCCCGATGCTGACGCCGAACCCCGCATAGACCTCCGCCACGACTGCGCGGCTAGTCACCTCGGAGTCGTATCGACTGAACACCGGGCCATCCAACGTGATGTCGTGCACCACGCCGGTAACGAGAAAGCCAGCAATGCCATACCACGACAAGCCGGAAACGTCTTCTCTGGCTGCCGTGAACGGTTGGTGTGAGTATGCCACCGCCGACAATCTGGCATCCGAAAAACTCAGCGGCAGGTTCCACCCGAATCTGACAAGCCCACCAACACTTGCGCCGGTAAAGTAGTTACCCAGCGCCAACCGCCACTCATAGAATCCATCCACAGCAAACGTGTCTTCGTTCGGCGCTATCACCGTCAGCCTGCGGCGCTGGGTGGAATAGAGATTTAACGTCGCCTCACCGGCGATCTGGCTGTCCCAGCCCTGAAACTTGTCATACCCGAGAATGTCGTGCACGAGATCCTGAACTTCCTTACCAAACGCGTACTTTCCGGTAGTGCCGATGGCCAGGCTGATGGAGTTCAGCGCCCGGTCGTCCTTAACGTGCAGGGAGATGTCCACGCCCAGCCAGGCCGCATACGGCCGCTCCCCATCGGGGGCGCGGAGTGCCAACAGGTCTTCAGGCGTAAACATGAGCTGGGTCAGCGAGAATCCGTAGCTGTATTCCAGCTGGTCCGGATCATCGAACCCGGACAGACGCCGCAACAGCTTGCGGCTCTGCTCGTCGCCAGTGAGACCGTGCAGCTGGCGCTGCAGCCAACCGAATTCTTCCGGGTCGCGTCTGCCCGAGATCCACGACAACCTCACCCCGTTGCTGTAGTTCCCGTCCTCGTTAGCGAACAGATCGTTGTCTAGATAGAAGGTGAGATTGGCGTCACCGGAATCCGGCAGAAAAGAGAGCGCATCTTCGGCATGTGTCGCTGCGCTGGCGAGCAAAAACCACGCCAGCGTAGGGGCCAACCACCACGACACGCGCCAACACATTGCGGCCACACCCGTCCGCAGCCCGGCCGGTGCTTACGCCGTGGCCAGCGCTTCCCTGGTCCAGCGCCGATGCGACGGCCCTTCGGGCCCTCGCTTCTCTCCTGCGTGCTCCGGATACACCGACGCCGTATACAGATCCCCATGGGGGTCCATGGCCAACTGGTGAATGTAGATGGCGATGTTGTCTACCCGATCCAGCACCTCGCCTTTGTTGTTGAGAACGGCCAGATTGCTCATCTTGTCGCTGGCGTAGATGCGATCCCCGTAGGTGGCCAGGCTCAGCGGCATGATGTGGGTCCACTCTTCGATGAACTCGCCGTTTTCATCCAGCACCTGTATGCGGTGGTAGGCGCCTTCTTCCGGGTGGTTACGGTGCTCGGCAATCTGCCCGGGAACCGTCATGTAGTCATGCAGGTTACCGGCCGCCAGGTCCGCTACGAGAATGCGCCCTTGTGAATCTTCCGCGATGGCGTGGGGCGTATTGAACTCGGCCGGGCCGCGGCCCCATTTACCTACGGACTTGATGAACTCACCTTCCGGCGTGAAGAACGCCAATCGCGAGTTCCAGTAGCCGTCCGCCACCACGATGTTGCCGTTTTGCTGCACCAGCACGGCAGTGGGACCGTTGAAGCGGTCGGGGCCGTCACCCCACTCACCCAGCTCACCCAGGGTCAGCAGCAGCGTGCCGTCCGGATCGTACTTCTTGACCACGTGCCCGTCCCGGTCGGTGATCCAGAACATGCCGTCCTTTTCGATGTAGAGGGTGTGCGCCCCCAGCGCGAACTTCGGCTCGTCCGACGGGCCCCATTTGCCCAGGTAGTTTCCGTCGCGATCGAACATGGAAATGCTGCTCTTGCCTAACTTTGAGCTCATAGCCAGCGGATGGGCGGCCCAGTGCTCGATGTCGCGCGTGAACAGATAGATGATGCCGTCTTTGTCCACGGCCACGCCGGAGCCCATCTCGAAGTTCATGTCCTCGGGATAGTGGGGCCAGCCCGCGGCCAGCTTGTAACCGCTGCGCGGGTCACCGTTTTCAGTGTCGTTGCTGACGTCGTGGGTAATACACATGGTCGGTTCCCTCCCTCTCAATGGCCTGCAGTATGAAAATCCCCAGGTACGTTGGCAAGGGTGCAGGCGTTGCGCAGCACCAGCGGCCACGTCTGGACTCGTCCCGTTACGAAGACGGCTCGGCCTACAACGGCGGCACGTCCACTGCTAGGCTAGGAGGGACCACTGGGGAGGGGAACCTATGGGGGCCATTGCCACTGAGCTGCCCGAGGACGTCGTTGCCGCGCGCGAAGGACTCATCGCCTTCGCCGAGCAGGAGGTGCTGCCGCGCCATGCCGCCAATCGTGCGCTGTTCGAAAACCCGCGCGCGCTCTACCGGGAGGACGGCCGCTTTTCGGACGAACTCATCGGCCTCATTGGCGAGGTCCGCCAGGCATCCGCCCGGGCGGGCTTCTACCAGATGTGCACACCTGAGGAACTGGGCGGCGGCGGGCTGGGGCACCTGGCCTACTACGCCGCCTGGGAAGGCCTGTTTCACCACTGCGGCCCTCAGAACTGGCTCATGCTCTACACGCTGGCCCACTGGGCATTCGGGCCCAGCCGCCTGCTCTCTCAGCTCACCCAACATGCACGCGAGCGCATCCTGCCCGGGCTCATGGACGGCACGAAGTCCATGTGCTTCGGCTTATCGGAACCTGGTGCGGGTTCCGATGCCAGCATGATACAGACCCGGGCTACGCCGGACGGAGACGGCTGGCGCATCAACGGCCGCAAGATCTGGACCAGCAACGCACCCATCGCCGACTACTGCGTGCTGTTCGCCATCACCGATGCCGAACGTCCCCGTAACGGCATCAGCGCCTTCATCGTGCCCACGGATGCACCCGGATTCACGCGAGAGCGCATCATTCGCCTGTTTGGCCAAATCGGCGGCGACGAAGCCGAACTGGTACTAGAGGACCTTTATGTCGAACCCGGGCAGCTGGTGGGGGAACTGAACGAGGGGTTCGCCGCGGCCCTCTATGGCGTGTCTCTGGGGCGCATCTATAACTCCGCGCGGGGCGTGGGATATGGCCGCTGGGCGCTGGAACTCGCGCTGGAGTACGCCAAGACCCGCGAAGCGTTCGGAAACCCCATCGCCGACTACCAGGGCGTGTCGTTTCCACTGGCTGAATCCGCCACGGAACTGCATGCCGCCCACCTCATGGGCATCAACGCCGGCACCCTGCTGGACCAGGGCGAGCGGGCAGTCAAGGAGCTCAGCATGACCAAGGCCTATTCGGTACAGGTGGGCCTGCGCGCCGTGGATCGCGCCATGCAGGTGCACGGCGGCATGGGCTTCACCAACGAGTTGGGCCTCACCGAGGCATGGCACTCGCTGCGCGTGGTGAACGTGGCCGACGGTACCAACGAGATACTGAATAGAACCATCGCCCAGCGATTGCTGAAAGGCGATACTGAACTTTAGCCAGCATGCTAGCCACAGGGGGAGGGCCACATGGCAGACGACAAACGGCAAAAGGGCATCGCACTCACGCGGCGCTTGTTCGAAGGCGCCAACACCGGGGGCAGCGGGCCCATGCCGGAGGCACTTACCAACTACACCATGGAGCACCTTTTCGGCGACGTGTGGCAGCAGGACGATCTCACCGTGCAGGAGCGCTCGCTCATCACCTGCACCATTTTGGTGGCGCTGAACCGGGCCAACGAGCAGCGCGTGCATTTCGTGGGTGCTAAGAACCTGGGCATTGCTCGTTCCACCATCGAGGGCATGCTCACCCACGCCGCCCACTATGCCGGGTGGCCCTGTGCGGCCACGGCCAGCGGGGTCTTAAACGAGGTCTGGCCGGCGGAATCCTAACTAGTGGGGCTGCGTGACCGTATCGAAGCACGACCACGCTATAAGTGGTACGTGCTGGGCGTGCTAACGGCCGTATATGCATCCAGCCAGCTGGACCGCCAGATCATGGGCATCCTGCTGGAACCCATCAAGCTGGAGCTGGGCGCCAGCGACACGCAGATGGGTTTTCTGATAGGGCTCACCTTCGCAGTTTTCTACGCCACCCTGGGAATGCCCATTGCCATGCTGGCGGACCGAAGCAATCGCCGCAACATCATCTCCGCGGCCATCACCATCTGGAGCCTGATGACGGTGGCGTGCGGGATGGCGGCCAGCTTTGCGCAACTGGCGTTGGCGCGCATCGGCGTCGGGATCGGCGAGGCGGGCTCGTCACCGCCG
>CENY01045210.1_pt1 | contig 14806 bp, 9 predicted proteins | sample 356181 | NCBI WGS metagenome assembly CENY01 (sample SAMEA2619840, study PRJEB7988) | marine metagenome | isolation source: saline water (ENVO:00002010), including
TAATGCAACTCCAGATGATACATTTGTAACTGTGACCATACCAACAACACTTACATTGTCTAAGTTTGTATGACCATCTACATCTATATCGTTATAAAAATTCGTATTTCCATTACTATCAATGCGAGCTGCTTCAACAGTATTACTAAAAAACTGAATATTACTAGAAGTACCACTTATAAATCTTAATCCATGACTTGCACTTACTGCTCCATATCCTGAACCACCCCAATTACCATTTAAATCTAAATATCTTCCTCCCCTTTCAACTCTCAAACCATAACCGCTATTATGACTTACTTGTACTGTATTCTGTGTGCTTCCTCCAAATGTAGATATACCAGCAACACTTACATTATCTAAGTTTGTATGACCATCTACATCTAAGTCTTGGGGTATCGACACTCCGACGGAACTAGTCTCAAAACGCTTGACATTATTATGGTATAATTCTACAGGACCATTTGCTATTGCCTGTATTAGGACTTCAGTTCTATTTTGATTTAAAAGATTAACTCTATTTCCACCTAAACTTAGATTATTACCTTGAGTCTCTACAATTGCACTTTCTGTTCCTGAACGAAAAATTTCTAACTCACCACTATTTCCAAAAACAGCTTTTGCGTTCTGAGCAAAAGTAGTTACACCAGCGATGCTCGCATTGTCTAAATTTGTATGACCATCTACATCTATATCCCCGTTACAATCAATTCCACCTCTCGCTGTTATAATACCAACTGAGTCGATACTTGTTACATCCTCATAAGTCAGGACACCACCGACTGACAAGTTACCAGTAATGTTTCCTCCAGTTGCGGTTATAATACCTGTAGAGTTTATATTATGTGTATCGTAGTTCTCATTGGGTTTGATGACACCCTTTGTAATTCGGGTTAGTGCCATCTTATGTTATCTCCATTATTGTGAGAGTTGCATCCACACTATTATTTGTATCACTATTTACTGTAAGAGTGTCTGCAGTTTCTAATACAACTTTATTACCCCCCATAAATTCAAGAGATGATCCTTGAGGAATAGGAACATTCTTTAATACTTTTACATCATCTGAGGATGGTCGTGTGATTCCAACTCCAACTAAACAACCAGTTCCTGAGACATTTGCAAGTGTAATACCAATCACAACAGTTGTTGTTGCACTCGGAACAACATAAACATTCTGGGTTGTGATTCCCACATTTGCTTTTGTTTTTAATTTAAAGGTATTTGCCATTTGATATTATCCTAAAGCAATTGCAAGTGCTGTAGCATCTGCAAGTGCTGTTGCACTGATTGAAACACCATTTATTTGCACATCAGTATTGCTATTTATAGTGCCATGAACATCTAAAGCATAAGAACCTGTTGGTGCAGTCGTATTAATTCCGACAGAGTTTGCTATACCAATCTGACCCGACGAGTCTTTGACTGTTATAAAATTTCCGACTTGTGATAATTCTCTGTTCTTTCCCATTATGCTTTTTGATTATTTATGATCTATTTGATTTTTTATACACTTTGCTATTATGAAATAAATTATAATCCATAAATTGCCTTCTCAGCATTCCAATTTTTTGTTATTTCAGTAGCAGATAATGCTTTAGTATAAAAACGAGTATGACCAAATTTCCAAGTGCTTGGTAAAGGATAACCTGGGGTATTAAAGTTATTAGAGTTTGGGGCAGGACAATCTCCTCCAATGGTCATTGCATTATCATTATTCAGAGTATGATTAGCATCATTATCACCACCATTATCCTCAGCTACTACACTGTTATCAATATATATTTTTCTACAATTCGCATCAGATAAATTCCTTACTCCTACAATATGATGCCATCCAACAGATGGAAAGCTTACTTCAACTCCATAAGTATTGGCAGTATGAAAACCAAATGTATTACCATTACTATGTACATATATTCCAGCCTCATTCGCACCCCAGAAATTTGATTTACCACCAAGGAATGCCCAAGTAGGTGTAGATGTTGAACCAACATATACCCAAAATTCAAATGTGAAATTATTAATATTATCAAATGCTGTTATATCTTGACCCTTTGTATGGAATTGTACTCTACTTCCAGAAGTACATTCTATCGCTTGACTATTCGTTCCAGATACAAAACCCGCTGCTCCATCAGTCGTCAAAGTCCATGTAGCATTTGTATTACTAGCAGAATTTGACGATGCAGTGGAGTTGTTTGTTAAACTACTAAAATTCCTTGGGTCAAACCATACCTCTAGACTATCTAAAATAGGACCAGGTTGAACAATAATATTAAAATTTCTTGCTGTTACATTACTTCCACTACTTGTTGCATTAAGTGTAAATGAAACTGTGGTGTTAGAATTAACATCAGTCGGATCTCCACTGATAGCACCTGTAGTTGAATTAAGAGACATACCGCCACCCACAGTTCCACTATAAGTAACAGTATCACCCTCTGGATCTGATGCAGCGACTGTTGTGTGGATTCCAGTGGCATTATCTTTTATTGTTGCGAGTGTTCCTGATGCAGTCGTCCAAACTGGTTTTGCATTTATATTGAATGCATCTTCTAAAATTCCTGATAATCCAGAAGCATTTGTTACCTTTACATCATATGGTTCATTTGCATTTGATACTGAACCATGCACTCTTGCTGTAATTTGAGTCGTAGTGTTAACTGTGGTTGTTGGTGATATATGTTCAGTCCCATCATTTCCGATAAATGTAACAGTTGCACCAGTTTTAAAATTCGATCCAGTAATTACTAAATCAAATCCTGCTGCAATTTGTGTTTCTGTAATATTTGTATTGTTAACACTCGAAACTGAAGGTGGTGTATCAATTGGAGTCCAAGATGTTCCATTATAATACTCTAATAAATCTGTAGTCGCATTCATAATTAATTGTCCAGCCTTTGGGGCAGGTAATGAATTTCTTTCAGCAGTTGTATTTGTTCCGACACCCACACGACCAGTTGCAGTTAAGATTCCAGTTACAACAGTTCCTGTACTGGTGGTTTCTAATTTAACCTGATTATTTTGATATAATTTGACATACCCAGAACTACCTTGATTTGCCTTTAAAAGAGTTTCAGATGTAACAGCGTTTAATACATTGAGAGAATTTGTAGAAACAAAAAGATTTCCAGCACCACTTTCTCTAATATATTGGTGTACTCCATTTGAGAATATCCTAAGATTGGGAGATGCGTAAGAACCACCTATTTTAATTTCTTTACTATTAGGAACGAATATTCCTTCTCCTGTTGTAACAATACCAGCTAAATTTGCCTGTCCGTTTGTTTCAATTGTGACACCAGTTCCAACTTGGATGCCTTTCGCACTTGTCTCTAATTTTTTTTCATTATTATAATATAAATCAACTTGAGCTCCTGCTCTAGCATCAATCATTGTATGATTGTTCGTATGAGATCTTAATTGAACAATTTCAGATTGTACGTAAAGAGACTTGCCAGGTCCAGAGGTATCATAATTTCTAATTCTTATATTACCATTATTACTTTGTATCTCATTATAACCAGATGTATTATGAGATATCTCAAAATCTGGACTTGAGGTAGTATTTCCTAATTCTAACTTCTTATTATCTGGTATGAATATCCCATCTCTTGCTGTAACTAATCCTACTGAGTCAATGTTAGTTACGTCTTCGTATGTTAATGTTCCACCTATCGTTACGTTACCCGAAAAATCTGCTGATGTGGACTTCAACGTTGTAAAGGTATGAATACCAGTATAAACTGCACCTGATGCCTCTGCCTGGATTTTTACGTTACCACTAGAATCTTTGACTGCAGTTGCATCAATACCAGTTAGACTTGCTCCACTTCCTACAAAACTTGTTGCTGTTACTATACCACTATAATTTGCATTGTTACCAACCCAGTTAGTATCAGTCTTAATACCTGGACCTGTTATTTTAGTGAGTCTTGTTAATGCCATTATATTTTTTAGTTATTTATTAGACAACAACATAATTACCATCAATTGTAATGGTTCCATTTATATTAACTGGACCAACCATTAGTCCATTAAAATTTGTACCAATGTAATGATTTCCGTGAACTGAGTTATCCATAATCATCATACCATTACTAATATATAAACCTTTTGCAGTGTTTCCAATACCTTGTAAATCAGCATCATCAGTAGTTGTCGTTCCGATACCAACTAATGATGAAGAAGTTTGAACACCTGTGACTGATGTGGTAAATGCACCACCACCTCCACCACCTTGGATACTGATATCAACTGTTGTACCATTGACTGCAAATGTATTACCAGTTCCAACAAAATTAAGTTGTGTAATTCCAGCACCAATCTGAACTCCACCAGATTGTATTCCAACTTGTGATGATCCATGAAATGCTGTTGCAGTAACTACACCAGAGGAAATTATACCTTTTCTCGCTGTAATTAAACCAACTGAATCAATATTTGTTACGTCTTGATATGTTAATGTACCAGCGATTGAAACAGGACCATCAATATCTAATCCAACAGCGGTAATAATACCTGTTGATTTTATATTATGACTGTTTATATTGGATTGAGTATGAATACCTGGTCCAAGTACCCTGGTAAATGCCATTATACTTTTTGATTATTTATGTTGATAGACGATACCCACCGAAGTAGGTTCTATTAGGTTCTGTTGCTTCAGTTGTACCTTCATTATGATAAACTTTTAATCTTATGGTATCTGTTTCAGCTACTGTTATTACCATCGCAATGCTTGCTTGATAAATTTGATTGGATTCACCTGCGTGTGCTCTTTGTTCACCATAAAATGCAGGAGTGCCATTATTTTTACTTACTCCAATACGAACAATATCATCAGATTGAATATCATCAATACCACACGCACCAAAAACATAATAAGTCCCTGCCTGTCCTGCTCCAACTGTGAATATTCCATTTGACTCATTCCATGAACCATTGTTCATAGATGGGTTTGTAACATCATTTCCAAGATTATAAACTGTAGACCAAGTAGCATGAGATACGTTATGAGCAGAATCTTGTCTTCCAAACCAACAAGGAACGTTTACATTACCCTCGACATATCCAGCTGATGTAATTCTCATCCTTTCGGTAATATTACCAGATTCTGATTTTGTTAAAAGTCTCAGTAATCCACCAGAATCATTACCAGCATTACTATCACTTGTATCTGCTTGGACATCAATAGCTGCTACCATTCTTGAATTAGGATTTGCACCACTACTAGCGTTACTATTATCTCTATTAATGAATTTGATTGCTCCGATTGTAGCAGTTGAATTTTCATTTCCACTAATATTAATAACACCGTACTTAGCGTCAGTTCCTTCACCTGTTATCTCAAAAACTTTAACATTGGCACTATTATTATTAAATGACGGACTATCTAATCCTCCAGTCACTAGATGACCAAGAGATGTAATACGAAGTCTCTCACCACCATCATTAACAAATCTAAAATCATCACCTTGAACTCCAAAATGAGGAAGAATGGAAGTGGTAGAATTACTATCTTTAAAAATTAGATGACAATAAGCATCTGAAGATTCAAAGAGTGCGACACCATTTGTAGTAGGATGATGTATATGCAACCTTGTATTGGGATTAACAGTTCCAATACCTACTGAACCAGTTGATGAGATGCGAACTTTTTCACTACCAGCTGTCTCAAATGAAATTGCATCAGCTTGAGGAAATCTTATCTTTGTATCTGTATCTCCAATGTGAACTAATCCATCTTGAAATAATATGTCACCATTGACAGCGATTCCATAACTCGCTGTGGACATACGTGAAGTATTATCATAGTATAATTCAACACCTGCTGCTGGTTGAAAAGTTGCGGATATTTTTGATTCGTCTGCGTTGGATACTCTAAAATTATTTGACCTTAATTTTAAATTACCAGTGCCTGTATCATCTATATAAGAGTGATTTGAATCATGATATATTCTTAAATCAGAACTTGTACCAAATCTTGCCTGAACATTATCACCAAAGATAAGAGCTTCTGCAATTGAATCAACGTAAGAAATCTTTGGAGTAAGTGCTCCATTTGAGGGTCTGATATGGAAAGTTCCTATAGATGTCGTGACACCAGAAACACTTATATTATCAAACTTAGTAACTCCAGAAACCGTGCCAGCAATTCCAGCAATCGGACCAGTGAATGTAGTAACTCCAGCTATAATTAATCCATTAGAAACAGTTGGGGCACCATTTGCAAATCTGTTAGTAATGAAATTAGTTCTTATTCTGGACATAATATTTTAAAATTATTTATACTGCAAGTCGATACCCACCAAAGAAAGTTCTGCTAGCTTCTGTATTTTCAGTTGAACCTTCATTATGATAGACGTAAAACTCTACATAATCACCTTCACTTAAATTTATCATCATTTGATTTTGCACATCAACAATTTGATTTGATCCTGCAGCGTTACGAACCATATGCATAGGATTAACTCCAGAACCATTTTTGTAAAATCTACATTGAACATAATCATTTGCTTGAATATCGTCGATACCAACACCACCATAAAGAAAATATGTTCCTGCTTGACCAGTTTGAACTGTAAATCTACCACTTGATTCATCCCATCCACCATTATTAGCAGTTGGGTTAATTGGAGTGGTCGCTAAATTATAAACTTTTGTCCAAGTAGCAGTAGCAACTCCATATTGAGTATTTTGCATTCCAAACCAACAAGGAACATTAACATTACCTGAGACATATCCTGCTGATGAGATACTCATTCTTTCTTCTGAACTTGTAATAGGAGATGTTGACCCCGTATTACTTGTTGTTCCTGTTCTAAAACTAATTCCACCACTAACTGAAATGTTATTAGAAATAACTAATTGATTGCTATCATTTCCCACAAAACTAGCATTAACACCTGCATCCTGTTTAAACCATATTTGTGGATTAGCATTTTCATCATTATTATCTGCGTCAGCCTCAATGATTACAACACAATCATTATCCTCATCACCTGATGATATATGCAATTTAGAGGGTGATAATGGAGAATCAGTTCCGATACCAACCCTACCAGCTGATGTGATACGAACTTTTTCAGTATTATCAATTCTAAATCTTATTGATGAACTGGTTCCTAAATCAGCTTCGTCAGCAGCAAGAACTAAGTTGTCACTACCTTGAATTCCAATATAATTTTTTCTGAGATTAGCACCGTTATTATCATTATCCTCAAGAATTATTTTTCTATTATCTGGACCTACAATATGAATATAAGCATCAGAATCTGGCGAATCAGTTCCGATACCAATTTTACCATCTGATGTGATGCGAAGTCTTTCTGCTCCATCAAGACCATCACCATTAGTAGCAAAAACTAATGAATTTGAATTTCCAGTTCCCTCTACCGCACCGATATAAGATCTTCTATTTGCTGTTGGACTATGTGTAAAATAAATATATGACACATTATCAGAGGTATCTCTAATAAAAATATTACCATTTTCTATAGATAATTTTTCGGGTGGGTTATCAGTTCCGATACCAATATTACCAGTTGATGTGATGCGAAGTCTTTCAGATGTTGCTGCTCTGAATGACATACTATCGTCATTATGATCATATTTAATATATCCTGCATTATCATCATTCGTATCACCAAAATCTATTTGACTGTAAGAAGTAGGATTAGCGGCTAATGTAATCCTACAATGTCCGTTACGTTCAAACATCGACACAACTGAATTACCTGGTGTCCAAGTTCGATTTACAGAACCTGCAATGACATCTAATTTTGTTTGGGGTGATGTGCTGTTTATACCAACCGAACCAATACCTGTGATGCGAAGTCTTTCACTACCAGCAGTTTCGACTGCAAATGTATCAGCAGATGGGAATCTTATTCTTGTATCTGTATCTCCAAAATGAGTGATTTGATCAGGAGTTGAGAGTCCACTTGTAAATGTTGAAACTCCAGCGACAAGTAAACCATTCTCAATCGTTACTGCTCCAGTTCCTGCTGCATCTGTGATTCTATCAACTCTCATTCTACCACCAGATCCACCACCTAGAGTTCCAAATTCATTCAATCCAAATACATCAGGAACAAAATCATCACCATCAGATACAATTAAATCAGCATCACCATCTACTCTTATATCACTAAAACGTGTGTAAGCTGCGTCTGCAGTTGCAGGATGATTAACGGTTATAGTAGATCCAATCGCCAGTACTGCATCATTGTAAAATATCCTTGATAGAGGACTATTATTATCAGTGCTAAGTGCTGTTCCAATTCCTGATGGAATATTTGCACTTAAATTTGTTGCAACGATTGATGCTGCAGTTATGATTCCTGATGCATTTATGTTGTTTATTTCAAATCCATCAGCATGTAAATTTTGTGTATGAAATTGAACACCTTGAGTATGTCCTAATGTAAGTGCAGTACCAACATTAATTACATTATCACCAATTGTGGTAGAGTTAGATCCAAAAGTTACAATACCTGTGAAAGTTGCTTGTCCATTCGGTTCTATTGTAACACCACTTCCAACTTTGATTCCACTCCGAGCAGTAATTAATCCAATAGCGTCAACATTCTTAACATCTTCATATACTAATGTTCCACCTATTGTTACATTAGTAAATTCTCCAGTGACTGCAGTTATAATACCAGCTGAAATATCACTTGATCCAACACCAGCAACTATTGGTCCAGTGATTTTTGATGCAGTTAAAACACCAACTGTGATATTATCTGAAGGAGTTAATGTAACATTACCTGTTCTACCATAAAAACCACTTACATTTGATGTTGTTGCTCCAGAAAATCCAAGATGTCTAATCTGTATTTCAACACCATTCGCAGGTGGTGATGTAAATTCAACAACGGTGCCACCAACCAAACTATATGATCTAGTTGTTGTGTTATCTGTAGGATGTTGTAAGACACCATCCAGAGTAATCATCAAACTTTGACTGTTTGGCGACTTTCTAGATATTATAAAACTATCTGTGCTTCCATCTCCCGTGTAATTATCTATTCTTAAATCTGAAATATCAAATGTCTCGATTGATTCTCCAATTAAATTTCCCCAAAATGTATCATTCGATGTGGGTGCACTTTTAAATACTATTTTTTCTTTATGTTCAACAGCAAATCCATCAACAAATGAACCATCATTTAAATTAGGTCTTTGAATTACATTGTTTATTGCTATATTTAATTGACTTGGATTAGTAAATCTTGCTGACTTTCCATTTGTATGAGTAATTTTAAACTTTGTATTTACACCGTCAAATGATGCATTCAATGTATGAGATGTCCCACTCGATGCAACTCCAGTAAGATTTACAAAATTATTACTTGTTGCATTTGATAGACTCGTTGCTAATTTAATAGTGTTACTAGTATCAAATACAACAAAATATGGAGTTGCATCCGCTAATCCAGCAATAGCATCACCACCACCAACTGAATATAATACTCTCTGTCCCTGAATAAAACGATGATTAGGAATTCTTATAGTGTCATTTGCAACTGAAACCACACTAGCCGCTGTCCCATCAAAGGTCGCAGTATAAGATGAGATATCATCCAATACCTTAAAGTTATTAACGTGGTCTCCAACTACGTGATTGTTACCAATATATGGCATTACTCAAAATAATCCTTTAATCTTATTTATAAAGTGTATGTAAGTATGAGTTAAGATTCAAATTCTAAAAAACAATTAAGTGTTAATCTTCCATTATCAATGTTATCACCAAAATTTAAATGTGACTTGTGGAATCTTCTACTATGAAATATCACAGCTCTGTTCTGAACATATTTTATATGTACAATTTCTTGATTATGATTGTCATACAAATTTAATCCAGAATCTAAATTTGTTTTACCTAAAAAAACAATCATTGTTAAATCAGATGCGTCTGTATGTATAAAATCTCCTTCATTATCATCATCTAATCTTAAATGAATACTTGCATTAACTGACCAAGGTTTGTTTATTAAATTAATACTGTCACTTTTTTGTCCGATTTCTTTGACCATTAATTGAGTCAAAAAGGGATGATTAATCTGTAAAGGCAAACTTCTTTGTCCTGGCCATTTTTCAGTTTCAGTTGCCTTATGATTCTGAGGATAATTATTATATTTAAGTAATGGTATTTTTTTGAAATGATTTTCTAAATATCCAAAATTGTCAAAAAAATTTTCTATAATAATTGTATTAAACATACTTATTTCATCACAAATTATATAATATGATTATATATTTAAGCAAATATAGTGTCAAGTTGAGCACTAGTTAGTCCAACTTCATTCGCCCATACATTAAATTTTTCCTCACTTCTAAGAAATACTGTATTGTATTCAAAAACAATTCTAGCGTCTGTAGTGTACTTACCATTAGTAAGCATATCTTCCGCTTTACTTAATGCTGTTGTACTAGAATCTAAAGATAATGCATGAAGTTTTTGCATGAAAAGACCTCTCATCATTTCACCACTTCTCTTAACCCATTTGCGATTGGTTTCGTCCCAGTCCCACAAATATCCCCTCTCATTTGGATATGCGACAGGGGCAATGTAATTTCTCTCTGATTCACTCCAAGTCCAAGATGAAAATGGTTTTGGAGGATAAGGAACGTTTAAGGTAACAGTTTCAGTATAAGTTTTTGAATTATTTGTGGCAGAAAGATTTAAAGTATAATTATGGTTTGGTATCAAATCCAACATCTCCATGACTATAAAACTACCATCAGACTCTACATATTTAATACCCGTTGGTGGATAAGATTTTTCAACAATTATAGAATTATCTGCGTTGTCAGTAATTTTATAATAAAAACTAAAATTAGTAAAAACTACTGTGGTGCCAGAATTATTTTCAAATCCTATTCCAATTTCATTAGAAACATGACTTAACAATGTCTTATCAACTGTCCAAGAACCAGTGTCTAAATTGCATTTTGATTTAATAGTTACTACTGACATTTTAAATTTACCTTACAATGAATTTAAATTATACTTAATTATAACTACACCACTTCCACCAGTACCACCATTTCTAGCGTTTGATGCACCGTTATATCCACCAGCACCGCCACCACCACCAAGACCATTAGTACCACCTTGAGCAAAATTGCTGTTAGCTGTAGCAGCACCTCCACCACCAGCACCACCAGCACCAGGAGTTCCTCCTTGAGTAGAACCGCCACCACCACCTGCGTATGTGACAGATGATCCACTTATTGAAATAGCTTGACCAGCACCACCTGCACCCGCCACCGAGGTTGCATTTATTCCAGCTTGACTGGCACCGCCACCACCACCACCGTAATACGAACTTAACTGAGATGAACTTTGTCCATTACCACCAGATGTGCCATATGAAGTTGCTCCTGAAAAATTACCTTGGTTTGATGCAGCACCTAATCTCGCTGAACTTGCCATACTACCCTGCACAGCAGCTCCACCGCCACCACAACCACCAACTTGTGCGACTTGTTGTGAATTAGCATTTGAATATGTGTAATCAAAGGCACCTCCACCACCACCACCTTTGGCAGTAAGACCAAAAGCACTACTATCTGTTCCAGTATTACCTCTCATTCCATTTATATTTTGCCAACCTAAACCACCTAAACCGCCCTGTCCGACTGTGATTGTATAAGAACCACTCGTCATCGTTGCACCAGATGGGTCATGAACTACACCTCCAGCACCTCCACCTCCAGCGAAAGTACCAGCACCGCCACCACCTCCACCAACAACTAGAAGTTCAACACCTGCATTGAAAGCTGTTGTAAAGGTTCCAGATGATGTGAAAGTATGTATTCTGTAAGTACCATCTGTAGTTACAGTACCACCTGTAGGTAAAACAGCAACTGACATAATAAATTGCCTATTTATTGTGTAATTTGATGTTGCAGCTTGCACTGTAAATGTAAAGTTTCCTGCTTGTGAACTTCCTACTGTACCTGTTAATGTTCCGTTTGTGTTTAAAGAAACTCCTGATGGTAATGCACCTGCTGAAATTGTATGTGTAATTGTATCACCATCTGGGTCTGTAGCCGCAATTGTAGTTAAATTAGCAAAATTAGTGCTTCCTTCATAAACAGTACCAATATTCGTATTAGCGTTTGTACTAAAAGTTGGAGGTGCATCTTGAGTAAGAGCATCAGCTAATGTGGCAGATAAACCTGAACTATTCAAAACTTTAATTGAATATGGTTCGTTTGAATTATCAAATCCAGATCTAGCGACTGTTACTGTTATTAAATTACTACTATTTCTTGTAATAGAAGCTGTGTTAAGAGTTTCACCTGAACCTTCAAAAGTTACCGTTGATGCTGTTGTATCAAAAAATGATCCATTGATTGCGATTGTTGCATTACCACCTGCAACAGAGTTAATTACACCTGTTGTACCTGGTGAACCACCATCTAATGAAAAATTGTTTATAACAGGGGGAGCATCAATAGATTTCCAACCAGTTCCATCATAATACTGTGCCAAATTAAGTGTTTCATTAAATATAAACTGTCCTTTTTTAATACCAGAGAGAGAATTTCTTTCAGCGGTGGTCATAGTGGACATACCTACACCACCATCACCTTTCATAAAACTTGATGTACCAGCTCCAACAAATACAGGCATCAGTTAACCTCCGTCAAATTAAACTTATACTTTTTGCCATTACGATTATTTAGAAGAAATAAATCATTTTCACCCTCTTGAATTGTGTAACTTCCCCAAGTTCCATCAACTGAATTTTTATCTCCCTCATTTGAGTAATGCATATCAGCAGCGTATATATTTTTCCATCTCTTGGTAGATGAACCTAAGTTTGAAGCATTATCTGCACCAGGTATTGTGTTTCCTCCATTATCAATTTCAAGTTTCATAACATTATCAACTTTAAATTCTATCTTTCCATTTGTACCACTATCAATTGTTTCTATACTTGTATTTCCCTCAATTATTTTATCAACTGCTGCAATTTCTGTATCAACATATAATTTGACTGCTGCCTGTGTTGGAACTTTATTATTACTATTTTGAGCTAGAGTGCCATCGGTTGAAAATTCATTGACAGAAGCACCAATCAAACCTCCAACAGATCCTAATCTCAGTGACTCAAGACCCGACAAGTTAAATGCTGATGCATCCAAAGTAACGTTACCAGTTGCTTGGTCTACTTTAAATTGATCTCCAACATAGAAGTTACCTAAATCATCTGTTGCAGTGTAATAAACACGACCAGGATCGGTTGAGTTTGTCATCACCTGATAGGATTGATTTGGATTTTGAGTTGGATTATTTGGCCAATTTGTAGTATCAGTTCCACCAGTACCAACTTGTAAGAAGTCATGACCTGTCAATCTTACAAGACTAAACTCTTTTCTTACAATTACACCCACACCATCTGCAACAGGTGTTGCTCTCGATGTTGAAAATACTAATACATGATATGCGACACTATTTGCAGTAACTGAACTTACAGATTGTATTTGAAAGGCATTACCATCTGTGGAGTTAAACTGTAAAGAGTCACCAGCGTCTGCTGAAGTTCCAAATTGTGTGACAAGAATTCTACCAGTTTGATTTGTATCAAATGACGCAGCTGCGAGAGTTGCAGTCGCACCTGAAGATCCACCAGTGACAGTTTCATTTGCTTGAAACGTACCTGATTTACTTACAATATAAATATTCTTCGGTTCTGCTTGTACATTCACAACATATGCAGTTGCACCTGAAGTTCCACCAGTTATTTGCTCACCATCTTGAAATGAAGATGCAAGAACATTCGTATAGGTAAGCATTGTACCTTTAACCAGTCCAGTATTTGCAGTTTCACCTGCATCAAAACCCGCAGAATAAACAGCATATTCACCATATGCATTACTTGAATTTAATGAGCGAATCTTTGAACCACCTATCGCAGCAAAACCGACTTGACAATAATAAGTAAACGTTGAAATCATTTCAGCGTTTGCATTATTTTTTAAGAATATTCCCAATCCATCACTGTGTACAGCAGTATAAGTATGGAATAACATACTACGATTTCCACTTGCGTGTACAGATCCATCAAGGACTGCACCAGTTGCACCATTACCAAATGATGTACAATTGTAAATGTATGGTGACTTTGTAGATACTGGACTTGCATTATTTAAGGCAAGATATACACCACCAATTGTTGCACTCTCTGGTTTATGTGCGGGTGAACCTGGTGAATAACCACCCATTCCATCCATTACAACGTCCTGTAACACAGTTGCATTACTCATTTTAAATAGAGTCGAACGATTGTTCTGTACTGAACCACCTGAATCTAAACCTGCTGCTGGTTTAATTACTGTTGCTCTGATACTATCACCAGCAATTGTTGTATGTGCGGGGACTACTATTGGTAATTGTGCTTCTTCATAAGTTCCTGCTTTTACAAATATAATCGCTGGATTTGTAGCAGTCGGAGTTCCTATGTTTGCTACAGCATACTTAATTGAGGCAAAAGCTGTGTCTAAACCACTACCAGCACCTGATGTGTCTGATCCATCTTTGGAAACGTAGTAAACATTTGTTGCTGAACCTATACTACCAAATGTTAAATCACTTCCATTTGATTTTAAAACAGTACCATTAGATCCAATATTTAACTTTACTAAATTACCACTTGAATTGTATGTTAATATATCCCCTCTTGTTCCTGTGTTTATATTTGTTCCCCCTGTCATAAGCAAACCAGAACCACTCAAATCAATAGAATCGCCTGATGGTAATTCTTGAATTTGATTAGAA
>CENY01143641.1_pt1 | contig 14654 bp, 10 predicted proteins | sample 356181 | NCBI WGS metagenome assembly CENY01 (sample SAMEA2619840, study PRJEB7988) | marine metagenome | isolation source: saline water (ENVO:00002010), including
GGACAGGGGAAGTGGTGGGGTTTGCCCACGACATCACCGAGCGAGATGACGCTGTCGGCGAACTCGAGCACTATTCCGATGCAAGCGCCGAGATATTCAGCCGGTTACAAAGCGCCGTCGCCATATTCAACGCGGAGCGTCATCTTACCTTTCACAATGACGCCTTTGTGCGTCTCTGGAAATTTGACGAGTCCTGGCTTGAACTCCATCCGGGACACGACGAGATCCTAGAGAATTTGCGCCAGCGCCGATTGTTGCCGGAACAGATCGACTTTCTTGCCTATAAGAACGCAATTCTCGATCAGTACACATCCCTCTTGGAGCCTCATGAAAAGATGGAGGTGCTTCCCGACGAGACGATTGTTCGGAGCGTGCTCTCACCTCATCCAATGGGCGGCCTGATGATTGTTTTTGACGATGTCACGGACCGTTTGGAAATGGAGCGCGCGCGCAACACAACCGACGCCGTGCAACGTACTATCCTGGACCATTTAAGGGAGGGCGTGGTCGTTTATGGCAGCGACGGCCGGCTCAAGCTATACAACGCGGGATTTCGTGAATACTGGGGACTGGCGGACGAGTTCCTCGGGTCTGAACCCCATGTCAGTGAAGTCATAGAGGCCTGCCGCACGTTAATTTTCGATGCGTCCGCTTCTGCTTCCGAATGGCTTTCGCCGAAGGAGCGAAACATTGAGAACGCCCTGGAGCGCGAACCTCGCACCAGCCGCCTGCATCTCACAGACGGCAGAACGATACATTGCTCGGGTAAACCCCTTCCAGATGGGCCATGTTGTACACGTACACCGACGAGGGAGACATGTCTCGAGATGAGCAAGGCGTTATGGCACCCTATACGGGCGAAACCTTATTGCAATCTGGTCGCACACAGGCATAGGCACAGCGTGCAGCGCCACGGACCAAACAATCCCCAAATGCTTTGAATATGACGATGCCTGCCGGGGTAACCCGATCAGATACCGAAGTGCTCTTGAAAGGCGTGTCCGACACGGAAAGGCTCGCCTCTCAGATTTCGGATGCGGCTCGAGTCGGCGACCTTCTCTGCCTGTCCGGCGATCTGGGTGCGGGGAAGACAACGTTTGCTCGTGCATTCATTTGGGCTCGGGGCCAGCGTGCGGGGGTCGAGGTAGGTGAAGTACCGAGCCCCACGTTCACACTCGCCCAGGTTTATGAACTGCCCGATGCCAGCATTTGGCATTTCGATCTCTTCAGGCTTGAGAGCGCGGAAGAGACGATGGAACTCGGGATCTGGGACGCACTGCAGGACGGAATTTGCCTCGTCGAATGGCCCGACCGTCTGCCTCAGATTGAAATCGCCGCCCGCCTTGACCTGAGCTTTGAGTTCGGTGATTTACAGGATGAAAGAAGGGTCCGGATGGCCTGGGGTGAGGATTGGCAGGAACGACGAGTGGGGCTCGAATACTCGTGAGCGCACGCACCGAGAGTATCGAGCTTTTCCTGGAGCGTGCGGGATGGTCCCACGCACGGCGAGTGCCGCTCGCCGGCGACGCCTCTTTCCGCCGGTATGAACGCGTGAGCCAGGGCGCGCAGCATGCCGTCCTGATGGACGCGCCACCGCCTCACGAGGACGTCCGGCTATTTATCAAGATTGCCAGCCACCTGCGAGTCCTGGGATATTCCGCGCCGGACATCTACGCCGAGGACGCGGAACTCGGCGCCCTTTTGCTGGAAGACCTGGGGGATGACCTGTTTACAAGAGTGCTGGATGCCGGTGGAGACGAATATTTGCTCTATCGTCACGCGGTAGACCTGTTGGTCGATCTGGCGCAACGAGAGTTGCCGGATGAGGTTCCGACGTACGATATCCCGGCACTGCTTGAAGAGGCTTCACTCTTCATTGATTGGTATCTTCCGGCGCTGAGCGGCCACCCGGTGCCCAGCACCGAGCGCGAGGCGTTTCTGGACGCCTGGCGCCGCGCTCTTCCGCTGGCGGACGAAGGTTCGCCGGTGCTGGTCCTGAGGGACTTTCATGTGGACAACCTGGTTTGGCTGGATCGGCCTGATCCGATCTCCCGGGTCGGTTTGCTAGATTTCCAGGATGCGGTGATCGGTCCGCGAATGTACGATCTGGTTTCATTGCTCGAGGACGCTCGCCGTGACATCTCACCCGTACTCGTGGCGGAGATGTTCGAACGATACGTGATGGCGACGCGGATGGACGGGGCATCCGCCGCCGCTGCCTATGCGGTGCTGGGTGCCCAACGCAACACCAAGATCATCGGTATCTTTACGCGGCTTTGCCAAAGAGATGGAAAATCTGACTACCTAAAGTACATTCCCCGCGTCTGGAAACTGCTCGAGAACGATCTCGAACACCCTGCGTTGGGTCCGGTGCGTGACTGGTTCGCGCAATGCGTGCCGGGCAGCATGCGGGACTCTGCCATTACGAATGCTGTGGCCGCCCTATGACCCTTCCCAAGACTCAATTCTCCGATACGGCCATGGTGCTGGCGGCAGGCCTTGGCACCAGAATGCGTCATCTCACGCAGGACCGGCCCAAAGCTCTGATCGAAGTCTGCGAGACTCCGCTCATCGATGGAGTGTTGGATCGATTGGCAGCTGCCGGCGTGTCGAAGGCTGTAGTCAATGTCCACCATCACGCGGCGCCGTTGCGTGAACATCTCGAAGCCCGACAACAACCGCAAATCTCGATATCTGACGAGACGGATCAGCTGCTCGACACGGGTGGTGGTGTTGCCCGCGCCCTCGATCAGCTCGGGGAAAAACCCTTCGTTGTCGTCAATGGCGATGTCCTGTGGCTCGATGGGCGGGAAGGCACATTGACGCGACTGGCAGAACGCTGGATCGACGATGATATGGACGCGTTGCTGTTGATGTGCTTCACCGTAAATGCGATCGGCTATGAGGGAATGGGCGATTTCATGATGTCAGACGACGGACGCCTGGTGAGGCGGGAGGAACAGTGTGTCTCGCCTTTCGTCTTTACGGGCATTCAAGTTCTGCATCCACGCCTGTTCGAGAACGCGCCGAACGGAGTGTTTTCCCTCAATCGACTGTACGACCAGGCGGAAGCGAACGGCAAATTGTTCGGTTTGATCCATGAGGGGGCTTGGATGCATGTCGGTACGCCCGAAGGCGTGACCGCGGCTGAAGACGTCCTGAACGGTCTTTGAGGGTTCATGGCTGAGCGCCGGCGACCGCGCGTATGCACGATCCCCTCGGGGACACCATTCACTGACGCCCTCGCGACCGGCATTCTCAAGGCGCACGGCGACGATCCATTCGATCTCGGCCGAATGCTGGTCCTGCTGCCAACAAGGCGGGCTTGCCGAAGCCTGCGTGAATCGTTCCTGCGCGTCCGTCAGGGAGCGCCGCTTCTGCTGCCGCAAATTCAACCCATTGCCGATGTCGATGAGGAGGAACTGTCCCTTCACTGGATCCGGACGCAACCGGGATCCGAAGAACGGTTGGTCGATATCCCGCCCGCAATTCCGGCGATGCGTCGCCAACTGCTTCTCTCTCGCCTGATCCTCCGCCTCGATGCCCAGCGTCAAGACCATGGAATCAAGGGTATGGATCCTGCCCAGGCGGTCGCGTTGGCGACGGAGCTGGCGAGCTTGCTGGACCAGATGCAGACGGAGCGGCTGGCGTTTTCAGCGCTAGAGCAGGTGGTTCCCGATCAACTGGCCGCGCACTGGCAGCAAACGCTGGATTTCCTGAAAATTCTAACTGAGCACTGGCCGTCGGTGCTCGAGTCCGAAGGCTGTATCGATCCGGCAGATCGCCGCAATCGCCTGCTCGAACTTCAGGCGCACGTTTGGGAGCGCTCCCCGCCGGATTATCCAGTGATTGCTGCCGGTTCAACCGGAACGATTCCGGCCACTGCGGATCTGTTGAAGGTGGTTGCCACGCTTCCCCAGGGTCTGGTCGTACTCCCCGGATTGGATCAGTGGCTCGACGAGGAAAGTTGGCGGCGTGTTGACGAAACGCACTATCAATTTGGATTGCGGCGGCTGGTCCTCCATCTCGGTGTACCGAGGTTCGACATCCCGAACTGGATGGACTCCGAAGCCCAGGGAGAGAGCCTCCATCGTCCCAGGTTCTTGTCCGAGGTCTTACGTCCCGCCGAAACAACCCATGAGTGGCACAGACAGGAGAGCCCCGCGAAATCCGCATTGTCTGGTGTGAGCCGGATCGACTGTCCCGGACCGGAGGAAGAGGCCCGGGTCGTTGCGTTGATGATGCGGGAGGTGCTTGAAACGCCGGGGCGTACCGCAGCTCTGGTGACGCCCGATCGCTCATTAGCTCGCCGTGTTGCGGCGGAGCTGTGCCGTTGGGATGTCGGAGTAGACGATTCGGCAGGACAGCAACTCGGCGAGACATCGTGCGGGATCTTCATCCGGCTCGTGGCAACTCTGGCGGCGGAGCGCCTGTCCCCGGTCCCTCTGCTCGCCGCGCTCAAGCACCCGCTCGCGGCTGCGGGCATATCGCGCGAGGAATTCCGAAGCAAGGTACGCGCGCTCGAACTGGCGGTGCTTCGGGGCGCGCGTCCTGGACGCGATATTGATGGGCTTGTCACCGCCGTGAAACTATCCGGACAGGCCGATGAACTGCTCCCGTTCGTGGATGATCTGAGCTCTCGTCTGTCTGGCTTGTTGGCAGCTTCCCGTCAGGATGGGGTTCCAATTGCGGACTTGCTACGCCATCACGTGTCGGCCTGCGAGGCTCTGGCGGCTGATGAAAACGGCGATGGTGCGGCACGCATTTGGGCCGGTGACGCGGGCGTGGAACTCGCGAGCTTTATCGACGAACTCCATCAGGCCTCTGCGGGCATGGTGCCCATCTCGACTGCCGATTATGCCTCCCTTCTGACGAGATTACTGGCCGGTCGGGTGGTCCGTCCGCGCTGGGGGCTCCACCCCCGTCTCCATATCTGGGGGTTGCTGGAAGCCAGACTTCAATCGGCGGACGTGATAATTCTTGGGGGCCTCAACGAGGGGTCATGGCCGCCCGAGACCAACGTTGACCCTTGGTTGAGCCGGCCCATGCGGGCCTCGGTCGGTTTGCCGACTCCGGAAAGGCGCATTGGTCTGACGGCACACGATTTCGTGCAGGCATTGAGTGCACCACAGGTATTCTTGACCCGATCGGAGAAGGTGGAAGGCACACCGACTGTCCCGTCCCGATGGCTGCTCCGTATCGACACCTTTCTCGAAAAATCGGGCGAAAGGCTGAGCCAGGAGCGACCGTGGTTGTCGTGGCAGGACAAGCTGGATCAGCTCGAAGCGCCGATCAAACCCGCACCTCCCCCGGAACCTCGTCCTCCGCTCGCAGCACGCCCACGACGTCTCTCCGTCACTGACATTGAAACCTGGGTTCGGGATCCGTACGCGCTGTTTGCCAGGCGAATATTGAGATTGAGTCCCCTGGAGCCGATCGATGCCGACCCGGGAACCCTGGAACGTGGGGTGTTCATACATCGCGCGTTGGAAGAGTTTGTCACTGCCCACGGCGGCGACCTGCCCGCCGATTCGGTGCAGCATCTCATTTCCCTTGGCGAGGAAATATTCGGTGCGACCCTGGCGCAGCCCGCGGTGTGGTCGTTTTGGTGGCCCCGATACCTGCGGATCGTGGACTGGTTCGTAAATGAGATGCGCGGAATGACCGGCGAACGGGAGACCGTGCCCACGGCCGTTGAGGTTCGCGGGGAAACACAACTGGAGACAACCGGCGAGCCTTTCACCCTGGTCTCCAAGGCAGACCGAATAGACCTAAAGGCCGATGGCTCGTTGGTCATCGTCGACTACAAGACCGGTGGGGTTCCCTCACAGAAAGACATTGAACTCGGGTTGTCGCCACAACTCCCGCTGGAGGCCTGGATCGCCCAGTCCGGAGGATTCGCCGGCATCGATGCGGCCAAGGTTTCCGAACTCTGCTACTGGCGGCTGACAGGCGGTGCGAAACCGGGGCAAATCGTCTCGGTGGGCAAGGACGTGGAAGATCTCATCCAACTCGCGTCCGAAGGTCTGCGTCGATTGGTGGCAGCGTTCGAAGACCCTTCGACGCCTTATAGAGCACGACCACGGCCCCGCCATGCAGCGCGGTTTGGAGATTTCGATCATTTGGCACGGATTGCTGAATGGTCCCTCGACGGAGGTGGCACAGGATGACTCCGCACAGCGCCACCGAACGGCAGATTGCAGCCTCCGATCCCAGCGCATCTGTATGGGTGTCAGCGTCGGCCGGAACGGGAAAGACCCGCGTTCTGACGGACCGCGTTCTGCGGCTCCTGTTGTCGGGATCGGCGCCCGATCAGATTCTCTGCCTCACGTTCACACGGGCCGCTGCGGCAGAAATGGCGAATCGTCTGCACGGAGACCTTTCGAACTGGGTCGTTCTCGACGATTCCGGTCTTCGACAGGCACTCCTGGGGCTCACCGGGCGCGTTCCGACTGAAGAAGAAATGGAGCAAGCTCGCAGGTTATTTGCGAGCGTGCTGGACTCGCCGGGTGGCCTCAAGATCCAGACTATTCATGCGTTCTGCGAGTCATTGTTGTCGAGATTTCCCCTGGAGTCGGACATCCCACCCCACTTTTCTGTCATCGACGAGGGCACGTCGACAGAGTTGCTGAGGGAAGCGCGGGACCAGGTATTGACGCGGGCGCGTGAAGATATAGCGCTCGCTACGTCTCTCCAGCACCTGACGGCGCAGGTCTCCGAAGACCGGTTCAGCGCCGTTGCGCAGGAACTCACGACCGAGCGCGCGCGTCTAGAACGACTGTTCGGCCGTTTCGATGGTTCATGGTCCGCGCTTTCGACTGTCATCGCGGAAATCCTGGGACTCGAAGCCGATGAAGATGAGACGACAATCATCGAGGCGGCGTGCGACCTAAATGAGACCGAAGCCGCAGCGTTACGCCAAGTCGCCGATGCGATGATGCATGGTGGCAAGACCGACCAGCGGCACGGCGAGATTATCGCCAGCTGGATCGACACCAATGAATCGCGACCGGAGTTGCTCTCTGCATATATGTCGGCTTTCTTCACGGCAGAAGGTTCCACGCGCGCTCGCCTTATTCATAAGGATGCTCTTGAACGTGCCAACGATGACGCCGGACAGGTGCTGGCTGAGGAAGCGTCCCGGCTCGAGATAATCGGTTCCAAGATGAAGGCGGCCCAGACCGCCGCGGACACCATGGCGCTGTTGCGTCTGGGGTATGCCCTCGTGAACACCTATGGCGGTGTCAAACACGGACGGGCGCTTCTCGATTACGACGACCTCATAACCTTCGCGCGACAGCTTTTGTCGCGACCCGGGATCGCACCTTGGATTCTCTACAAGTTGGACGGCGGCCTGGATCATGTCCTCGTGGACGAGGCACAGGATACGAACGAGGAGCAATGGCGGGTAATTGCCGCCCTGACCGACGAGTTCTTCTCAGGCCAGGGCGCGCGGGAACGACGGCGAACCGTGTTCGCGGTCGGAGATGCCAAGCAATCCATTTACAGCTTTCAGCGTGCGGATCCGCAGCTATTTGCTGAATGGCGGTCGCATTTTGCCACGAGGGCCGGAGACGCCGGTGAAGATTGGCGCCCTCTGGAGCTGGTCCATTCCTACAGGTCCACGCCACCCGTGCTGTCACTTGTGGACGAGGTCTTCAGGTCTTCGGAGGCAAAAACCGGTTTGGTATTCGATGGGGTCGAAGTCGACCACATTCCCCATCGAGTGGGTCAGTCCGGCTTGGTGCAACTGTGGCCCGTCGACGTACCTGACGACGCGGAGGATCCCGGCGTCTGGGAACCGCCTCTCGCCCAGCACCATGACGTAACGCCGAGTGTCCGGCTGGCGCAACGCATTGCCAGCACCATCGGTGATTGGTTACGGCGAGGGGAAGTTCTGGAGAGCCGGGCCCGGAAGATCCAGCCGGGCGACATCATGATTCTCGTGCAACGCCGTGCAGGTTTCATCGATGAGATGGTCCGGGCGCTCAAGCAACTGGACATTCCCGTGGCCGGAACGGACCGGATGATTCTTACCGAGCAGTTGCCGGTCATGGATCTCATTTCACTGGGTCGTTTCGCGAATTTACCGGATGACGACTTGGCACTGGCGGAGGTCTTGAAGAGCCCACTGTTCGGATTTGACGACGATGACCTCTTCAACATTGCCTGGAATCGGAAGGCCCAAAGTCTCTGGGCCGCGTTGCTGGAGCGTCGCCACACAGCGCCGGCGTATGATGTTGCGGCGCGAACGCTCCAGGAATTGCGGGAAGCTGCAGAGCGAAGTGCGCCTTACGAATTCTTCGCCAGTGTGCTGGGACCGGCGGGAGGCCGGCGAAAGCTGGCGGCTCGGTTGGGCGCCGAAGCCAACGATCCGATCGATGAATTCCTGGCTCTTTGTCTGCAGTACGAGCGACTGCATGCACCATCCCTCGAGGGTTTCCTGCACTGGGTTGAAACAGCAGAGACAGAGATCAAGCGGGACCTCGAACTGGGTCGAAATGAGGTCCGGGTATTGACCGTCCACGGCGCCAAGGGGTTGCAGGCACCGATCGTTTTTCTGCCGGATACCTGTCGTACTGCTCGCGACTCGAACGGAATTCGCTGGATCCAGCATGGGAGTGACGAACAATCGATCCCACTTTGGCCGGCCCGTCGCGATCGAGAGGGTGAGAAGGCACGTGAAGTGCGAAACGCCGACAGAATTGCCCAGGATCAGGAGTCCAGGCGATTACTCTACGTGGCTCTGACCCGGGCTGAGGACCACCTTTACATCGGGGGTTTTGAAGGGGGCCGCGGCCGCGCGGCCGGATGCTGGTACGATCTGATTGCAGGGGCCATGCAGGAGATTGGGCGTCCCGCCGACGGGGATGATGGTTCGGGTGTCCTGGAGTTGCGCGGAGAGCAGATTAAGCCGCCTGACCGGTGGGCATCTTCCAATGCTCATGCGCCCATCGATGTGCCGTTGCCATCGTGGGTGCAGTGTCCCGCGCCAGCGGAGCCATCCCCCCCATCACCCCTTGTTCCCTCCAAACCCGAAGGACCGGAACCGCCAGTGCGTTCTCCCATGGGGCCGGATGACGGTGCCCGATTCCGACGTGGCCGCCTCATACACCGGCTCTTGGAACTCTTGCCCGAACTTGAACCTGGGGATCGGCCAGCGGCGGCAATGCAGCTTGTCTCCAATCCTCAGTGCGAGCTTAAACCGGAGGCCAGACAGGAGATCATCGACGTGACTCTCGCTGTGCTGAATGATTCCGAATTCGCACCGCTGTTCGGGCCAAACAGCCAGGCCGAAGTCGCGATTGCCGGCGTTGAAGGCGAATTCGTGATATCGGGACAGATCGACCGCCTGCTGGTCACCGACGAATCAGTGCTGATTATTGACTACAAGTCTGATCGGCCCGCCCCGGATACTGTCGACGGTGTTCCCCGGTCCTACCTGCAGCAATTAGCCGTCTACCGGGCGACGTTGGGCAAGATTTATCCCTCACGCCCAATACGTTGCGCGCTGCTCTGGACAGACGGACCGGACCTGATGGAGATCGATTCGGCACTGTTGTCTGCATGTGTGCCTTGACGCTCGGAAGCGGCGACCGTACATAATTAATCTCGAATTGCGGCGTGCCGCACCACGTGAACACCACCCATTGCCGGAGAGCACAATGACCGTCAGCCACATTACCGACGATTCCTTCGAGACCGATGTCATCGGCGCCGAACAACCCGTGCTCGTGGACTATTGGGCGGAATGGTGTGGGCCGTGCCGGCAGATCGCGCCGGCGCTCGAGGAAATCGCCGCTGAAATGGGCGGACGCGTTACCGTGGCAAAGCTCAACATCGACGAGAACCCGATGACGCCCACCAAGTTCGGCGTTCGGGGAATTCCCACCTTGATGCTGTTCAAAGGCGGCGAAGTTGCCTCCACCAAGGTGGGCGCGCTGCCCAAGGGCAAGCTCGTGGAGTGGCTGGAAGAAGAGCTCTAGGGCATTCGGCCCTCGGGGTAAGCCCCCTCACACGTCGGTCACGTGCCCCGCGCCAGAACCTGGCCGGCCAGGTAAAGCGAACCGCAGATCAAGACGCGGGCGGGTTCCGCTTGGTTCCTGCGCGCAATCGATTTGACGGCATCCTCCACGGAATTCGCGATTTGGGCATTGAGGCCGGACCGCTGCGCCGCTTCAGTCACGTCCGCTCCTGACCGGCTCGCCTGTTCTCCAGGGATTGGGACTCCATAGACCTCCTCAATCAGCTCTGCCTTGGCGAATGGCTCAAAGAAGGCCGATACGTCCTTGGTATTGAGCATTCCGGAGACGAGAAAGATCGGGCGTTGCGTTTTTTCCTCGTTTCTCCACTGGGTGAACGCGTCGGCAAGAGCTTGTCCCGCGGCCGCATTGTGTCCGCCGTCGAGCCATAATTCAGTATCGGCAGGTAGCATGTCGCGTAGAGGACCACGCTCGATACGCTGCAACCGACCGGGCCAATGCGCCGTTCGCAGACCGGCGCACAAACTATCTTCATCCACATCGAACCCCGGCATGGCTAGCAGCGCTACGGCTGCCATGGCCGCGTTGGCGAACTGATGCGGACCGGGTAGCCCCGGGCTGGGAAGCTCGACGTGGCGCGACCCCAATGTTAGCACCATTCCGCCGTTGCGACGCACCCGGCAGCTCCATTCAACGCCGCATCTCAGCAGGGGTGCGCCGACTTCCGCCGCCCGATCTGAAATCGGCGTCATGGCCACGTCGTCCTGCGGGCCGATGACCGCCGGGACGCCTGTCCTCAGGATGCCGGCCTTTTCTCCTGCAATGCCGGCCAGATCATCGCCGAGGAATTGCGTGTGATCGATCGAAACGGGGGTGATGACCGAGATGGCAGGGCGCTCAATCACGTTGGTGGCATCCAGACGTCCGCCCAGTCCGACTTCAAGCAGCAGGACGTCGGCTGGATGGCGCTCAAAGGCCCGCATCGCGGCCGCAGTGGTGATTTCAAAGAAGGTTATGGGTTCGGTTCCGTTGGCGGCCTCGCAGGCCTCCAGTGTTTCCTTGAGCTCCGTTTCCCCGATCGGCTGGATGCCACCGTCATTCTGGGCCAGGCGAATCCGCTCGTGAAAGTTGACCAGATGGGGGGAAATGTATGTGTGCACGCGATAGCCGGAGGCTTGCAGGGCCGCTTCGAGAAAAGCAATGACCGATCCCTTGCCATTGGTTCCCGCGACGTGCACCACGGGTGGGAGCTGCTTTTCAGGGTGATTCAGCGCGGCAAGCAACCGCTCAATCCTGCCAAGGGAGAGGTCGATCCTCTTCGGATGGAGGGCTTCCAGCCGATCGAGGACGGTACTACTGCTCTGAGGTTGAACCTCCATCCCCCGGCTCCGCAGTCTGGCTTATCGGTGCGTCTGGCGGCATCGCTGCCAAGGGATCCGAGATCTCAGCCACTTCCGCCGGCGCATTGGTTGCCATAGCGGGCAGTTCGCCGGCGATCTCGACATGGGTGAGCAGCGACAGGATGTGGACCAGCGTCGAACGCATGTCCCATCGATGAACCACGAGATCCAGCATACCGTGCTCGAGCAGATATTCAGCCCGTTGGAAGCCTTCGGGCAGGCTCTCGCGAATCGTGTTTTCGATGACCCGAGGTCCCGCGAATCCGATCAGCGCGCCGGGTTCGGCGATGGAGATGTCTCCGAGCATCGCATATGAAGCCGTAACACCGCCTGTCGTCGGGTCTGTCAGGATCGATATGTAGGGCAGACCGGCCTCGCGAACGTCTTCGACGGCGATGGTCGACCTGGGCATCTGCATGAGCGAGAGAATGCCTTCCTGCATGCGCGCGCCGCCTGCAGCGGCGACAACGATCAGGGGAGCGCGGCGGTTTACAGCTTCTTCTGCCGCCTTGATTAACGCTTCACCGACGGCCAGTCCCATGGAGCCGCCCATGAAGCCGAAATTTTGGGCGGCGATTATCGTCTCTACGCCACCCACACGGCCGACGGCAACCACCATGGCCTCCTGCTCTTCCGTCTTTGTGCGGCTCTCCTTCAATCGGTCGGCATACTTCTTCGAATCCCGAAATTTGAGAGGGTCTGACGCGACCTCGGGCACTTCTATTCGCTCGTAGACTCCGCCATCGAATAATTGACGGAGACGTTCGCTGGGTGAAAGCCGAAAATGGTGGTCACACTGCGGGCACACGCGATGGCTGGCTTCCAAGTCGCGATGGAACACCATTTGTCCGCAGCTGGGACACTTCTCCCAGAGGTTTTCGGGAGTCTCCCGTTTGCTGACCAGCGCCCGCAGCTTGGGTCGAACGAAGTTGGTGAGCCAGTTCACAGTTCTTACCGTCCTGCGCGTGCGTTGTGCACACCGTCGGCGAGTCCCTGTACCTGCGAAAGGAGTGCATCAACAAGTCCATTCTTGGCCTTGCCATCATCGTCGATGTTTTCGGCGATGGTGGTCACCAAAGCGGACCCCACCACGGCGCCGTCTGCCGCACGCCCGATCACGGCTGCCTGTTCGGGGGTCTTGATGCCGAAACCGACGGCAACGGGCAGCGCCGTGTGATGCTTGAGCCGCTCGACCGCTCCCGTCACCTGAGAAAGATCCGGAATCGCGGCCCCCGTGATGCCTGTGATCGAGACGTAGTAGACAAATCCCGAAGTATTGCTGAGTACGCGGGGCAGGCGTTTATCATCTGTCGTGGGCGTGGCGAGGCGGATAAAGCTCAATCCAGCATCCAGCGTCGGCAAACACAGCTCCGCATCCTCCTCTGGCGGCAGGTCGACGATGATCATTCCGTCGACCCCGGCATCCTTGGCTTCAGTCAGGAACGTCTGCGGACCAAATGAATAGATGGGATTGTAGTACCCCATCAGCACGATTGGGGTCTCAGTGTTTTTCTTGCGGAATTGTCTCACCATATCCAGCACACGCCTGAGCGTGACACCGGCTTTGAGTGCCCGAAGTCCCGATAACTGGATGGCAGGCCCGTCTGCCATGGGGTCCGTAAAGGGAACGCCGAGTTCGATAACGTCTGCACCGGCGGCAGGTAAACCTTCGAGAATGGCGGCAGCCGTATCGAGATCCGGATCTCCCGCCATGACGTAAGTCACGAAACCCGCCCGATTCTCACTGGCGAGTTTGTTGAACCGCTGTTCGATTCGGGCGGTGCCGCTGTCCACGCCGGTCAAATCTGCACTCCCAAGGCTTCAGCCACCGTGAAGATATCTTTATCGCCGCGGCCGCACATGTTCATGAGGACAATGTGATCAGGAGATCGTTCAGGCGCGATCTTCATCACGTGCGCGAGGGCGTGTGCCGGTTCCAATGCGGGGATGATGCCTTCAATCTTACTGCAGAGTTGAAAGGCCTCGAGTGCTTCATCATCCGTGATCGACACATAGTTGGCTCGTCCCGAATCCTTCAGCCAGGAATGCTCGGGTCCGATACCGGGATAGTCGAGCCCTGCCGAGATGGAATGCGCCTCGAGGATTTGCCCATCATCGTCCTGAAGCAGATAGGTCCTGTTGCCGTGCAAGACGCCGGGTCGTCCGGCAGTGAGGCTGGCCGCGTGCTCACCCGTTTCGACACCCCGGCCCGCAGCTTCGACACCGAAAATCTCGACGTTCTCGTCGTCGAGGAAGGGATGAAACAATCCCATTGCGTTGGAACCGCCACCGATACAGGCAACCAGGGAATCGGGAAGGCGGCCTTCCGCCTCGCGCATCTGCTCCCGCGCCTCGTTCCCGATGACGGATTGAAAATCCCGAACCATCTCGGGATAGGGGTGCGGGCCGGCAACGGTGCCGATGATGTAGAAGGTTGAGTCGACATTGGTCACCCAATCACGCAGGGCCTCGTTCATGGCGTCCTTGAGCGTGCATGATCCCGACGTAACCGGAACGACCTCCGCGCCCAGCAACTTCATTCGGAAGACATTGGGTTGCTGACGTTCGATATCGACAGCGCCCATGTATACGGTACACGGTAATCCAAACCTTGCCGCGACAGTCGCTGCCGCGACGCCGTGCTGGCCGGCACCGGTTTCGGCAATGATCCGGGTCTTGCCCATGCGCCGGGCCAACAGGATCTGCCCGATACAGTTATTGATCTTGTGAGAGCCCGTATGGTTAAGCTCATCTCGTTTGAAGTAGATTTTAGCGCCGCCCAGGTGGTTCGTGAGGCGTTCAGCGAGATAAAGGGGACTCGGCCGGCCCGCATAGTGGGTGTTGAAATGCGTCAATTCGGCCTGATACTCCGGATCGGTTTTCGCTTTGTCGTAGGCTGCCTCCAGTTCGAGGATGAGCGGCATCAGTGTTTCGGCAACAAAGCGGCCGCCATAGATACCGAAACGGCCATCTTCATCGGGGCCGGCCCTGTAGGTATTGGGTAATTCGGAAACGTTGGTCATGTTCTCGTTCCGTTAGAGTGCTTTGATCGTTTCCAGGAAAGTCTCGATCTTAGAAGGGCTCTTGAAGCCAGGCCTGTCTTCGACCCCAGACGAAACGTCCACGGCGGGGGCACCGCTGATGGAAACAGCGTCGGCGACGTTCGCACAATTGAGACCTCCGGAGAGCATCCAGGGTTTCTTCCACGAGCAGCCTTCGAGCAAGTGCCAGTCAAATGCCAGGGCATTGCCTCCGGGTAGTGCTCCGGTCA
>CENY01030818.1_pt1 | contig 14642 bp, 7 predicted proteins | sample 356181 | NCBI WGS metagenome assembly CENY01 (sample SAMEA2619840, study PRJEB7988) | marine metagenome | isolation source: saline water (ENVO:00002010), including
GGTTAGTGTATTTCGCAGAAAACACCTGAGCTTCCGCGTTACCCACGGCAATTCTGCTGACCTCCGTGGCAGCCCTCAGATAAGCTTCGAGCAAGGTCGTCGACAGTCCCTGGGCTGCGGAGAGGTTGTCAAAGTTGCCCAAATAAGTGTCCGCCGGAAGCCATCTTCCCGCGTCAATCTCAATACCGAGGAGTTCGTATATGACCCGCTCGTACTCGGAACGATTGAGACGCTGGAAACGCCGCATACCAGGATTTGGATCCGTAACGGCCGCAGCATCCACCACCGATTCAAGAGTTTCGACGAGCGCGTTTAGGGTATCCGCTGTCGGTCGCCGAGCCCCCGGTGGAGGCATCATCCCCGCCCTAAGCTTGACGATCATCTTCTCTGAAACGGCAGCGTGCTCGTTAGCGTATTCCGGATCGAAACCCTCGAGGCTGAGATTACCCGTCATCCGGCGTTCGTTGTGGCACCGAACGCAGTAAAGCTCTACAACATCTGCCAAAGCTGACGAAGCGACCGGCTTGCGGTCCGAAGCTAAGGTGGCAGGAGACATACCCACTTGGGTTTCCGTAATCACAGCTTCGGGGTCACCGATCCGTATGGGCGCGTTCGTACCAAGGCTCTGTCCACCAAAAATGAGCCCCAGCCCCAACAAGCCTGAACTGAATACGATGGTCTTCACGAGATCCTCCTCCCGAGGCCTCACTTCTCCAATGAATTAGCAGCTAGAGGATGGGGCTACCGGGACCAGCGCCAATCTAGGGCTCGCGTCCTCCTCGGGCCATCAGAATCGCATCAAATACGTCAGCTTGGTCACAAGGCCACGGTCGGTTAGTGACCAGCCCCTTATGTCCTCGCTTCGATTCTCTGTAAAGACAATGTAGAGGTCGCTTCCGGGACGATGGATGAAATTGAACCGCACATTAGTGGAAAAGTCCCCATCTAGACTGTTGTGTTGAACCAACGCGTTAACGAAAAGTCGCGTCGATAGAGAGAACGAGGCCCTCAACGAGGAAATGTCGGCAGTGAATTCTCCGCCGGGCACTTCCGCAACGTTGCGATTCAGCCCTGGCGTGAGTGAAAAGCTCGGAGAAAGAGCAATCGTAGCACTGGCGCCTGCACTCACCAAAGAGCCGCCATAGAACTGAGAGACCATTCCATTCACTTCCGCGCTAAGCGGTCTTGCACGGCTACTCCCACCGAACCACCCCACATGATTGTTGCCGTAGCGTCCTTTCGGCACCTCGACTTCGGGCGCTAACTCAAATGCATCATCGACCACCGTCTCACCCAAGTTGCCAAGCACACTGAGGTTGTCTCCCGAGCGCCATGTTGGCGTCGTTAGGAACCCGATTTGCCAATCTTGCATGCGATTGCCGGTCATGGTCGACGCATATTTTCCGCCTACGAACAATCCAAACTCCCGCAATCCTAGAGCACTTGGGCGCCACGTATAGCCGTTATACAGTTCAGTGCTCCGATAGTCTTTCCTGGTAATGAAGCCCGCTGAGGCTTCAGACTCTGCACCAACCGCATAATGATTAAGAAATGATCGCCATCGATCACCACCGTACCGATATCCGACGTGATAGGCGATGCCATCCCCACCTGCTCCTTCGGTGAAGCTACGCGTAACCGAAGCATCCCAAACCCATGCTTGTCCGACTACGAATTGGCCATCTATCCCAGCTACCGTGTTCGTAGCTTCATTTCCCCGACGATCTACGACCATGGCGCCGATGTAGTTGGTTTCTCCCACGTCGCGCTTGATGCGAGCAACTGAAAAAAGCTCACGATCAACAGATTCGAACCCTGAAGACTCGGGGACTGCGTCGGTCATCACGCTCATGAAGCCGACAGTCTGCGAACCCACCCTGCCCGTAAGACGAGCGCCTCCGACAATAGGGACCGACCCGTTCTCTGAAAGCCCTATCTGTCGACTAAAGAACATCTGGTATGCAGGAGGCTCGAGAGGGTTTCCTGGGTTCCCGAAAGCAAAAATGCCTGAGTTCTCAAGGAAGAAGTCTCGCTTCTCAGGAAAGAAAAGGCTGAAGCGAGTAAGGTTGACCTGTGCATCGTCAACTTCGACTTGAGCGAAATCCGTGTTAAACGTCAGATCCAGGAGTAATCCCGGCGCAATTTCACTCTTCAAATCCACTCCGACAGCTCGGTCTACCGAACTGTTCAATACATCAGAAGGATTCTGCTCCTGCACTCGACCGAGCAGCCCGTAGGGTTTGGCCTCGACATTGAGACCTTGACGAGGCAGATCGCTCAGGCCGCTGAGATGCCCCGCTCGGCTGACCCGCTGAAGTCCTCCACCTTCACGCTCCCATGAGCGCCAGTACACCTGCTCATTATTACTGCGAATCCCTCGGAAGAAATTGATCCCCCAAGGTTCCTCACCCGACGCGTCCGGATAGCGTAACGTGCGCCAAGGAATCGCAAACTCAGCGCTCCACCCATTCGGTGTGCGGGTGCCCGCGACCTCCCAAACTCCGCGCCAATCGATGTTAACTGAGCTGCCCTCATCAGTGATGAGTGCTTCGAACTCAGCACCGTTAGGGTTCGTCGCGAACACCACTCCATTCCGGTGATCGTGGAAAGGGTCAAGAAGGACTGCAAAAACATCATCCCCCGCCTGCTGTAATTCTCCCCGTCCGAACGGATCGACCTCAAGAATCCGGTCGCGCTGCATAATTCGAGACACGACCTGATCCGGTCTAGAGTGGAAAGCGCGAACCGACACGTAGAGCGCTTCGTCGTCGTATACGACGCGCACTTCCGTCATCTCAGTGGCAGGATCCGACTCAATAGGGTTCTGCTGTAGAAAATCAGTTATAGCAGGTACCCGCTCCCAGAACAGTTCATCGACGCGTCCATCAATCTGAGGGCGCTCGCTAACATCCTCAGAAAGTCGGACGGCGTTTAGGACATCGGGCGAGGGTACTTCCTGCGCTTCTGACATGACCGGAGCAAGTAGAGCCGCGGCTATCACCCAAATCCACGCAGGAGCCCTACACACGAGCCCGGGAACGCACCCACACTTCGACATCCTTTTCCCCCTGCGCCTTACGCTTTTCCCTAGAGCACTTCCGTCATATCAACGGAAAGAAGGAGGAAGACATCACCCAAATAGGCAAGCCCTTGCCGCTTTGCACGGTGAGGCTTACCGGCACTACATCAACTCGGCTCCAAAGCCTCACCTATTCGTAAGATCGCATCGCGGAAATGCAACTCGGTCGGCCTGTGCGAAGATGTCGCACTTTCAAGTTGTTCGCGGAGCACCTGAAGCTCGCCGCGAGCGAACGACACTATATCGGTTTGCACTGCATCCTCATGTTCCAGCAGCGTCGCCATCCGATCAAGGTAGGATCGCTGTAAATTTCTCCGGTACACATCGGTTTCACGACCTGACGCAAGCTCTGACCACACACCACTTCTAAGGTCGACAAGCATCTCATTAAGCGAATACGCCTGGTCTCCATAGAATGCTTCCTGTTCGATAAGCCGCTTCATGCGCTCGACATTCAAAACCTGATCCAAGCCGCTCGACTGTCGCGCATGCACGAGGTCTATCGCCCCGGTCGCCTGAAACCTCTCCAGGATATCACTATCTAATAGCCAGTGTGGTGTCGCAAAAACCTGCCGATTCAGATACTCAATCGCCCTCTTCTGCTTGTCGGCCTTCACCATCTCGTACTGAACACCTGCCTGCCCCTGGCGCTTACGCGTCCTGACGATCCCTCCGACGTTTGCCACCACATGACCGGTATACCGGCTCCACTGGCTTACCACATTGTTGTATAGCTCTTCGAGAGCCGAGTAGTCGTCACCCTCTACATAGGTCCAGTCGATCAGGTTGTCCGCAATCCGCTTTAGGTTCTCAACTCCATAGTCTGACGCACGCATAGCATCGTCTCCTATTGCCTCCGTCAGAGAGGAAGGATCCGCGCCACCCCTCATGGGGCTTGAGAAGAGATAGACTGGGTCTTCTTGCCATTCTTCGACGAAGTTTCGCATTCCTTCCTGTTCTGAATAGCGGTCCTGACCCAGATGCATCCTGTAGCCCCACTCAATCGCGAACTTGTCATAGGGACCCACTAAAGGCATTAAACAGGTGTCATCTCCGGGCTGAGCGACATAGTTGAAGCGCGCATAATCCATAATGGACGATGCCACCCCCATTTCGCATACAAATCGGGTACGCAGGTCTTCGACAGAATAAGACGAAGAGGACTGCATGTTGTGCTGCAACCCAATTGTGTGCCCGACCTCGTGAGCTGACACGAACCTTATGAGTTCGCCCATCAGATCGTCAGAGAACTCCACACCTCTCGCGTCTTCGTTGGCTGCCGCAGTCTGAATAAAGAACCAATTGCGCAGCAGGTTCATCACGTTGTGGTACCACTGGATGTCACTTTCTAGGATCTCACCAGTACGAGGATCATGAACGTGTGGACCAGACGCATTCTGCACGTCTGACGCCAAGTAGCGGATTACTGAGTATCGGGCGTCCTCAGGACTCCAGGCGGGGTCTTCTGGAGCATCCATGGCGATGATCGCGTTACTAAAGCCAGCGGTCTCAAACGCCACCTGCCAGTCCTCAACCCCCTGCTTCAGATATGGGACCCACTTTTCGGGGGTGGCAGGGTCGATGTAATAGACGATGGGTTGCACCGGATCAACGACTTCACCACGAGCATAGGCCTCGGGGTCACTAGGCTCGAGGCGCCATCGGGTCACATAACAAGTTTCCACCGCCCGTTGAGCCTCCAGGCCGTAGTCGGTCTGTGTCGTGCTGAAGAAACCAACGCGTTCATCGCATAGACGTGGCTCGATGGGGTCATCCGGCAAAAGGAGCATCGAATGGTGCATTTCCATCGAAAGAGTGTTGCTTGCCTCGTTCGACGGAGCTTCGGTCGCTTCATAAGTCAGGACGCGACGTACCTCAACATTGCGTGGGAATGCACTCGCGCGGTCGATGTAGGTCCGATCACCATCTACACGGCGAACTCCATAGGAAGAACGTCGTCGCTTTTGTAGGCCAAGCATCGTGACGTCTTCAGTAAAGAGATCCGTCACGTTAACCACGACCGCCGTTGAATCCTCATTCATGACTTCGACATCAAACGCCATGACGATTGGCTCAAAATTAGAGTTTCGAACAGCGGCGGCGATCGTTGTGGAATCTCCTGCAAAATTGTCGTAACTCACTAAACGAAGCAGCACGCGCTCGCCATTGTGCTCCCATCGTACCGTAGATGTATTCGACTTAGAGCCGCCATACCCCGCACCATCAGGTGTTCGGGCGACCCGGCTGAGCAAGAGCATTTCTCGATCCATCATATCGAGTGGGATCTCATAGTAGAGATCCGCTCCGATCATGTGCGTATCAAAAAGACCCTCACTGGTGACCGCATCTTCGGTGATCACTTCCGAGTACGTGTTTTCTTCAGGCTCTCCGTCAGATTCTTGGCCCTGCTGAAATGCAGCAACAGGCGCCACCATGATGAAGAGAGAAAGGAGAGCGAACAACGTTGAGTTGCGAAGCATGGTAGTCGTGGGTTTGTCAGTAATGTGTGGACCCCACTAGCGAAAAGAGCTAGGAAGCCAATGTGGATCCCTAATGCACAGGAGGACAGGGCCTCGCTGGGTAACGCTTAATCAGAAAAGGAAACAAATCTTGGACAGAAGCCTTCGGCCCCATGATAGATGCCGAAGGCTTCTGATCCGCTCCAGATCTTTCCCTAGTGGCCCTCTGGCACAGTCATGGAAATTCCAGCTTCTGCTAAGCGCGCACTCATGGTACGTGCTAATCCCAACACGTTCTCAGCCTTTTCCAAAGCAGCTTCCAGGGCAGGTTTTGCATCGTAGTAGCGGGCGATAAGCGCATCACTAGGAGGCTCCCAGAAGGCAAGTACTTCGTCCTTCAGACCGCTGACTTGGCCGAACACATTCTCAGGATTAGCCTGACCGCCACCAAACCGGCGCCCCCCTTGCTGCCGAGGCACACCGAACTTGACCCTCGCCTCATCCCAAGCTTCCTGGAACGAGTCAAAGTCCGCTTTCAGGGCCTCCGGGACTTCAGAGTCTTGCATCTGGTCAACAGCCGAGGTCACCTCCTCGTGTACCTGAGCAAGGATCGAGTACATGTGCTGGCCACTGCGCTGCACCTCGTGCAAATCGTTCGCCACATTGTCATACGCGATTCGTTCTTGTCCTGACAGTCTCACCTCCGAATCCATGACGATAGTCATGGATTCGGAGTCGACCACCTCTCCCTCCACGACGAGTTCGACATGATATGAGCCTGGCCTCACGAACGGACCTGCGTCTCCGCTTGGTCCGTCTTCTTCCGTCTCGCAAATATCACGAGAAAGGTACCCGGGTGCTGGGGGCGGAGTCGGTACACCCTCAATATCCGCATTCCCACTTCCCCGCCCGAATCCACCGAAACCACCGATCGCACCGCCCAGTACGGGCTCGACGCGCTGGTCCCAGCACATTGTCCGGATACCTGGTTTTCTCCGGCTTTCGGGCGCGAACAACTCACGTACCAGATGCCCTGACTCGTCCATGATCCTGAGGGACAGCTCTCCGACTTCATCATCCAGATAGTACTGCATAATGGCCTCAGCCGGAGGATTCTCACCGACAAAATACTGATGGCCCCAGAACTCTTCGTTCTTATCGTCCATCATCTTGAATTGCAGTGCCGTTGGCACACTGAACAGGCGGGCATCGGACTCAGTGGCGGCAACGTATTCCTGGATGGGCTCGAGGTGATCAAGGATGAAGAGAGCCCTACCGTGCGTAGCAACGATCATTGCGTTGTCGCGTTCGTGAAGCGTGATCTCATCCACTCGAACAGTGGGAAGATTCGCACGCAGCCTCCGCCAGCTTTCTCCGCGATCAAGTGAGAGAAAAATGCCGGTTTCTGTCCCTACATAAAGGACATCTCCATTCCTATGATCCTCAGTCAACGTTCTGACATTCTCGCCTTCAAGCCCATCCGTAATCGATCGGAACGTCATTCCGAAGTCCTCACTGACCCATACATAAGGGTCGTAATCATTGCTCAGATGATTGTCGATGGTCACATACACTCGATCGGCAGCGAAGCTGGAGGGTACTACCTCAGACACCCAACCCATATGAGGTGCATCAGGCAACCGATCGCCGACGCTCTGCCAAGAAGCTCCACCATCACGTGAAACGTGCACTGTGCCATCATCACCACCAGTGTAGTAAACACCAGCCGACGCCGGAGATTCTGCAAGAGATACGAGAGTCGGCCAGTTCGAAATTCCATCATTCCGGGCAATCGTTACTTCACTGTTTAACACGCCCATTGTCCGGATGGTGTCGCGGTCGGCTCCAGAAGAGAGATCCGGACTTATAGCAACCCACGAGTCTCCACGATCAGATGACCTGAAAACCTTCTGAGCTGCCGCTATGAGGACCCCTGGATCATGAGGTGAACGAATAAACGGAGTGTCCCAGTGCCACCGATAACGGTCCCCTTGCATGTGATTTACGACGTTTGTCGCTGAGGGACGAATACTCTTTGATTCACCGGTCACGACATCACGACGGACCATGTTTCCTCCCTGAGATTCGGCGTATACAATCCGCGGATTACGCAAATCGGGCATCGCTACAAAGCCGTCACCCCCTCGCACCTGATACCAATCGTAATTGGTGATTCCAACGTTCTGACGCGTTGCACTAGGACCACACCAGCTGTAGTTGTCTTGCATGCCACCACAAACATTGAACGGGCGTTCCATGTCGTAGTTCACGTGGTAGAAGAGTCCCACCGGCAAGTTTGGCAGGAAGCTCCATGTGCGACTTGCATCCCATGAAACTGCAAGCCCACCATCGTTTCCGATCAGTACGTGATCTGGGTTCTCCGGATTGATCCAGATAGCGTGCACGTCGTCGTGGGTCAGACGAGCCGCGTCGGTTGCGAACGTCTCGCCACCGTCAATGGTTAGGTGCAGTCCGACACCGCCCATATAGACCCGGTCGGGGTCAACCGGATCGATGCGGACCTGGCTGAAGTACATTGGACGAGGATTTGTGTTGCTCATGAGCGTCCATGTCGCGCCGCCATCTTGTGAGCGATAAAGACCCGTCAGGTTCTCAACTTCCTCATCTTCATCCTGATCTCTAACACCAGGTCCATTACCACCGACTCGTGGACCTTCGACCAGGGCATATACGACCTGATCGTCACGCCCGTAGACGTCTACCTCAATGCGGCCGAGCGGACCATCCGGGAACCCGCCTCCAGTCACCCGGGTCCAGTTGTCTCCCCCGTCAACTGACTTCCACACGCCACTTCCCGGACCACCGCCGTTCATGCAACACGCGTTACGACGGCGCTGGTAGGTTGAAGCATAGAGTGTATTCGAGTTGGTACTTGAGCGAACGAGAGCGTTTGCACCGGTATCGTCATCCACCTCAAGCACCTTCGTCCAGCTTTCCCCGCCGTTCGTGGTCTTGAAGACACCTCTATCCCCCCCCGACCCAAAAAGTGGTCCGGTAGCGGCAACAAGGACGACTTCACTATTCCTCGGGTCAATTAAAATTCGGTTGATGTGGCGCGAGTCCTCCAAACCCATGTGGTCGAATGTCTGTCCGCCATCGGTCGACTTATAGACACCACCACCCCAAGAGGTCGTCTGTCTGTTATTGGATTCTCCCGCACCAACCCATACCAGGTCCGGATCTGTCTGAGAGATTGCTACGTCACCCAGCGCAATCAGTCCCTCGTCCTGAAACAGCGGCTCGAAGAGCGCGCCCCCAGACGTGGTCTTCCATAGGCCGCTATGGGCGGTAGCCGCATAGTAAATGGCCGGATTGGCCTCATACACAGCTAAATCGGAAATGCGGCCAGACATAGTCGCTGGTCCGATCGAGCGAAAATGGAGCGAATCGAATTCTTCGGCGACGGACTGGGCCTCGAGCGAAGTCCCGCCCGAAATCCCCATTAGTACCAAAAGAATGATAGAAGAACGATTAACCTTCATGAGCTTTTCCAGTGCTAGTTCGGGAGAGGTGCCCAATGTCGGCAACGCTAAGAAGGCAGGAAAGGGGACCTGGCCCTCGAACTCATAATCGGACCAAGGAGAGAATCGCTAAGGAGTTCTCTGGACGGCAGCCGCTTCCTCAACGATCCTGACGGATCGTATCTCACCGTGACCGAAGACCTGTGCTCAACCTTACTGAAATTTTCGATTCCATCTGGGAAGCACTCGCCAAGGGGCGTATCCATGCAAGAGATGCGTTCCATACACCTGCCGTTGGCACGGTTCGTGGCGGACAGCCAGAAGTACGAACTGTCGTGCTCCGTCATGTCGACAGTAAGGCGGGGATCCTTGGGTTCCATACAGATCGTCGAAGTCCGAAGGTTCAGGATCTAACAGCAGGCTCGACCTTGGCGTGGCACTTCTACGACCGTGAGCGAAAGGTGCAAATACGGGCGCGTGGATCGGGGCTCGTGCACACAGATGATGAGATCGCTGATGAAGCCTGGAGAGAAGTGGCACCGCTCGGACGTCGGTGCTACGGACAAATCAAGGGACCTGGTGTTTCGAGCACCGATCCGCAGGTGAGCCTTCCATCTTTAGAGGCGCTAGAAGCCGAAGAGTCCAGCGTCGTCGCTGAATGTCGAGAAAATTTTTGTGTCATTCGGAGCAGATTGACCGAAATCGACTGGTTTTATCTTGAGTTTCAGGGGCACAGACGCGCTCGATTCACCCGAACTCAGAGTGACTGGCAAAGTATGTGGGTTGCGCCCTAAATCGTCAGCACGCACGCCGGTTTTCGACGTAGCTTGCCAGCCTGATCATCGCCACCTCTAGCTCCTCATACTGAACGCACGGATAGACCACCCGAAACATACCGTGCTTGGTGTGCCCAAAACCCACGCCAGGGGTTAGAAGAACTCCGGTTTCGTCGAAAAGCCTTCGCCACAGGCTCATCTCCCCGCTTTCGGAATCTTCCTCGAGAAATTCTGAAAGGTCTACCCACAAGAAGAGGCTACCCCTAGCGGGTACATACGGTACTCCCATATCTCGAAAGGATCGGGCGGCGAGCGCATATGAATCGGTTAGGCGCTTCTGATTTCGAGTGATGAAGTCGTTAATGAATTCGTCTTCTGTCAGTACGCGGCTCAATACCCACTGTGTGTAGTTAGAAAGCGAGTGCGTCAGGTTAAGGTTCTCATAAGCCTCAAGCGCTCTCTTGTTTAGCGTCCACAGAATACCCACTCGAAAACCAGATATCCCCAAGTCTTTCGACAGGGAATACCAGAGATGCAGGTACTCGCTTTGCCTAGCTTTCATCACTTGTGCGAATGAACTGAAGGCCATTTGCGAGACATAATCATCGCGGATATCCGGGTGCCCAGTGTCTATGATCGACAACCCGTAGATCTCGTTGACTATGAGATGCACTTGGTGCGCTATACACCAATCGGCAATCAGTTTCAGTCTGTCGACGTCGTAAATCCCCCCCGTCGGATTGTCTGGAGAGGTCAGAATAAGGAGTCGGAAACGCCGACCTGAGTCAGTGATGTCTTCCCAAGCACGCTCTAAATCATCGACGGTAAGTAGAGGTCCGTCTGCAAGCTCCGATATCTCATGGTGCGTTACGAGATCATAGCGTTCGATCTTTGAGAAATTGCCAAGATCCTTTGTGTAAACTGGATAGCATGGTGCGGGGATGACAGCTACATCCCCCTCTTCAGCAAGGACAAAAGCCGTCATCTCAATAACACCCGTGGCACCAGGTGACACGACGACCTCGTCCGGCTCGATTGAGCACCCCGTCAGATGAGTTCCCATAAAGTGGGCTAGTGCCTTCCTGAATGCTGGAGCACCACCTGCAGCTGTGTAACTGGGGACCCAGTCCGGGATCGACTCTGAGCCTGCTATCGATTCGATCCTTGCCCTGAGGTCAAGCCAACTGAGCCGATTTTTAGCGATGTTGAGAGGGATCTTTCCTTGAGGATTTTCGGTGGGATGGTAACGATCCCGTTCCGTCTCTCTTAACGCATCGTAATCGATTCGGAGAGGGCTAGCCGCAGCATGCGCTCCCCGAGACGAAAGTGAGTCCGTCACGGCCTATAAATCTCCAGTCTTCGGTTGGAACCCATCAATCTAGGTGGAGGGCATTAGTGATGCTCAAGATACCACATTGGGCGACTACTGGCGTTTACAATTAGTCCATCCCACAGATGACCAGTAGCTTGTGCGGTTGTCCTCACGCATGCGAACAGAGAGTTCACGTTTGGGTCTCACCACATTCGACGCGATCGCTTTCATAGCGTTCTTGTCAGCAGTGATCGGCATCTCGCTATACGCATCGCGCGACGAGGACACATCGGAGGATTATTTCTTAGCTGGTCGAAGCCTAACGTGGTGGCTGATCGGATTCAGCTTGATAGCCTCAAACATCTCTACCGAGCATTTCATCGGGATGGCCGGATCCGGCTTCGGGTCTGCCGGTATGGCAATCGCCTCATACGAGTGGATCGCCGCCCTTTCACTGGTGATCGTAGCGTTCTGGGTTCTTCCCCTTTTCCTGCGTCTAGGCATCTTCACGATGCCCGAGTTCTTGGAGCACCGGTACGGGAACCCGGCACGCACAATCATGGCCATCTATTTGATGGCTGCTTACGTCGGCGTTGCGATCGCTGGTGTCCTCTACTCAGGGGCACTCGGACTTCAAACGATCTTCGGACTCGACCTGCTGCCAGGCATATGGCTTATAGGAATCCTAGCCGGTGCATACACAGTATACGGAGGACTCAAAGCAGTCGTCTGGTCAGACCTTCTTCAGGGCTCTGCGCTGCTGATTGGCGGATGCGTAGTGACAGTGCTAGGGCTTTCCGAAGTCGGTGGCCTGCAGTCGTTCTTGGCGGCCAATGAAGATAAGCTCCACATGGTGCTCCCAGCTGACGACCCGGAGCTTCCATGGACGATCTTTCTACTTGGGATCTGGATCCCAAATATGTTCTACTGGGGTTTCAACCAGTTCATTACGCAGCGTACGCTAGGCGCTCGCTCACTAGCCGCCGGGCAACGCGGGATCATCTTCGCAGCCGGACTTAAGCTCATCATCCCTTTCATCATCGTTTTTCCCGGGATCATAGCATTCCAGCTCTACGGGTCATCAATCAGCGACGGTGATCAAGCCTATCCAATGCTCATTCGGGATCTGCTTCCCGCAGGGCTGCGAGGGATATTCTTCGCCGCACTCTTTGGAGCGGTGATGAGCAGCCTAGACTCGATGCTTAACTCGGCCTCGACGCTCTTCACAATGGACATTTACAAGCGTCACCTGAGCCCAAACGCAGACGCTCACCGAGTCGTCCGGATTGGTCGTATGGCAACAGCTGTCTTTGTTGTCATAGGGTGTATACTCGCGCCATTCCCAGCACAGTTCGAAGGTGTTTACGAGTATATGCAGCTCGTGTGGGGCTTCATTTCTCCAGCCATTACAGCGGTCTTCATTTTCGGACTACTGATTCCACGGGCTCCTCTGTCAGCCGCGGTCAGTGGACTCTTGGTCGGACCGGTCACGTATGGGCTGTTGAATTGGCAACTGCCTGAGGTCGCATTCTTGAATCATATGGCGTTCACCTTCCTGGTGATTGTCGCCGTCATGACCGGGCTTACTGTTCTCCAACCCCGAACCGAGCCAGTCGTCTACAACACCGTGTCTGACATTGATATGACGCCAAGCCGAGGTGCCCGAATGGGTGGGGTTTTCGTTGCCCTCACCACTGTAGCGTTATACGCAGTGTTCTGGTAACCAGACGAGTCGGTGCTCGTAGGATGAGACGCTCGCAGGTAGCGTCTTTCTGCTTGTGAGGTGCTCAATTCAACCTTACATAAACGTAGACTCAAATTCACAAGACGAGATGATCAATGTCGAATTCTTCTACCCCTCGCCGAGCATTCCTTGGAGGAGCGATCGCAGCAGCCGGTGTAGCCGCTCTGCCAGCGTGCGCACGTGCAGCCAAGGATCAAATGCCCTCAGACGCCTGGATGGACGAAGTCCCAGGTGAACACCGCTGCCTCTTCGACTTCAACCAGCACAAGAACGGGGCAACACTCCTACACATCCTGAACTACTTGAATACCTACAGCACCGCTTACGACAAATCATCCGGTGAAGTCGGAGCTGCTGCTACTCTCTACGGCATCAACCCAGGATCGAGTATTGCCCTAGGCTTCGACGACGAGATATGGGAAAAGTACGAGCTGGGAGCATACCACCAACTTCTCGACGCGGATGGTCAGGCCTACACCCGAAATGTCTTCTGGCAGCCAGAGTCATCCGATGCACATCTGTTAGCCCTCGGCACAGGCATAGAACCTATCGCACCGTTCTTAGGAGCAATGCCGGCGCTAGGGATTCAGAGCCTTCAAGGGATGGGCACCAAGTTCATCATGTGTAATAACGCTCTAAACGCGTGGTCATTCGAGCTCGCTTCACGAGGTAAGGGTGAACAAGAAGAAATCAACGCCGAGCTAAGAGCTCACCTGCTCCCTGGAGTGAGTATTGTTCCTGCAATGGTTATCGCCATTGAGTTGGCACAGGAAGCCGGTATACGCTACAACAAGCAGTAGAACACCCAAGGCCGCTTATCGCTTGGTCTACATCAAGACGAGATGTGTAGCCATAACGAATCGTAAGAGTAGTTCAATGACCAGAACGACCGACATCTGCGATATCAAAAGCTGGTTGTTCATATTGGGCCTTCCAGTCGCACTTGTGGCTTGTGAAGCTTCTGGGCCAGTTGATTGTTGTTCTGAGATTGCGGAAGTCGATGTGTTACCGGCCCGCGCTATGGTCCTTTCCCTTAATGACAGCCTGACATTTAAAGCGATTCCAAGGGACAGTCGCGGGATTGCACAAACAGCGAATACTGTCGGCTGGTCTTCATCAGATTTATCTGTAGCCACAATCACACCTGATGGAAAAGCGATCGCGGTTGGACAGGGGAAAACCATCATTGCAGCATCAGCAGATGGGATAAGCGGTTCAGCATGGCTGGAGGTCTTCGTCCCCGCCGAGATCGAATCTTACTTGCCCGGACAATCATATGTAGGGCGAGAAGGCTACGCTGAATACATCCCGGGAGAACTTCCGGTAGTCATCTCAGCACCTCATGGGGGTGACCTCAAGCCAAACGAGATCAATGATCGGACGTACGGCGTTACCGGAGCAGATCGGAATACGAGAGATCTAACATTCAGAGTCAGAGACGCGCTCATAGATGCTACTGGATATGCACCGCATGTGATCATATCTCACCTGCACCGATCAAAACTCGACCCTAATCGAGAGATCGTAGAAGCGGCCCAAGGTGACCTGTACGCGGAACAAGCTTGGACAGAGTTCCAGGATTTCATCCGGATAGCTAGAGAAACCGTCGCAGCTGACTATGGGTCAGGGATGTACTTTGATATACATGGGCACGGGCACCCTATAAACAGAATCGAACTCGGCTATCTGCTCGGGCGCAGCGATCTAAATCTTTCTGATACCTTCCTAGACAACACAACCATCAGAGACAAGTCGAGCGTCCGCTCTCTTGGAACTGAGTCCGAGCTTTC
>CENY01110755.1_pt1 | contig 14621 bp, 18 predicted proteins | sample 356181 | NCBI WGS metagenome assembly CENY01 (sample SAMEA2619840, study PRJEB7988) | marine metagenome | isolation source: saline water (ENVO:00002010), including
ATTGACCCGCAACCATAGCAAACTCTATGAACACAGGCATGGCGGCCGATGGGCTGTCGTTCCCACCGACGCCCGATGACCAACAAGGTTTAGGGGTATGCCCGCGGCTAAACTCGTCTGCCGCAAAATGCCATTTGTTACCGCAGCCTGTCTGTAGCCCGTGCTGGGCATGAACAAAGCGAGTTCGCGGAACGTGCTCACGGCTGTCCGTCTGACATTCTCTGGACCGGCACTGATACGACGCCTTGGCTGCATGCTCACGGTGGTATGATCCCGGGCGCACCTATGATTCCACTGGTGATTGACACTGACGTTGCTCGAGGCGTGCGCCACCAAGGGCGCTTGCGGGATATGGACGACGGCTGCGCCATCATGGAAGCCATGAACGCACCCGAACTGGAACTGACCGGCGTGACCGTGGTGAGGTGTAGTTTTGAACACACCCGCCAGGTGGCGGGCACCGGAGCACACGTTCGAGCCATGGAAAACAAAGGCACTGCTGTCTCGAGGCATTTTGGTGGGCCAGCGCTGGCGTGCGATGCGGCCTTGCCAGGTAACCGGGTGTGCTATCGCACCAGCTTTGCCCCCGGCGGCGCGGAGGCTTTTTTGCAGGACATGGTTGATGGCGTGTACTGAAGCGTGCTGGTGCGATAGTGGCAAATCCGCTGGCGCCTGCTGTGCGCCGATCCTTGCTGGCAAGGTGCAGGCGGCCAGTGCCGAAGCCCTCATGCGTTCGCGCTATTCAGCGTTCGTCAACGGAAACGTCGATTACTTGCGCCGTTCCTGGCATCCGGCCACCTGCCCGGCCACTATCCACCTGGACCCGCAGCAACGCTGGCTGGGGCTGAAGGTGACCGATGTGGAGGGTGGTGGCGAGGCCGACTCGGACGCAGAGGTGGCGTTCGTGGCGCGCTACAAGATTAGCGGCAGGGGCCATCGTCTGGAGGAGCGCAGTAGCTTTACCAGACTGGGCGACCGGTGGGTGTATGTAGGCCGGGTAGTGGCGTAACGGCGGTTCGTTTGCGAGCTCAGCGCATTGCTTTACGCTTGCCCAGAGCCTAAAAAGGCTCTTGGTCGCCTGATGCATGAATCAACCTCCAAACCGGGTGCTCCCACCGAGCTCAGCGCGCTGTCGATTTTGCGCGACGTATACGGCTATGGGGAATTTCGCCGTGATCAGGCGGACATCATCGATCATGTGTGCGCCGGAAATGATGCACTCGTGCTGATGCCCACAGGGGGTGGCAAGTCTCTGTGCTACCAGATACCGAGCCTGTTGCGCCCTGGGCTTGGCGTGGTGGTTTCGCCGCTCATCGCACTGATGCGGGATCAGGTGCGCGCCCTGGAGCAGTTGGGCGTGCGGGCCGCTTTCCTCAACTCGTCGTTGTCGCGGGTCGAGCAGGATGCCGTAGTTGCCAGGGCGGAGCGCGGCGACCTTGATCTGCTCTACATCGCTCCTGAGCGCCTCATGCAAGCGGATACGCTCGGCATGCTTAGGGGTTGTGGCGTCTGCCTGATCGCCATCGATGAGGCCCATTGCGTGTCTTCCTGGGGTCACGACTTTCGTCAGGATTACCTGGAGCTGCACCGTCTGGGTGCGGCATTTCCCGGGGTACCGCGCATGGCGCTCACGGCTACCGCGGATGCCCGTACGCGAGCGGACATCGTCGCGCGCCTGGACCTGGCCGAGCCGGCCGAGTTTATCGGCGGATTCGACCGTCCGAACATCTGTTACGCCGTGCAGCCCAAGACCGACGCCAAGACCCAGCTACTCAGATTCCTGGCGGACCACGAGGGTGAGTCGGGCATCGTCTACTGCCTGTCGCGTAAGAGCGTGGAGTCCACTGCCGAATGGCTGCACGGGCGGGGTTTTGATGCCTTGCCCTATCACGCGGGGCTGGATGCGCAAACTCGCATGCACCATCAGGAGCGCTTCTTGCGCGATGACGCGGTAGTGATGGTGGCGACCATCGCCTTTGGCATGGGTATCGACAAGCCGGACGTGCGCTTCGTGGCTCACCTGGATCTACCTAAGAGCACCGAGGCTTACTATCAGGAAACAGGGCGCGCCGGTCGCGACGGAGAGCCGGCGGATGCCTGGATGGTATATGGGTTGCAGGATGTAGTGCGCTTGTCACGGATGGTCGAGCAATCTGATGCTGGCGTCGAACACAAGCGGGTGGAGCGCTCCAAGCTGGACCGCCTCCTGGGCTGGTGTGAGGTCACCAGCTGCCGGCGCCGCCACCTGCTGGAATATTTTGGCGAGACGTTGCCGGAGGACTGCGGCAACTGCGATATCTGCCTGCGGCCACCGGTCACCTGGGACGGTACCGAGACTGCGCAGAAAGCCCTGTCCTGTGTGTACCGAACCGGCCAGCGTTTTGGGGCGGGCCATGTGATCGACGTGCTGCGCGGCCAATCTCGCGACAAGGTGCTGCGATTCGGACACCAGCGGCTCAGTACGTTCGGTGTAGGCGCTGATCTGACCGACGCGCAGTGGCGTTCAGTCATTCGGCAGCTGGTGGTAGGACGGTACCTGAGGGTTGACCATGACGGTTTTGGCGCGCTGCAACTCACCGAAGCCAGCCGTGCGCTGCTGCGTGGCGAAGAGACGTTGCTGCTACGCGAAGATCCCGCTCAGACCAAGACCGCCAGGGTGCGCAGGGGCAAGCGACCAAAGGCCACTGTGGAAATTGAGGACGAAGCACTGCTGGATGCGCTGCGCGCGCTTCGCAAGCAGATCGCGGACGATGCCGGCGTGCCTCCCTACGTGGTCTTTCACGATGCCACCCTGCTAGGATTGATTGAGCGTCGACCAGGGAGTCTCGGCGACATGCTGGAAGTGTCCGGTATCGGTCAGTCTAAGCTGCAGAAATACGGTCAGCGCTTTCTCGATGTGCTGGACGGCTTTGATCGGGCTCAAGTGATTAAGGATGCGCGATGATGAAGTCGGGTCACGTTGTATCACCGCAGGAAGTCGCTCTTACTGTTGGTTCTAATACCCAACACTATCAACAGATCTTTACTGGGTTCTCGATGCTGGCTAGGCAGGGTGCCATCCGTTTGAAATACAGCTGGGGTGGGTCTGGACTCCTTGCTCAAATTGACGAGAACAGAATCTTCTACGATGTGATTGATGGTTACGCCCTGGATCGGTCAGGGATGGATCAATGCGATATTTACTACAAGCGCAGCCATTATTCCCAGTACCTTTCCAGTGTGGAGAACGGCGACAAGGTTAGGCCGCTGGGGCTTAACTACGAGGTGTATCCCGACCGCTTGGATTGGCATGCGCCCGTTAGAAACCTCATGCTCAATCATTCGGCGGTCGACAAATTGAAGGCGCTGGTCGGGCCGATTCGGAGAAGGTTTCAGACCCACCTCAATGTCAGTCGATTGCAGGCGCCGCCGCGCGAGCAAGCCCCGGGCGTGATGTTTCTTACTCGTGCGTGGGAGCCTGACGATTCGCCGGGTCATGGCATGCCGCGTCGGGAAGAAATCAACGAAATGCGCGCGGAGTGCATTAGCCGGCTGCGCTCGGCGTTTGGTGAGCGTTGTATTGCGGGATTTTCGCGTACCGCTTATGCAGAACGCCACTATCCGCAATTGCTTGCTCCCGTGAGCTCCAACAAGGTCGATTATCTGAAGTTAATGCGTGATTTTGCGACCGTCTGCATTGCTACAACCGGTCTGCATGGATCCATTGGATGGAAATTAGGAGAGTACGTTGCCCACTCAAAGGCCATCGTCAGTGAGCCGCTGAATTATTTGGTTCCTGCATTTTCCAAGGGTAAGCACTATCTGGAATTTACCAGTGCGCGTGCGTGCGTTGATTTGGTATTGGATCTAGTAAATGACCCTGCGAAGTGCATGAATATGAGGCAAGCGAATCGAACATACTACGAGGAGTATCTGCGTCCTGACAGGCTTGTCGCTCGAACCCTCACGGTAGATCGCGCACGATGATGAAACTCAATTGGTATCGGCGCGCGCTTAGCAATCTTGGAATCGGCTCGCTGGGTTTGCTGCAGATGCTGCGCCGTTCGTCGGCGAGGGATCCCCATAGCAATGCCGAATCCGCGTTGTCCGCGCTGATGGTGGTTGCGTAGCAGACCGGACGGCACTGGTTAGCGGTTGATGCTAGGCGGCGCCAATTTGTTGCAGGTTTCGAGTTTGGTCGCGCCTTCAGAAGCGAACGGGGAGGTTCCAGCAGGTGTGCATCTCCCCGAGCCGCAGTGATCCCAGTGCGGGCTGCGCGCCGGATTCCAGGCGAAGTTTGGGGGCGGTATCGAGCAGTACGCTGGAGGCCGTGACGATAGTGTCTCGGGTAATCGCATAGAGCGAACGCGGCCGGTCTTCGGGCATCCCGGGGTGTTTTGACGGCTTGCCAAGCCCCAGAGCTACCCCCGCGGCGAGCCCGTCGCTGCGGTAGTGACCGCGCGGCTCGCGCTGGCAGAGATCGCGGCGCTCGATGTCGAAGGTGTCCGGGTCTTCGAATATCCAGGGGTCGCGGTTGGCCGCGGCGGCGGCGCAGTAGAACAGTCCGCCGATTGGCAGCAGCCGGCCGAACCGCTCCACCTCATGGCGCGCAAAGCGCTTTTTCCACAATACCGGAGTGGAGTGGCGCAGCGCTTCCAGGTAGGCGAACTTCAGCAGACGCCGCTCCTGGCGAACCTTCGCGAACTGGTCGGGGTGGGTCAGCAGCAGGAACCAGAGGTTGGCCAGGGCTCCGTGCATGGTTTCGTGATCCCCCTCCAGCAGGGTGACCACCACGTCCTCGCCGGTAGCTGGCCCGCTGTCGAGTTGCAGGCCGGCGATTGCGGAGATCACATCGTCTCCCGGTTTTTCGCGTCTGGCTGCCAGCAGGGGCTCGAAATAGGCAGCCAGCTCGGCCATGGCAATCCTGCCTGCCTGCTCGTCTGCAGGGTTCCAGCCAAAGCCGCGCTGCATGCGCCAGTAGCGCTCCACGAAGAAGTCGAAGTCCTGCCTGGGCAGATCCAGCGTGCTGACCAGCAACTCCAAGGGCAGCCGGGCTGCGAACTCCAGCGCCAGATCGGCGCTGCCGCGCCGGACGAATTCATCCGCAATGTGCTGGGCAATGGGCGCTGCATTGGCGTCGATGAGCTTCTCCTGAGCAAACTGCACGGCCAGTTCATCGCGCAGGTCACGCCCGTAGTCGGGCAGCCGGTAGAACCACAGCTTGGATCGGCTTTCGAAATTGGCGTCGTCGGCGAACACCGAGGTTACCTGGTTGTAGCGGGTGAGCCAGTAAGCGTTGCCCAACCAGTCCCGGTAGCAGGGATAGTTCTCGCGCAGTGTTCCCAGTATGGGATAGGGGTCGCGTACGAATTCGTCGGATGTCAGCGCGATGGGGCGAATCTTCTCGGTGGCTTCGTGCACCCGCTCGCGCTGATAAATCTCGTAGGTTCGGTAGTCGGACGGGGTGCCGTTGCGGGCAAACAGCGGCATTCCGCTGCGCGACATGCTGGGTTGTGATTTGCCCAGCACCTTAACCGGCTTGCGGCGGCTCTGCTCGACGAATTTTGACGGTTCGCTCATGGGCGCAGACTAGGCCAGGTCGTAGTCGATCCAGAGATCGCGCAGCTTGTTGATGCCGATAGGCGCCAGGCTCACCCCGTCGATGTCTTTGGGCATCATGTCGGTGTTCACCCGGGCGTTGAGCAGGTGCCGCGCCAGGATGCGCGATCCGATGGTGGCTTCCTGGTGCGAGATCCAGGCGCCGGGGCACATGTGCGGCCCCACGCCGAACGCCATGTGGCTGCACACCCCGCCCTTGTTGTATCCGCTGCGCAGCAGCTTGCCGCTGTACAGGTCGCTGCGAAACAGGTTGAAATTGTCCGGGTTTTCGAACACGCGCTCGTCGTGGCTGCCGGAAAAATTCACCATCTCAATGAGGGAGCCGGCGGGGATGTGCACGCCGTGCAGCTCCACATCGAAGGTGGCGTGGCGCGGCTGGCCACCGATGGGATTGGAGTGGCGCAGCGTCTCGTGGAACGCCGCGTCCCACAGCCCGTCGTCGGCAACCACGGCGGCGAACTGGTCCGGGTGCTGCAGGAGCTGGTACCACATGTTCATTATGGTGCCCCGGGTGGTTTCGCCGCCGCCGGCAACCACCAGCGCGATATAGGAGGTGATCTCCACGGAGCTCAGGTAGTCGCCATCGATTCTGCTGGCGCAGAGCTTGGAGATGATGTCCAGCCCCAGCTTGTTGCCCTCGTTATCGTACAGATAGCCTGGGTTCTTGCGCCGCTCTTCGACAAGGTCTGCCACGTAGTCTTCGAGGTGCTGGCGTGCTTCCATCCCCTGCTTGTGTGTCTCCGAGGCACCGAGTCCAGACATGATGGAGTCGTACCAGTAGAAGAAGTGGTGCTGCGCCTCCTTCGGAAACCCCAGCACATCACACACCACCCGCACCGGGAACTCGTAGGCGAACGCGCGGCCGAGCTCTACGCTGGCCACATTGCCGTTCACTTTGCGCACGCTCTCGTCCAGGCTGGGAAAAGCCTCGATCATCTCCTGGGCCAGGCGCTCGATGGCGGGCACGCGATGTTCCAGGGCTTTGCCGACAAGATGCTGACCGAACAGGTTGCGTCGGCGGCGGTGCTCGACGCCGCTGAACTCGTGAGTGACGTTACCCAGCACGCCGTTGGATGAGCCCTTGGGTATGGTGTTGAAGCCGATGTCGTCGTAGTAGCACTCCGTCATGTCGGCGTAGCGCGTTACGTAATAGGTGTTGTTCAGCTTGTTGAAGTAGACGGGGTAGTGGTTGCGCAGAATCCGGTAGTAGGGCCAAGGATTGCGCCGGAATTCTGCCGAGTAGAAGATGCGCGGGTCGAAGAACGGCGTGCCGTCTTGGGCGAATCCCATGTCGGCAGCCTCTCCCAGGGGCATGAGTGGGAAGTCGGCTTTGCCCCCCAGGTCCCCGGCTCCTTCGAGAGCTTCGGACCCGATCGCTCGCTGCATTACGTCGGCAAATGACTCAGCCACTGGATGTCCCTCGAACCCTGATTTGAGCAAGATACCGCTTTAGCAGGAGCCGTCCAAGCGCGTGGCAATCAGCTCTGAGGTGGTGTGACCTCCAGCATGACTTCGTTGCGGCGCATGAACCAGGGCGTGAAGGGTGGGTTGTAGCGGGCAACCAGCAGGGGGCCGTTGTGTGACAGGCCGTCCAGTGCAATTGCGTCGCGAAGTTTGGCTTCGTGTCCGGCGATGTTCTGTGCTGACCAGGAGCCTCGAAAGCGCCGTACCGCGAACAGCTTTCCGGGTATGGGTTTGATGCTTACGCGGGGATCAACTGGTGTGGGCAGGCTGTCCAGGGTGTACTTGGACTCCATCACGAACCGGTAGACCCATTGTGCGTCTTGTTCGGATGCGTGACTGGTCACCGGTGCCGTCATGGCCATCTTCTCCTGTTCCTCATTTCGGCCGAAGATGTAGCCGGCCAGAATTCTGAACGCTCGGTTGCCGGCGGTGGAGAAATCTCCCCGCACCTGGGTTTGTGCAACCACATAGGGCGCATAGCGGCGCAGCTCGTAGTCCTCCGAGCTGGAAACCACCTCGTAGCTGGGCTCTTCCAGAGCATGTGCGGGCAGATCCGCCATTATCAGAGCTGCGACAAGGAGGGCTGCGGCGCAAGCGATTGGCTTTTTCATGGTTTTAAGAATAAGGATGGGTACGTGAAGCCGGTGTGAATGGAACCCATTTCTACCGGTAGGGGTTAATATAGGCAGTCCCTTATATCGACGGTGGCCATGTTCAAATTAGAAGCAGGCGCGCGCTATGGAGCCTGGACCGGCGCTGAAATTTCAGAATTTCTGCACGGTGCGGTGATGCCCATGCGGCTGGGGTTCAATTCCAAACGGGGATTGCTCGTGGTGCCCTTGTGGTTCTGCTTTTCTGATTCGGCCCTGGTTGCCTGCGCTGTCAGAGAGTCTCTGGTGATCCGCTCGCTCGGCGCTGACCCCGAAGTCGCCTTCGACGTGTCCACCAACGATCTGCCGTACCGGGGTATTCGGGGAAATGGCGAAGCCCGCTGCGTGCACGAGGTAGGCTCGCAAGCGCTCCAGGATGTGCTGGACAAGTACATTCAGGACGACGACCACTCGTTGGCTCGATGGCTCTCCTCCCGATCGCACACGGAAGTGGCTATCTTGGTCGAACCGACCTGGATCACCAGCTGGGATTTCACCGACAGAATGCAGGGGCTCGCTCCGCTCAGGCAACGCAAACCCGCCCAGCCCATTTAGCCAGCGATCACACTTTGAGCCGTTCGGGGTCCATGCCCTCGGCTTGCGCTACTTCGGCCACCGCCTGCTCAAACAGGGCACGGGCGTTGGCGGCAATCAGGCGCAATCGGGCGTGTAAAGCGCGGTCCCCAGGCGCGCTGTCCTCGCAGTTCAGGCTGTATTGCTCGAACGCATTGATATCGGAAAGCAGCGCAGCGATGTGCGCGGGGCACTCACACGCGATCTTCGGAGGAATTGCAGCGAGTGCTGCGATCGCTTGTTCGTCGTATTGCTTGCGGGGAATCCTCGGGTCGTTGAGTACGTCCAATACGGCGGGCGGATTGGCTCGAAAAAGTAGATTGCTCGCCAGCTGACGTGCGTCTGCGGGCGCTTTGAGGCAAAGAATGCCTTTGTCGGATAGCTGCGCAACCGTCGCCTGGGTGGTGAATCCATACACGAGGATCACTTGATCGAACTCGCTGGCCGCCCTGGCCAGCTGATTGGCTTCCGTTGCTTCTACCGTGGATAGCTCGACCACCAACGCCCGCGACCCGGGCTCGCCGCGTGGTTCCCCATCTGCGAGCCACTGCCTCGCATCGGTGGCCAGCAGTTCCACGTTATCGTGTTGCAGCGGTTCGCGCTTCAGCGTTGCGGTGAGCATGTGTCCAACCACAATGATCTGGTCCGCCGCTCTGGATTCTTTGATTTCGGGGAGCTGGTGCTGAAGGGCTTGGAGCTCGGCGTCGCTGAGGGAACTCAAAACCGAAATGGGATGACCCTGGGCGACCAGCGCTTTCAGCAGCGCGAGCTTGTCGACGTCGGATTGGGTGTAGACGCGGCGGCCGCTGGGTGTGCGCTTGGGCTGCACAACTGAGTAACGGCTCTCCCATTTTCTTAAGGTGTGGGGCGAAATGCCGGTTAGATGGGTGACGGCGCTGATGGCGAAAGGCGTCTCTTTAGCGGACATGCCAACTCCTGTGCGGTTAGCGGTCTATGGTAAGCCATTGTGTTGCAGGCGCCGACCGGTGGGTGGGCATTAAGCGAGAGTGGGCGAGGGCCGGCGGTAGGGAGTGCATGAAGGAAGGAGCCGCCGGCCCTCACCCGGGAAATTAGGCCACTACGGTGACTGGCATGTCAGCGAATTCGGCGGGTCCATGGCGGCCTCCACCGCCAATGGTCTCATCGTGCGCTACCCGCTGGCTGAGTATCGAGCGCTCTATCCCGCAGCGGCGAAGGACTTCATAAACTTCCACCAGGCTGCGATAGCGCAAGCGCTCACCGCGCCGGTCTGTAAGCAGCCCGGCGCCAAATTTGGACGAAACCTCGACAAGATAGTCGCGGCAGCCGTCGGCGATGATCCGAGTGCTTACCGGGCGCTGCCTGCCTATTCGTTTCAGCTGTCTGGGCGTCATATCGCAGGAACCTCTCTTAGCTGATGAGCGACAGCAAGGTCGCGAATGTGCCGCTGGCGGCCACCGCGGTCGAACCGAAGAACATGGGGTGTTGTGAAACGATCTTGTAAGCCATTTGAGTCAACCTTTTGTCTAAGTAACGGTGCAGTAGTCTAGATAATGACTAACGTATGTCAACATATATCTCCCAGAAATTTCGATTAATTCTAGACATATGCCTTATTTTGGCCATATTCTTTTAGTTGTCTCATTTATGTCTAATATGGAGTCTCGGTTGAACAAATCGGATGCTGGAGTCGTAAGAGAAAAGAATGTGTTGGTCATTGGCGCTGGCAGCGGGATTGGCGCCGCGCTGGTGGATAGGCTGGCTAGTCGGATCGAAGTGAACCATGTGGTCGCCCTGAGTGCGCGCCCGGTGGCTGCGATTGGTAGGGACGTCACCTGGTTGGCTCACGATGCCTTGAAGGAGGCGCCGGCAGCATTGACGGGCAAGCTGAAGTCCCACGTCGAGCGTCTCCATCAGGTGTTTGTCTGCGTGGGGTTTCTGCATGACAGTCACAATCGCCCGGAGAAGGCGCTGCGTGAACTCAGCTGCGATCATGCGATGAAATCGTTTCGGTCAAATGCGCTGGCGCCCTTGCGATATGTCGAGGGCTGTTTGCCGCTGCTCTTTCACGCAGAGCGCTCGGAGGTGCTGATTCTCTCCGCCAAGGTGGGCAGCATCGGCGACAATGGGCTTGGGGGTTGGTATTCCTACCGCATGTCTAAAGCGGCGCTGAATATGGGCGTGCGAAATCTGGCCATCGAGGCCGGGCGGCGTCGGAACCATCCGATTGTAGCGGCCGTACATCCGGGCACGACGCGTTCACCACTGTCCAATGCCTTTTTGCGTGGACGTGAATGTGTGTCCGCGCGGAAGGCCGCCGATCGGCTTGTTGCGCTGGCAAATGGATGCGACCCTTCGATACACGGTTGTTTCGTGCACTGGGACGGCACGCCCTTGCCCTGGTAGAGCGTCAGGGGTTGGCGGCTACTGCGCGCCCCTAATGCCTATCACCGGACTACAGCAAGCGCCAGATCCCCCCGATGAGAGAGCCCAATGCCAGCACGTAAATCGGTGGCATGCTGGCCAGCAGCCATGGCATGCGCTTGGGCGCGTGGGCGTGATAACCCAGCGCATAGCCAAGGCGCGCCACCGGCCAGATGATGCCGATACCCGCGGCCCAGGTGGGATCCACGGCGACGGCGAACAGCCACATGGCGGGCAGGAACAGCACCAGGTGCTCCATGGTGTTGTGATGGGCGCGAACGTAGCGCTCGTAGTCGGGGTCGCCGGAAATCGCGGGCGCCTCGATCTTGTAGCGCACCCGGGCCACCCCCGACATCATCAGCGTGAAGTAGTACACCAGCAGGGCCAGCGCGCTGACGATGATGAGGTATTCGATGTTCTCCATGGCGTCGGTTCTTGTTGTTGCGAGCCGCTGACCATACGCGCCGATTCGTAAGTTGGATAGCTTGCAAGGCTACGGGAGAGGCAAGATAGACCACCAGAGGCGCTACGGTATCGGCACGCTCCTGGGGCTTGGCCAATTCGCTCGGCAGTTTGCCGGTGTTTGCCGCCGGGCCTTAGTAGCTGTCACCCACGCGGGTCATGGAGGCCTTGGTCATGCAGTTTGCGGTAATGCCCTTGTCATAGTAGCCGGTGGTCTTTCAGTCCGGTTGCACTGCGGTAAGGGCAATTGCGGGTTAGTATGCTCGTTTGGAATTTGCGGCGCGTCTAAATGGGCCAGGACACAGATCAGCATCCCAACGACATGTATGGGGACGTCAAACCGACCGACATCGACCCGGAGCGCGACGACGCCATACCGGCCGCTACCGTCGTGTTGCTGCGAGATACGGACGATGGTGTTGAGACCCTGATGCTCCGCAAGAACTCCAAGATAGCGTTTGGGGGAATGTGGGTATTTCCCGGAGGGCGAATCGATGAGGCGGACTACCCAGAAGATGGCGAACTGCAGGCGGCGGCCCGCAACGCGGCCGCTCGCGAAACCCTGGAAGAGGCTGGTCTGCAGGTTGATGTTGGCGCGTTCCATTGGTTCGCGCATTGGACGCCACCGGCCGTGGGTCCTCAGAAGCGCTTTGCCACATGGTTCTTTGCGGCCCGCGTGGGCGAGCAACATGAGGTGGCCATAGACGGCGGTGAGATAACCGACCACGCCTGGGTGCAACCGGCTGATGCGTTGCGCCGCCACAGGGAAGGCGATATCGATCTGGTGCCGCCTACCTGGGTCACGTTGTATCACTTGTCAAGATACCAGCCGGCGCAAGGAATACTCGATCACTTCAGGGAAAACGAGCCCAAGGTGTATGCCACTCACGTAGGGAAGACGGGCGAAGGTGTGCGTGTGGCTATGTGGCGTGGAGATGCTGGTTATGAGTCTTGGGACGCGGATGCCCCGGGGCCCAGGCACCGGCTGGTGATGGCGAAGACAGGATTCAATTTCGAACATACGGAAGAGACTTACTGAGCACCATTCTGATCAAATTGCTGCGCCGAGCGCGGGCAGAGAGTTTATGAATATGAGCAAAACACTGACACGGACTGCGCTGATAGCCGCACTCCTCATTGCGATTAACGGTTGCACCTCGGGTGACGATGCCCGGGCCACTCAATCGGACGCGTTCGAGCAGGGCTATTGGATCGAAGATTACGTGAGCGATCTGAGTTTCCCCTGGTCCATGGCCTGGCTGCCCGATGGCAGCCTGTTGCTGACGGAGCGGTTGGGCAAGATCAAGCGCGTACGTGATGGCGCGGTGATGGCCGAGATCAGCGGTGTGCCGGAGCTGCTCACCGCGAGCCCCTATGATGGCCTGCTCGACATTCAGCTGGATCCGGATTTTGAGACGCAACCCTACGTCTACCTCACGCTTACCCGTGGCAGCGCTTCCGCCAGAATCGGCGTGGTGTATCGGGCCCGTCTGGAAGGCGATGCCCTGGTCGACGGGCAGGAGCTGTTCAGCACGTCACCCCCCGCGCCCACGGGCGGGCCGAATATTACGCGTATTCAGTTCCTGCCGGACAAGTCCATGCTGGTGGCCGTGGGATCCAGCGGTAACCCTGGCAATGGCATGGTGCAGCGGATGGACGGCGATATCGGCAAGATCATCCGCATACGGCGTGATGGGAGCATTCCGGACGACAACCCCTTTGTTGTCTCCGACCCGAACGCCAAGCCCCAGCTCTGGGCCACTGGGGTGCGGTCCCTGGGTGGGTTTGCGCTGGACGGCGAGAATCAGGTCTGGAGTCTGGACATCGGTCCTCAGGGCGGCGATGAGCTGAACCTGCTGGAGCCGGGCGGAAACTACGGTTGGCCGCTGGTGACCTGGGGCTTCGACTACTCCGGTTTTGCCTTGTCCGACCAGCAGACGGCGGCGGGCTTTGTCGACCCGGTGGTGGTCTGGAGCCCATCCATCGCCCCTTCAGGTCTGGCCTACTACGCCGGAGATGCATTCCCGAGCTGGCGGGGCGATCTCTTCGTGGGCTCCCTTGCGGATCAGGCGCTTCGCAGGCTCCGGATTCGTGATAATAAGCTCATACACTCAGAACGCCTGTTGCCGGATCTTAACGAGCGCATCCGCTCGGTGGCGACAGGGCCGGATGGATTTATCTATGCACTCACCGACTCTTCCAACGGCAAAATCTTGCGCGTTCGCCCAGGGCAACCCGGGCCGGATGAGCTGGCCAGCGTGGCCAAACCGTTTGAGATGACCGAAAACGCCACCATCTTCGACATTCTGAGAGAGCATGGCGTCATGCAGCAGGACGAAACCAGCATTGCCGATGCGGCCGAATACGATGCGGAGCTGGCACAAACCCTGTTCGTGCAGAATTGCAGTAGCTGCCACACCTTCGATGGTGCGGGCCAGGGCCAGATCGGTCCGAGCCTGGACGGTGTGGTTGGGCGCCGATCAGGCACGGTGCCGGGCTATGCCTATTCGGCGGCCATGAGCGATCCGAATACCAGCGTGGTCTGGGGCTACTTTACGGTCACCGCGTTCATCACCAATCCCCAGGCCTACTATCCAGGCAACAAGATGGCGTCTGCCCCGGTTCGCTACGAAGATGCCCGGCAGATCAGCATGTATCTGAACCACGGGGAGGCATTCTAGCGGCCATCCCATTGCGCCGCGGGACTCGATCCGGACGCCGCAACATGGGAGCGGCGCCTAGGGAGTGACGGTCGCCGCTGGCACCCCCAGCGCTTGCAGGTTGGCCACCAGCGATTCGCCCGCGGTCATGGGATTGACGTCCTTGTCGATCTTGACGATGACCCCCTGGGGATCGATGTAGTAGGTCCAGCGGTTGGTGTAGCCGTGCCATCCGAGCACGCCGTAGGCGCGGGCCGTTTCCTTGGACGGATCGGACAGGATGGGAAATGTGGCTCCGTTCTTCTCGGCGAAACCGGTGTTGTCTTCTATGGAGTCGACGCTGGCCATGAAGTAGGCCACCTCGAACGCGCGAATCTCTCGGTCGCTGTCACGCAGCGCCTTGCATTCGATGGTTCAGCCGCCGGTGAAGGCTTTCGGGAAGAACGCCACTACCACGTGTCGTCCGCGCAGGTCGGCCAGCGAGTGGGTCTGGCCGTCGGAACCGGCCAGGGACCATTCCGGGGCCACGTCGCCAACGTCGGGTTGCGCTGCCGCCACGCCGGTTGCCAGCAGTGCCGTTGCAAGAGCCATGAGTCTTCGGATCATGTGGGTTCCTCAATCCGGGGGGCGTGGCGGCTAGTATAGTTATCTGGAGACGTATCTCATCAACTCCCGCAGGAATCCAGATTATTTTTACCCCATGCGCATTACGGGTCCGCCACGAATGCCAGCGTGTGAGGAGAGTCCACGCGCCGGTAAAAGCAGCTGCGCCGCACGTTTCCTTCGGCGTCGCGGGTGTGACAAGCGCCGG
>CENY01113294.1_pt1 | contig 14605 bp, 10 predicted proteins | sample 356181 | NCBI WGS metagenome assembly CENY01 (sample SAMEA2619840, study PRJEB7988) | marine metagenome | isolation source: saline water (ENVO:00002010), including
AGCCCCAAAAATTTTGTAAAAACCTCTCGGCTATGTTGCCCAAGTGCAGGCGGATACCTGTGCGGCGCTTCGTTTTCGCCCATAAATTTTATCGGATTTCCTGCGACACTAGCCCGTTTTTGCCCGCCTCCTTCAAGATTAAGGACCATCTGGCGATGAACAACCTGAGGGTCAGTTAGCGCATCCGCCAACGTGTTGACCTCCCCTACCGGTACACCGGCAGCTAGTAATGACGGAACCCACTCCTTAGCCTCCTTATCCACAAATGCCCCCTCAAGAAAAGGCCAAAGTTCCTCGCGATTCCGGTGCCGGTCTTCGTTAGTCAAAAATCGCGCATCTTTTGTTAAATTTTCAATATCAAGCACTGCACACAGCCCCTCCCACATGCGTTCCGTATTGGCGCAGATCACGAGCTCAGTATCATTTGCGCATGTGAATGATCGATAAGTTGGGATTGATTCATGTCCACGTCCTTGACGGCCAGGCACCTCATCGGAATGCAAATAATAGGCAGCCTGATAGGTCAGCAACGCCACCTGACAATCCAGCATTGAAATATCGACAAACTTACCCTTACCCGTCCTGCGCCGTTCTTCCAACGCAGCCAGGGCGCCTACTGTTGCATACATACCCGCAGTGAGGTCACCAATCGGCATACCGGCGCGAACAGGGGAACGCCCAACCTCTCCGGTAAGGCTCATTCCGCCGGACATTGCCTGCACAATCATGTCATAGGCTGGTCTCTCTCGATAAGGGCCTGTCTGCCCAAACCCACTGATCGAGGCCCAAATCAGGCCTGAATTCCGGGAAGACAAGTCTTCAAAGGTAAGCCCCAGTCGATCGAGTACGCCTGGACGGAAATTTTCCATAACGATATCACATTGGTCGGCCAACTTTTTAACAAGGGCAAGCCCTTCTGGTTTTTTCAAATCAATAGCAACCGCCTCCTTGTTCCGGTTGATTGATAGGTAATAGCAACTGTCGTTACCGACAAAGTGCGGTGGCAGCGTCCGCGACCAGTCGCCCGTCGGAGCTTCAAGCTTTATCACTTCAGCGCCAAGATCCGCAAAGATTTGCGTACTAAATGGTCCGGCAAGAAACTGCGTCAGATCCAGAACTTTTATCCCGTTTAGTGGACCGGGGCGGAGGTTCTCGTGATTAGATGTATTCATTTGTTAATTATTCTGCTGGCTGTGGATTTATTCCCGCTTGTACAGCCGCAACAATCTGTGACGGCGTGACGGGCACATTCATAATTTCGGGGCTGAAAGGTTTAAGGGCATTTTCAACCGCCGCAATAACGGATGCTGCTGCCGGAATAGTCCCACCCTCACCCGCGCCTTTTACACCAAGCGGGTTCAGCGGCGACGGCGACTCAATATGAATGGTTTCAGCATCTAACACATCCCCGGCACCGGGTATCAAGTATTCAGCAAAGGTCGTTGTTAAAGGATTAGCGTTTTCGTCGAAAAATTGTTCTTCGAAAAGGGCATTGCCAATTCCATGCGCCAAACCGCCCTGCACCTGCCCATCGACGATCAAAGGGTTGATCAAATTACCGGAATCATGAGCAATGACGTAGCGTAATAGGCCGACATGGCCAGTTTCAATATCGACTTCAACTTCAGCAATGTGGGTGCCGTTACAATAGGCGGATTGTGATGGTGAAAAATAATGTGTCGCTTCAAGGCCAGGTTCAAAACCCGGCGGCATTGCAAAACCAGGGGAACCGGCAACGGCGTGCGCGATTTCACCTAACGTCCGACTCATTTCTGGAACCCCCCTTACAAACGCTTTGCCATCCTCAAGTTCAATATCTTCTTCAGCAGCCTCAAGAATATAAGCCGCAATTTTGATAGCCTTCTCACGGACATCAAGTGCGGCCATATGAACAGACGGTCCAGCGTTGGCGGCAATACGACTAGCGAAAGTACCAACGCCATGTGCTATCTTTGTTGTATCTGCGAGATAAACTTCGATCTCATTGATATCCACACCAAACTTTTCAGCACAGAGCTGTGCCATTGTCGTTCGATGCCCCTGACCCTGCGGGGCGGCGCCGGTCATTAGAAAAATTTTCCCTGAAGGCGCAACGCGAACCGTCGCCCCTTCAAACGGGCCAAGCCCGGTTCCCTCAACATAGTTACCAATACCAATGCCAATGTAACGGCCTTCTGCCAAGGCGGCTTTCTGGCGCTCTTCAAACCCGGAATAGTCTATTTTTTCTAGTGCTTCTGATTGGCAACGGGGGTAATCCCCACTGTCATAGACTACTGGTTTCCCATCACGGAAGACCAAACCCACCTTATACGGCATCTCATTAGAGGGAATAAGATTCCGAGCACGAAGTTCTGCCGGATCAAGTCCAATTTCTCCAGCCGCCTTATCCATTAAGCGTTCCATCGCAAACACCGCCTGGGGCCGACCGGCGCCCCGCACCGGGGTCACCTGAACTTTATTGGTTAAGGCGACAATTGTTTCAAGTTTGAAACTCGGTAATACATAGGGGCCAGGGACAGTGGTCGAAGCAATCAGTGGCGTAACGATACCCCAAGGCACATAGGCTCCTGTATCATGAATCATCTTTCCACGAACGCCGAGAAGTTTTCCTTTATCATCAAAGGCCGCTTCAATATCCCAATACTGATCGCGTTCTTGGCTAGCAGAGAGAAAATGTTCTCGACGATCTTCAATCCATTTTATGGGGCGGTCTAGTTTCCGGGCAAGAAAGGGGATCACCGCTTCCTCAGCATAGAACATTGCCTTCGGCCCAAAACCTCCACCAACATCTGGCGCAATCACGTCAATCTCATTCTCGTTCCAGCCAAGTACACCAATAATATTCCGTTTAACCTGATGCGGCGCCTGGGTTGCTGACCATAACATCGTTCGGCCTTCATCCTTGTCGTGAAGGGCAACTGCACCACGCCCCTCAATCGAATGGCCCCCACCACGATGATGCCGAATCGATACCGAAACACTGTGAGCGGCGGAGGAAAATGCGGCTCCCGTATCACCGTATTCATTTACAAAGCGCGCGGAAATATTGTCTTTTGCGCCAACATGGCTAAGCGGTGCGCCAGGCTGCACAGCATCGCGGGCGTCTGACGCAGCGGGTAAAATTTCCCAATCGATCCCAACCATCGCCGCAGCATCTTCCGCAATATAACGAGTGTCCGCTATGACACAGGCCACCGCTTCACCAGCAAAATGCACCTCGTCTCGGGCCAAAAGATACGGCATCATTGGCTGGGTTATCGCTGGGTTTGGCAAGAGTAATAAAAGTTTGTTTTCCTGAATTTCTTTTGGAAAATCAGCTAATGTAAAAATTCCACGAACACCCTCCATTGCGATAGCAGCAGCGGTATCTATTTGGTTGAATCTTGCGTGCGGATGGGGACTACGGATAAATACTGCGTGGAGTGCTCCTTCCACCCGTATATCATCTGTGAATTGCCCTTTACCCGTTAGAAGGTCGGGGTCTTCAAGCCGCTTAACCGCGGCACCAAATAGCTTTGCTCCCATGAAACTATCTCTCTCTTGCCACTAACGTGCAAAAAGGTGAATAGAACAAACACCATGATCAAAGCCGGATACGCCACCACCGGTGCAATGAGTCAAGCCGACTTTGGCGCCCTCTACTTGACGTTGACCACACTGGCCCCGCAACTGGCGCACAATCTCAACGATCTGTGCTACACCTGTCGAGCCAATTGGATGTCCTTTGGACAACAGCCCGCCACTGGGATTAACTGGAATGCGACCTCCGACTGACGTTTCCCCATCCGCAAGTAGCCTAGCTGCATCGCCCTTAGCACAAAAGCCGAGCGCTTCGTAATACAATAGTTCCGCTATAGCGAAGGCGTCATGAACTTCAGCAAGGTCGACATCTTCCGGTCCTATACCTGCTTCTTCATATAATTGTTTTGCGCCACGCAGAGTTATTTCAGGTGACGTCATATCACGATAGCCAGTCATGTATTTACCAGAATTGATCTCGGATCCGATTACACGGATCGGCGATGACGAATATTTTTTTGCTTTTTCAACAGAACAAATAACCACCGCCGCCGCACCGTCACCGGAGGGACAGCAATGAAAAAGTTTCAGCGGGTCGGCAACTGGCCTCGACGCTAACACCTCTTCACGCGTCACTTCCTTACGAAATTGTGCATCTTCATTCCACACACCGTGCCGGCGCGCCTTAACAGATACATCGGCAATATCATTTTCAGTAAGTCCATACTCATGCATGTAACGCCGAGCCCGCATGGCATAAAGTGCCGGCATAACAAGTCCCTGCGAAACCTCCCAATCCTCTTTTTCAAGGGGCAGCGTCCCACCTCCAAATTTTGTAAGTTTTTCGACACCAATCACTAAAACAGAATCATAGACTCCTGCCGCTACACTGATCCAAGCCTCGCGAAAGGCTGTAGAGCTTGAAGAGCAAGCATTTTCGATATTGATAATTGGCAAGCCTGTAATTCCAAGCTTTTTCAAAATACGCTGTCCAGCCATCATGCCACCGAGAGCCGTTCCACAGTAAGTCGCCTCTATATCGGCCTTCTTTATACCGGCATCTCCAACTGCCTGTTTGACGGCAGGCCAGGCGATATCAGCGAGGGTCTTCTCTTGGTATTTTCCGAACGGGACCATTCCGGCGCCAATAATTGCAACATCACGCATTAGCTGACAGCCTTCAGGCAGGGGGCAAAGGCATAACTCTCAAATGGGGTCCCAGACTCATCCTTACCAAGGGTGGCAATCCGGGTTTTCATTGGCATATCCATTTCCAGCCGATCTGGATCAGCATCAACAATGTGAGCAAAAACCCGAACTTCTTCTGGCAAATCTACATAAGCCGCTACGAAAGGCAACTTCCATCCTTTCGGCGCCGCATAGACAACAGACCACGAATATAGCGTCCCTTCCGCACTAAACTTAATCGGTGATAGGTTTTCCGACATGCATTCTGGGCAAACATCGCTAGGCGGAAACATTCGCTTATTACAATCATTGCATGCCGAGCCAACCAACCGAACCGTGCCATCCCCCTCTCGCGTAACAGCGTCACCTGCAAGGTTGAGTGCTTCTTTCAATTCTTTATCCATTATCATTCTCTACTATTTTTCTAAGCCCCGAACCACATCTCGAATTGACGTATTTGGTGCAATATCCTTTCTCCGCAACTGGGCACTGCGCTTGCCGTTTTCCAAATAATTACCATCAACTGCGCGCCTGGCCATATCTTCCCATTCCTCGGACCAGTCCCCAAGCGAATACCCATGCCATGGACTTTCAGGTTTTAGAGATGGTAGATTGAGTTTCTCCCACAATTCCTTTGCCCCTTCCATAAACTCTTTTGTAGGCAGCGCAATCGGGGGCATATCCGTTTTGAGCGTTGCATCAATTAGCATAGTTCCATCAAATCCATCGCCCCTTTCCAAGGCAGGTCCATGGCCCCTGTCACGATATTTAAGAATTTCTATATCTAATGATGGGTTGGCGCGATAGGCCAACGCCCAAAATACGGCGTCACCTTGCTCTGGGTCGATGTCTTCATTGACAGCAATTACATACTTGCCGCATGCAGAGTCAAAATTTGCGGTCCCGTAAAGGGCCCGCCAAATCTCTGTGGTCGGAACATCACGCTCAAACACCAGAAAAGCCAGGCGCCTAATATTAGTTAATGGCTCATGCAGTGATACATGCTTAATTCCCTTGATACCAAGAGTGTCTGACAAGTGATTAAGAAACTTGGGCTCCATTGCAACCCGCTTGATCACACTCGATTCTGATGGCGTCACCTGAGAAATTATGGACGCCATAATAGCGTTTTTTCGCCGAGTAATTGCTGTAACTTCAAAAATAAAATTGTATTCCTCAAGGTTGATATGACCATGACTTTCACCAAATGGTGCTTCTGGCTCCAGGAATTCTGTGTCGATTAGACCTTCAATGATAATTTCGGCATCAGCCGGCACCATTAAGTCAATTGTCTTAGCTTTGATGATCCTGATGGGCGCTCCTGCGAGCGCGCCGGCAACGTCGATCTCATCAACACCTTGCTTGATTTTCTGTGGGCTCACATAGGCCAAGGCCGGCGGACAACCAACCATGATGGCCATCGGCATTTTTTCCCCACGCGCCTTATATTTTTCCCAATGACCATGTCCTCCCTGACGCAAGTTAACAAACATCTTGAGCCCGAGCCGATCCGACGCTTTGATTCCCCCCCTATAAGTACCCATATTCTGTACGCCCGTGTCCGGGTCACAAGAAATGCAACTGGTCGCTGTCAGGTATGGTGCAACATCAAATCCAGGTGTTGAGATTGGCACTGGTAAAGAGTCTAGACCTTTTCCTTCTCCTTGGAGTTCAGAACCAGTGAGAACAACTTCATGGCAGGGCGCCTCCTTTACCTCAATCGGGGGCAGGGGTGTTGCCAAGGCTCGTTTCCAATGTTCACCGATGTCAGAAACCGGGACCCCCATACCAATCCCGTAAATCTCCGGTGTGGTAGCCAACGCCCCAACAACTAAAGGAATATCATAATTGTTTGCCCGGCTATCAGTGACATTCTTAAAAAGAAAGGCTTTGCGTTCTGATGCAGGAATTCCACCTCGAAACTGCCAGCGAACCAAAGGTTTCAGTTCTGTGTCTTTATTTACCGGAACGTCGACCTCATGCAGCAGCCCGGCGTCTCGGAGGTTCGCAATATGGTCATGCAGATCAGGGTAACCCCTTCCACCATATTGTTCGTCTTTACTCATTTTATCCCCTGTCGGTTAAGCCGCAATAAACCATGAACGAATTGTAAGGATCAACCGGGGTATGCGCTGTAATTTAGTTTTCTATTTTCTCGCCAACCTTTTTTTCATAATCCGTTCGCGATTTGAGATTATCGTCGTCGCCAAAACAATTGTTAAAGCTCCGGCCCACGTCCAAAGATCAGGAATTTCTGAGAAGGCAACGTAACCGAATAAGGTCGCCCAGATCATACGCGTAAACACAAGCGGTTCTGCAAAGCTGAGATCTGCGATCGCATACGCCTTGGCCGTAAAGAGATGACCGAGACTGCCGAGCGCACCAATAGCCATAAGACCAAATAACTGCTCCATATTAGGCGTTTGCCAGTAAAACAGGGCAACAACTAATGTGATTGGTGTCATCAAAAACTGAACATAAGCGGCGATTGTCGCCGGGCTGTCTGTTTTGGTAAGGCTTTTAGCGAAAAGTTTGGAGATTGCCGCCAGTGCAGTTGCCGCTACAGTCAAAAGTGCACCAATATTCGCCCCCTCAAAACCTGGGCGAATGACCATCAAGGCGCCTGCTGCCCCTAAGACGAGAGCTGTCCAACGCCAAATGCGAACTCGCTCGCCAAATGCAATAATCGCACCCAAAGTTACAAATAGAGGCCCTGTGAGGGCCAGAGCCGTGGCATCTGCTAATGGAATTAGGGAAAGCGCCATAAACCAGCACAACATGGACATAGAGTTGACACAGGCGCGAATGGTGTGAAAACCAAACCGCTTTGTCTTAAACATCCCAGCGCCACCGCGCATTAAAAGTGGAACTAAAACTAAGAAGCCAAAAAGGTTGCGAAAGAATGCAATCACGAAGGGATGAAGTTCGAATGAAATCAGACGCACCGTGCCATGCATTGAAGCAAAAAGTGCACCAGCGAGAATCATGAAAGCCGTCGCGAGAAGCGCCGGAGAAGTTGGGGCGTGCGAACGTCCGGCCGGTGCTATCATAGTTCTCCTTCTAAATTTTTTTGTCTTGGGCACAGAAGCAGTTGCGGACTAAAAAAAGATTTTAATAATGTACTCCGCGGGACAAGGGGGCACCAGCTTGCCCTTGCCGCTGGTCAATTCACGTGTAAGCTCCCACCCAATTAACAAAATTAAAGAAAGTACAAACTGCTATGTCGGATGTTCAAACCCCACCTATGTTTACTCCTTTCACTCTGAGGGAAATGACCATCAGCAATCGTGTCGTTATGTCGCCGATGTGCATGTATTCAGCTGATGATCTTGATGGAACACCAACTGATTTTCATGTTGTGCATTTGGGTAGCCGGGCGATCGGCGGTACTGGCCTGGTCTTCACCGAAATGACTCAAGTGTCACGCGAGGGCCGCATCTCGCCTGGCGATGCCGGCATCTATGACGACAAACATATCGAAGCCTGGAAGAAAGTGGTGGACTTCGTTCACCGCCGCTCGGATGCCAAGATTGGGATGCAGCTTGGCCATGCCGGGCGTAAGGCCTGCGAGCCGATCGCCTGGAAACGCAACACACCCCTCACCGAAGATGAAAAATGGGAGATCGTGGGACCTAGTGCCATCCCGTTTGGTCCCGACAGCGAAATACCGCGCGAGATGAATCAGGGGGATATCGCCAAGGTTGTCGATGATTTTGTTTCAGCCGCCAATCGCGCCGATGAAGCAGGCTTCGATATTATAGAACTGCATGCAGGACACGGTTATTTGCTTTCATCCTTCATGTCACCGCTATCAAACCAACGCACGGATGCCTATGGCGGGTCTTTAGAAAACCGGATGAAATTACCTTTGGAAGTGTTTCAGGCTGTTCGCACAGTCTGGCCTGACGAAAAACCGATTTCGGCGCGTATTTCGGCAATCGACTGGAACGAGGATGGTAATCAGATTGAGGATGCCGTCGAAATTGCCAAAATGTTCAAAGCAGCCGGGCTGGATATTATCGATGTCTCAAGCGGCAACGTCACAAGCGAGCGGCGCCCCGTAACCCCCGGCCTATTCCAGACACCGTTCAGTGAGCAAGTCCGGCGTGAAGCAGACATGCCCACCATGGCAGTCGGAAATTTTGCGGTCGCTGAACAAATCAATGGTGTAATTGCCGAGGGCCGTGCTGATCTGTGCTGCGTCGGCAAGGGACATCTGTTTGACCCATATTTCGTGCGCCATGCGGCGCGCGAGCTTGGCTATGATCTTAAATGGCCCAAACAGTATCCGGCTGCCGGTGTGTTTAATCCCAACCCGGAAATCATGAGATAGCCCGGTGGCACCAAACCCTGACACAGACGAAAAAACTCCGCCGATGTTCACCCCCTTTAAGTTAAGGGGCTTGGAATTGATCAATCGCGTGGTGATGTCCCCCCTCTGCATGTATTCCGCCGAAGATGGGGTTGTCGGGGATTGGCATGTCGTCCACCTCGGCAGTAGGGCAATCGGCGGTGCAGGTCTCATATTCGCTGAGATGACGGCAGTACATCCGGATGGCCGTATTTCAATCCGTGATGCCGGAATTTGGGACGACAAACATACCGCTCCCTGGAAACGGGTGGTTGATTTTGTGCATGAACACACTGAGTCGAAAATTGGCATACAACTCGGCCATGCGGGACGTAAAGCCGATACGGGACTGAGCTGGGTGCGCGGTACGGATGCCCAAATGGAATATGGCTTTGATATTATTGCGCCCACCGACATCCCCGTTTCGGAAAGGGCGCGAACGCCGCGCGTCATAACGCATGAAGAAATTGCAGTATTGCCGGGTCTTTACAAACGCGCCGCCGAACGGGCTCATGAGGCAGGCTTCGATGCCCTGAATTTCCATTGTGCGCACGGCTATCTGATGTCGAGCTTTATCTCGCCACTCAGCAATCATCGCAACGATGAGTATGGTGGACCGCTGGAAAACCGCATGCGTCTGCCGCTTGATGTATTCGCTGAAATTCGTAAGGCGTGGCCGGCGGACAAACCCATCGTCGTCCGTATCTCAGCAGTTGATTGGGAAAAAGGCGGTCACGAAATAGAGGACGCCGTTGAGGTTACCAAGATGTTTCAGGCTGCCGGCGCCGACGCTGTGGATGTTTCAAGTGGCATGGTCACGAATAAGCGTCCACCGGACACTTCACTGTTTCAGGTTCCATTTGCCGAACGCATCCGGGCTGAAACAGGTATAGCTACAATGGCCGTTGGCAATATCGAAAACGGCGATCAGATGAATGAGATTATTCGAAGCGGGCAGGCGGACTTTTGTGTTGTCGGGCGCGGTCATATTTATGACCCCTATCTGACCCGCCACATCGCGCGAGAAATTGGTTACGACTATCCGTGGCCAAACGAATATGGTCGTGGTGGTGGCTTTCGATCCGGGCTTTAGGCTAGGTCTTTCCCAACTCGTCAACGGCTTTGGTTTCGCGCCACCAGATATAGAGGCCGCTGGCAATAACCACAGCGGCCCCAACAATTGTGATTAAATCCGGAAATTGTCCAAAGAAGATAAGGCCAAACAATGTCGCCCAGATGATTTGCGTATAAAGAAATGGAGACAGACGTGAGGCGGGAGCGATTTCCAACCCGCGTATCAACAAGTAATGGCCAACGCCATACATGCCACCCAGACCTACCATCATCACCCATTCCATAAATGTAGGCGCTATCCAAATAAAGGGTACAAATAGAGAGGTCACCCCAACACCAAATACTGAGGTCCAGAAGAGGCTAGTTTGAGTACTGTCCGTTTTTGAAGCTATCCGAGTCAAAATTTGATAAATCGCATAGCAGACCGCTGAACCGAGTGGGAGCAATGCGGCCCAGTGGGTTGCCACCCCCCCCGGTCGAATAATGATGATGGCCCCGATAAATCCAACAAATATAGCCGCCCAACGCCGCCACCCTACCTGCTCTTTAAGAATAGGAATTGAAAAGGCGGTAATTAAAATTGGTGCGATAAAATGGATAGCCACCGCATCAGCCAAAGGCAAATAGCGTAGCGCAAAGAAGAACAAACTGGTCGCAATTAACATTAATGCGGAACGCGAAACATGTAACCATGGGTGCGCTGTCTTCGCTAATTGAAAAATCCCCGAGCGGAAGAACAATATAAAAGTTACGAGGGCGTGAAATACATAACGAGACCAAACGATTTGGGTTACATCATATTTGGAAGCCAATGTTTTAACGATGGCTTCCCCACCGGTGAATAGCGCGAGCCCAATCATCATAAGGACGATGCCAAGACGAATATTCTGGGGTCGGTCTATCTGGGTCATAATTTTCTGCGCCCGGCGACAGAGATACAAACCGCCCCGCGATGGTGTTTACTTACAGCTTCACTAACTTATGAGCAAGAGAACTTCTGAGCAATTGGCCACGACGCAGCAAGAATGATAGTACATACCTTATGGAACCAGGATTTCTTGGGGTCCCTGATGTCAGCACTTGGCTGTTTTGGGGCCTGACCCTTTTTGCAGCTTTTACTGCTTTTGTTGGTATTGCTACAGGTGCAGCAGGTGGGCTGCTCATGATGGTCGCGCTTGCGACAATATTTCCACCGGTTGTCTCGATCCCTTTGCATACCGTCGTCCAGATGGGCGGCAATCTCAGCCGTACCGTCTTTATGTTTAAATACATCATAAAGCCTGTACTCTTGCCTTTCATCATTGGCGGCATCATCGGCGCCATCGCCGGAGCAAATATTTTCATCTCTTTGCCGGTTGCCGTGTTGCAGGGGTTGCTGGGTCTTTCGGTGCTTGTCTTTTTATGGATGCCGTCAGTCGGTCAAATCGGTGGACAACGCAATCGGTTCGCTCTGGTTGGTTTTTTTGCAACCTTTCTTGGTGTCTTTGTCAGTGCCACTGGAACGCTAGTCGCACCCTTTGTCGCCAGTGAAGCACCAGACCGGCGCAATCATGTTGCAACCTTTTCAACCCTGATGGCGCTCGTTCATATACTGAAACTTTGTGCCTTTGGATTTATCGGTTTTGCCCTCGCTGCATACTTGCCATTGATGCTGTGCATGATCGCCGCAGCGATCGGAGCAAGTTATATCGGTAGCAAAGCCCTTAATCATATCAAGGAACGAAATTTCCGGATCGTGTTTAAAACGATCTGCACATTGCTAGCGCTACGATTGATCTGGATAGCGCTGGGGGTCGAATTATAAAAATAATCCCCCACACCGTTCGCAATGCGGGGGATTTTATTTAAACGCACAAGACCTTTCTTAATTGGGACGTTGAAAATCCTTAATAACGACATCAATGATCGCGCTGCGGCCTTCCTCCATTGCCTTCAGACCATTTTTCAGAGCCTGTTGCACCTGCTCAGGATCTTCCACCCGCTCACCATAGGCGCCAAATGCCTCCGCAACCTTGGTGAAGTCCGGGGCATTAATATGCGTGCCATGGAACACATCCGTATCAACGGCAATCCCGTCGGGATACATCTTGAGATGCATGCCCTGCATCGCGGAATATTTCGTATTGTTAAATATAACCGCCATGATCGGCAGATTAAAATCACGTGATGCGCCAAGACTCTGCAACACCGGATTATAAAGAAACGCGCCATCGCCGATGATGGTCACGACAGGTGATCGAGGTTTGGCAAGTTTGACACCAAGCGCCAGGCCCAAACCCTGGCCCAGACCGCCCTGCCGGCTGAAGATCGCCTGTGGCTCGTTCCACATGATATGCTGCCGTAGCAGCCCGGTATGGGTCGTAACCTCATCAACATAGGTCGTGCCCTGAGGCATCACTTCGCCAAGACAGGCACAGAGCCAAATCGGATCAATCGTTTTGCTTTTACGGGCTTCAGCATGTTCTGCTGCCCGCTTGGCCATTAGCGCATCATGTCGCTCTGTGCAGGCGGCCCTCCGCGCTTCAATTGCCTCTGCACTCACATCACGCTCCTGCATTGCGGCGGCCAGATCCCTAAGGGTCTGAGCAACGTTGCCTTCAAGGTACATGTCCGCCTGATGACTCTGATAGACCATGGAAATCCGATGTGGGTCTTCATCGATGATCGCTATAGCCGCGTTCGGTGGACGATCACTGGGCGGATACCAGGGGGCCCGCATCCGAATAACCATGACCAGATCCACCTCTTCCCAGAACTGTTTGAAGTTGTGACCCTGATGAAGGGGATGATCCTTGGGAAAGTTCGAAAACAGAGCGCCAGTATTTTCAACCACCGGCAAAGCCAGCTCTTCACAAAGATCGAGCAACGCCTGATAGGAAGCCGGATCCTGCCCAGCCGCTTCGGTAAGTACCACAGGCATCTTGGCCTTTGCCAGACTATCCGCCAGCTTCTCAACATCCTCCGGTGCAGTCAAAACCCGAGGTGCAGCCGGCACCGCCCTGGCATTTTCCGGCATATTCCATTCATCCATAAGCGTTTCGGTCGAAACCGATAAATACGTCGGGCCGGTTGGTGCTCGCTGAGCAATCTCACCAGCGCGAATGATGCTCTCATAAACCGTGTAAGGGCTTCCCGCGACATTGGAATATTTCACGATGGGTTCAACCAGCCGGGTTGTACCGCCTACTATACTTAAATTATTTATCCACTGGGCACCCGGATCAAAGCCGGGCTGCTCACCATAGGTCATTGATTCACCGGAGATCACCACCATCGGGATACCAGCGCAGAATGCGCCGTGGATACCCATATTCCCCTGCAACAACCCGGCCCCAGCATGAAGCAGCACCATCTGCATTTCGCCAGTCACCATGGTGTAGCCCATGGCGATATCAACCGCGAGAGTCTCGTGCCAGACATCCATCAGCACTGGTCCGCTATTGCCTGACTGCTTCTGATTGGCCATTGCTTCCCAAACCGGTGCCCATTCAGTGCCGGGAGAAGACAGAATGTATTTGCACTCAAGCTTGCGGCAAGCTTCAACAATTGCCTCGCCGCCATCCAACGTATTTCTCATTATTTTATTCCCAATAGAATTTGCGTTAAGAATGATAATCTCATTCTTTTGCGAACAAGGCTATTGGCGAAAAAATTAAATCCGGATAGGAAACAAGCCTTAAAAAATTTTTCCTCAATTCTCTGCTGTTTGTAATCGTCTTGCAGACCAAAGAAAAAGAAGGCCCACGCCAATGGGAATGCTTCCGAGAATAATGAAACCCAGCCGATAGGAATTAAAGACCTCTAAAATCAAACCAAAGGATGCGGGCATTGCAATCATCCCGGCATAAGCGAAGAAGGCTGCGCCGCCAGTAACAACCCCCGCCATCCCAGGAGGAGAAACCCTTGCAATCTCGGCAAGTAATACACCTTGATAACCAATGCCGGTTAAACCGTATGCAAAAGCTACAGCCCAGACTGCAGCCTTCTGCCAATTTGGAGTAACTAGCCCGACCCCCATACAGGCAATGCCCATGGCAATACCCAGCAGCGCCAACAATATCACCGGTTGGACATAACGAGTCCCAACCCAACCCCAAATTAAGCGCCCAAATATTCCGGAGATCATGGATATGGAGTAGGCGACCCCTGACTCTGTAAGGGTCCATCCTAAACCGAGTGTTAGGAAAGAAATAAAGAATGACGCGAAGCCTAGTTGGACACCGGTGAACGCAAACAAACCAAGAGCCAGCAAACGAGCTTTTCGGTCTTTCAATACGGCGCTTAAGGTAATTCGTAAATCTGTAAGCCTTAAGCTCCGGCTTGACTGACGGTCAGCATCAAATTCACTCCTCAATGGCTGTAATACAACAGCTAGAGCAAGGGCCATTATGGCTGCACAAATCAGCGCCCCGCGCCAACCAAAGTTCGTGACAAACACAGGCAGCAGAATTCCGGCTAAGACCCCGCCTACAG
>CENY01030435.1_pt1 | contig 14567 bp, 12 predicted proteins | sample 356181 | NCBI WGS metagenome assembly CENY01 (sample SAMEA2619840, study PRJEB7988) | marine metagenome | isolation source: saline water (ENVO:00002010), including
CGCATCAAGGACCATGCTGTTTGATATAAACGAAGGAAGCTGGTCAGAAGATCTTTGCGATCTATTTTCAGTACCGATTGAATCACTTCCAAAAATTCATCCAACCGCTGGTCATTTCGGTTCCACTAGTAAGGATGGGCCTTTAGGTAAGGAAATTCCAATTATGAGCGCTATCGGTGATCAGCAATCTTCACTATTTGGACAAGCTTGTTTCAATTCAGGCGACACTAAGAATACTTATGGAACTGGTTCTTTCATGCTCACTAATGCTGGTGAAAGTCCACCCGCTATAAATGATGGCCTTTTAACTACAGTTGCTTGGCAGTTGAACTCAAGTTCACCTCTAACCTATGCAATAGAGGGTTCGATTTTTTCCACTGGGTCAACAATTCAATGGTTGCGTGATGAGCTCGGGATAATCGATAATTCGTCTGACCTTGAACCTCTTGCGTTGTCATGTGTAGATAACGGTGGCGTGGTAATTGTGCCTGCCTTTTCTGGCTTAGGAAGCCCTTGGTGGGACCCAGATGCCCGAGGGGTTATTGCTGGTCTCACTCGTGGGGTAGGCAGAGCGGAATTAGCTAGAGCCACTATTGAATCAATGGCTTTTCAAACTCGAGACATTTTGGAAACATTAAAGAAAAATGCCATGCCAACTCCAAAAAAAATGAAAGTGGATGGAGGCGCTGCAGTAATGGACTCATTAATGACATGCCTGGCTAATCAGCTTAAAATTCCTGTAATTCGTTCAAGCAACACAGAATCAACTGCGTTAGGAGCTGCATATCTAGCTGGATTAGCAGGTGGCGTTTGGGAAACTGTAAAAGAAATTGAAGATCTATGGCTTGGAGATGAACCGTTCTTCCCAGATTCTAATGACACAACCGCAGATGAGATGTATCAAATGTGGCTTGGGGTTCTAGGAAAAAGTAGACGTTAGCTCTATTTGGCAGTTTTAGAAAAGCTTTTCTCTAATTCTCAGCCTCTAGCCTTTCTTTCAGGTCATCAACTGCTGCGTGTACTATTTTGCTTTCTGCTCTTCGTTTTACAAAGCCCGGCAAACGAACCAAGAGATCAACGTCTAGATCATAAATAACTTCAGTTTCTTCTCCACTTGTTCCAACAGAATGAAATTCATAATCTCCATTCATCCTTTGTATAAGGTCACTTTCAACCAAACGCCAAGATATTCTAAGTGGATTTGAACCGTAGCTGTACCTTAGTGTGTATTTCGTGCTTCTTCCCATCGCAGCAGCACGAAACAAAACATCTCCGGGTCTTCCATCGTCGTCTCTAACTAAAACTTTGACTTCCTTGATATCAGTCGTCCATTCCGAAAGTTTTTCAACGTCAGATACCATGTCAAAACATTTCTGTGGGGAGGCTTTGATTATCCTTCTTTGATTTGCATGGTCGCTCATGTTTTCCTCCTCTGTAACTCTACTTTAGAGTTGCAGATTCCAATGCGTTGATCAGATTTTTGGAGAGCAGATCATAAGAAAAATAATTCTCAACTCTTGCTCGAGAATTTTCGCTCATTCCTCTCAACTTTTCAGGATTCTTTAAAAGTTCTTCAATCGATCGTGCTAACTGTCGAGGGTCAGTTGGATCATCGACTATCAAACCTGTTTCATTGTGCGTAACTGCATCTGCAGAACCTCCACTCCTACCTGCAATTTGAGGAACACCTGAAGCAGCAGCTTCGAGAAAGACTATGCCGAAACCCTCTTGTTCTAGTCCTCCCCAACGTGAGCGACAAGGCATTATGAATAGATCTGCTGTTCTATACAAGTCGGGTAATTTTTCATCAGATACTTCACCTAGAAACTTTATAAATCCATCCGCACCTTTGGTCAGAGCCTGTAAGCGACTTTTATCCCTACCGGTACCTGCAATGAGTAAAGACAAATCAGGGTGCTTTTCATGAAGCGACTTAACTGCCTTTATCAAAACATCCATACCTTTTCTTGGAACAAGACGTGTAACAGCAAGAATCACAAATGAACTATTTGATAACCCTAAATCATTACGTTGTTTCGCTTTGTCATGAAAATCTCCTGGTCTGAATCTCTCAATATCTACCCCTGGGGGTATCACAGAAACAGGTAAAGTTTCCCGTGCTATCAACTCGGCTTCCTTCGCTGGGTAATTACCAGCGCATATTACTAAAGAAGACCCTCTAAGAACTTTCGCTAAACGTTGTCTAACTATAGGCAACTTACCTGGTATCGCCAATTCTGCTCCATGAAGAATCAGTGCATAAGGAATTCCGCTTTTAGGGGCAGAAAGAGCAAGAGGAAAAGCTGGATCCCAAATAATCAAGTCAGCTTTGAAATCCTTTGCTAATTTTCTAGCCGTTTTCGTCATCCTAGGAGTCGGAAGTAAAACCTCGTGGGAGGATCTATGTATCCGAAAATGCTGCTCAGAATCAAATGTGTTTTGATTTGGAAAGGGAGTCGTGTATACAAAAAAATTTTCACTCGGTAAACGCTTCCACAACTCCCAAAGATATGACTGTATCCCTCCAACTTTTGGAGGAAAATCATTCGTAAGAAGTATGTGCTTTCTCATAAGCAGCCTTCTTTCTCGGCCAGAATGATTTCATTCAAAACGAGTGGATCAGGATCACCTTTTACAAGATTTACAAGTTCCTTATGGCCCGAGTTAATGGCCGCCCAGACAGCATGGCTTCGCAGGAGAGGATCCGAGTTTTTGACATACTTTTCTAAAATCGATTTAAATAACTCTTTTTCATTAGAATTACCAATTGCAATTAAAGCATTGCGCCTTAAATATCTAGGATCTCTCTCCGCTATGTACCAATGTCCAAATTTTTTCAAAAGTTCTTTGTCGTCAGCTTCCAATATCTCAATCACAAAATGATCTGCATTACTGTCTGATTTTCCTTCTAACAAGCGTTCATCTCTTCCTTCAGGGCAGACTTCTTGGCAATCGTCACAACCGTAAATCCGATTACCGATACTTTTTCTATACTCGTTTGGAATCACTCCGGGCGCTTGAACTAGCCAAGCTATACATTTTCTCGCATCCACAACACCCGGTTCGATAATTGCGCCTGTTGGACAACTATCTATACATCTTTTGCAAGATCCACAATCATCTTCCAGCGGCTTACTGACAGGAAGGCAAGCATCTGTTACCACGGAGCCCAGAACAAACCAACTACCCTTCCCCGGAATCAAGACATTTCCGTTTTTACCATGCCAACCGATACCAGCTCGTATAGCAGCAGCGCGGTCTACAAGTGAATTTTCATCTGCAACTACTGTAGCCTTCCATCCATCATCTTTCAGTTTGTCAGCTATGACAGTCAGAGCGTTGCGCAGATCAGTGTAGTAATCCCTCCTTGCGTAAGCCGCAATTCGCAATTTTTCATGAGGAGCTTCTTTAAGACGTGGGGAGGGGGTCCTAAGCGCCCCCACAATAAGAGACTTGGCTTCTTTCATTATCTTTTTAGGTGATGTTGAACGCTCAGGATTTCTAAAAGTAAACTGCATGCCTCCGTGAAGACCCTCTTTTTTTCTCCGCTCTATTTCAAGACGTGTCTCGTGAAAAGGTTCCGCATCGGTGACTCCTAAAGCTGTTAGACCCACCTGCGGAACCAAATCTAATATTTCTTGAAAATACTCTCTGTCAATCCGGCCACGCACTTCAAGATTCATTTAAAGATTTTATGAGATTTGTAGCCCCAAGAGGCTCAATTCGATTCTGAATAGCGCAATGGAGGAACCAAACCTGCATCTGCAATTTTCTTTATCGAACGGTATTCGTCCAAATTGATAACCACAGCTGTAGATTCCATTTCTCCGCAAAGGAAGGTAACGACACAATCTTCGCAGTGTTCTGATAACTGTTTCACACATTTTTCACAATCTATTAACAAATTGCTTTCTGTTTGTTTTAAATCCATCTATACAGATTGCCAAACACATGTGACATTTATTCATTCTGAGCATTTCTGCTCCCTTTCTTTGTGTGAGGTACGTTCTATATGTGAAAATTAAGCTGATTCTTAGCTTCGTAATATTTTTTCTTGCCATACTTACTTCAAGCTGTAGCTCCACTCAAAGGAATTTTGAGGAAATAGCTAACAGTGTTGAAGAGTGCCCTGATGAGATAGTTCCAAGTGCTTTAAAGGTTAGTTGCTACAGGTTTAAAAATGGTAAAACAAGTACAGCTTTTGCTTTATTAGAGTCTGAAACAGCAACAAGTGAACCGGTTCTATTTCTACATGGCGGTCCTGGCGGGAGAGCAGTAAGAGACAGACACATATGGCTGTCCCCTCGTTCTAAAATTTTGGACACGCAAGATCTAATCCTGGTCGACCAAAAAGGTTCTGGCGAGTCGGAACCCTCTTTGGACTGCATGGAAACCGATGAGAGTATGGACACCTCGTCCATTTCCGCGTGTCGAGCAAGACTGCGTTCCGATGGTATAGATTTTTCTGAATATCAGATAAATAGAATTGCAGCTGAGATAGTTGACCTCCGAACTTTTCTAGGGGTAGAGAAGTGGAATCTATACGGGGTCTCTTTTGGCTCTAGGATTGCACTCGAGTTGCTGGAAATAGACAACGAAGCAGTTAATAGGGTTGTTCTTGATTCGCCGTTACCTCCTCAAGTGGCCGCATATGATTCCCTCCCTGAAGAATCTGAGCGCGCGGTAAATCTAGCTTTAGATTTGTGTGAAAAAATAAAAGAGTGCGTCTCACAATTTTCAGACCAACTGAACGTTGATTGTCCTTTCTACGATAATCAACTCTCTAGGTGTCTAAATTATTTGCTTAGAAAGCTTGACCAAAATCCTGTGACATATTCTGATGGGGATATCGTAATTTCTGTCGATGATTCTGTATTTGCCTACGAAATAGTAAGTGCACTAGCTCATCCAGATGGTCTTTCAGTCATTCCCGAAGCTCTAGGGATGGCACTTAGTGGAAAATTCGCAGAAGCCATGAAGGCCCTTTTGAGTACAAGTGTTAGTGGTTACTCTAAAGGCGACAGTTTGAGTGAGGGAGTTCAGTTTTCATCGGAGTGTCTTGATGAATTACCAAAAAATAATCCAGATATTGAAAAATACGCCACAGCTATAGCCTCAGCTTTAAGCGAAAAGGAGAAAGTGCTTCAGGAGATTTGCAGAATATGGACTCCTGAAACTAATGGATCAACCAAACCCCAGTTTGACTCTTTTAACAAACATTCCCTAATACTTACAGGTTCGCTTGATCCGATCACACCAAGCGAATGGGCTTTAAAAACGAAGGAAATTTTACCAGATGCTATTTTGATAAATAGAAACGACTGGACACACGCTCCTTCTTTAAGCAACTCATGTGCAAAAAGACTTGTTTCAGATTTTCTTACCGGGAAACGTTTAAACCCTGACGATTTACCTTGTTAACTTTCATGTCTTTAGGGCACATAAACCCCTAACCATGCGAAAACACACAGAGACACCATGCAACACGCAGAAACAAAAGGCACAGCGAAACGTAATCGCGGATAGCCGCTAATTATCAGCACGCTCAAAATAACTGGAAAGCCATTCAGTGCATATCTTTCAAGACTATTTATATTCTCAGCTCCCATAGCTATCGCGATACAAGCAGTCGAGAAGAAGCCGTACCTTAAGGGCCAATCTTGAAATAGTTTGACCAGTAGAAATAGAAGCAGAAAAGCTGAAATGATATGCAAAGTCTCTGTTGAGGAATTGTTTGTAAAGACTCTCCAGACACCTTTAAAAAGTCTTGAAAATGGGTCTACAAAATTTCCTCTTAAAGCTTCTTGTGCTTTAAGAGGAGCTAGAGGTTGACCAAAGTGTACAGATGACCAAATTACAAATATTCCACCTCCGGCAAAACTAAAGAACAACGCGATAAGAGGATTTAAGAAATTTTTCCTGTCTTGCTGTTTCCAGTTTTCGCATAGAACACAAATTATTGGAATTGCCAACAGTAGACCTGTTGGCCTTAAAGAAGATGCCAGGAATGCAGAAAGAGCAACTATTTTCCAATTTTCTTTTCTTAGTGCAATAAAGCAAAAAATACTGGCCGTTAAGAAGAGGCTTTCTGCATATGCCCAGGTAAGCACGAAAGAAGATGGGAAAATGGCTAATAACCAAACTGACTTAACTGCTAATTTTTCACTTCCTGTTTCAAGAAGAACCAACTTCTTCATTGCTATAAACGCAAAAAGAGAACCAATATTGGAAAGAAATATTAACGATGTGTTTGCAGATCCAGGTAGCAAAGCATCAAAAAATCGACCTGCCATGACATAACCAGGAAAAAACCGTACTCCTTCTTCGAGTACTCCGTCATACCCATTAAGAACAAGTGAAGAGTACCAATCTCCATCCCAGGCCATTAAACCTCTGTCGAACCTCTCTCCATTAGTTGGTTCGAAGGCACCTGAAAAAAGTTTGCTAAGCAACCAAGCAAAGAGAACTAAAGCCTTTGAGAGGAGCAGAGCAGGAAGAACACTAATAATTTCCGGAGAAAAGTCCTTTCCAAAAAGATACTTTCTTCGATCTAGTTTCATTATTGGTAGTTTTTATACCGAACAAGATTTGCCGGATTGTAGTAGTCGTCACCGTCTGCATTAACAAGAGTTTCACCATTTCCTAAGCGTCTGTTTAGTTCTGATCTGAAAAAGCCACATTGATTCCCATAGGTTTCAAAACCGTCTATCCATATAAGCCAAATATTGTTCTGACTGCTGCTCAAACGTAGTAATTCATCGGCAAAAAATAAAGGAGAGGCATCTAAATTTCGCTCCTTGTAGTCATACCAGTCAATTCTTTTACCGTTGTCTAAAGTTGGATAGGCAAATATTTCATAATCATCACCCAGTAGTCTGTTTCCCGCTGGAGCTAATTGGTCGGGACAAAAAACAACTGTGTCTCCCCTCTGACCATTGTCGATTACCACTTGAGCAATTTCACCTATTTGGGTTCTGTCTCTAGACAATTCTCGTGCCACTGAAACCGAGCACAATAATAAAAAGATTCCCAAAAGTAGTAACCCTGCTTTTACGGGCAAACGAGACAATCCAACCGCGGAAGCAAAAATCACAACTGGAAAAAAGAAAACTCCGTAACGACCCTGAAAAGCTGTATCCGTTAAAAGACTTACACTTGAACCAATTACCATCGTGCAAACAGACAATATGAATACTTGCCTTAGCCAAGTGAGATCACTCAAGCCCACCTCTAATCCAAGCGTCTTGGTATTAACACGAGTAAAAATCCCCAAGCACACCAACAAAGAAATAGCAACCGCCACTAACAGAGCTTCTGATCCCTTACCACCTCCAAAAGCCTCCAAAGTCAATGCTAAAACCACTGTAGGTCTAGGAGCTTTAGCCCAAGGAGTGCCAGTATGGGCCAGCTGTTCTAAAAATACTGGCATCCACAATAAGAACGGAATAATTGCTCCCACAGTCCAGACAATTAACGAGTGGACTTGCTTTCTTCTTTCTCCAGTTACCCGCCTTGAATCAAACAGCAAATATAAAAAAACTGTCAGTACGAAAAAAAGAGACCAATAGTGAGTCAGCAGCATACACGCAAGACTCAGAGAGTAAAAAAACCTATTTTTATAGTTCGACTCTTGTATCACTTTGTAGAAATTCAAGTAGAACAACAACAGTAGAAAAATCAAAAGAGAGTACATTCGCACTTCGGTTGCATATCTGATTGAAAATGGACTTGAAGCGATCAAAGCAGCAGCTAAAAACGCATCTCTGTTACTTAAATGAATTCGAGCTACGAGCCAAGTGAGAAAAATCGTTCCTACACTCAACATCCCTGAAAAAGCTCTTAAAGAGGTATCTGAACTTCCGAATAAGTCAGCCCAAAATCCCAAGAGGATGTAGTAGAGAGGCGGATGTCCGTCGCGGCGAAGTGCATCAATTAGTGATGAAAAATTTTCGCCCGCTATAGAGGCAGACTGTGCTTCATCTAACCAAAGTGGTGTCATTGGCAAGAAATTGAAAGCTACACCGAACAGGATTCCAATTGAAACCAGCAACCAGAACGTTCTATTCTGAAAAGCAACTTTTTCGACGATACTCACAAAGTAGATAGTACTAGTACATCGCTGAGACAAATATTTGAGCTTCAATAAGTAATTTTTTCGTTAATTTCATCTCTCCCCCACTTTGGCTCCTATGATCCGTATTAATGACTATTAATTCTGAGACTGAGGTAAAACCACTCATTATAGGAGCTGGCCCCGCAGGTCTAACTGCCGCGTACCACTTAGGTAAAAAAGGAATTAAAAGTCAAATCCTCGAATCTGATTCCGTTGTCGGCGGAATCAGTCGAACCGAGGTTCGTGATGGTTGGCGTTTTGATATAGGAGGACACCGCTTTTTCACGAAAGTTCCTGTCGTTTCTGAATTGTGGCATGAAATTCTTGATGAAGGAGATTTCTTACTAAGACCTCGGATGAGTAGAATTTTCTACAAGGGCAAGTTTTACGATTATCCCCTCAAAGCCAGTAATGCATTAAAGAACCTGGGACTTGTCGAGTCTTTCCTCTGCGTTCTCTCTTATCTCTGGGTGAGAGTTAAAAAACCCAAAGACATAAGCACTTTTGAAGGATGGACTGCTAGTAGGTTCGGCTGGCGCCTCTACAAAATCTTCTTCAAAACTTACACTGAAAAAGTTTGGGGAGTAGATGCAAGTAGAATACAAGCTGACTGGGCAGCACAGCGCATAAAGAACCTTTCACTCTTCAAAGCCGTTATCAACTCACTTATGCCTAGAAGGAATCAGAAAAAAATTACGAGTCTTATCGAAGAGTTTGAATATCCAAAACTGGGACCTGGCATGATGTGGGAGAAATGCCACAAACTTGTTGCTGAACAAGGGAGTGAGGTGTTTTTCCTAAGCCCTGTAACTTCAATAAAACATTCAGACGGAATTGCTTTAGAAGTACGTGCAGAGTCTCAAAATGGTCCTGAGGTTTTCCAGACATCACACATAATTTCCTCTATGCCTATTTCTAAACTTCTTCTATCGATGGACCCTCCGGCGCCAGAAAATGTTAGACAAGCCGCACATTCTCTGTCTTTCCGTGAGCATATAACTGTGGCTCTTGTGGTGCCCGAAGAAGATGGTTTCCCAGACAACTGGATTTACATCCACTCTCCTGACGTCGAAGTGGGCCGAGTTCAAAACTTTGGAAGATGGTCACCACATTTGGTTAAAGACGGAAGGACTTGCCTCGGTCTTGAATACTTTGTTAGTGAAGGAGACGGACTCTGGAACAGCTCAGACAACAGTTTGATAGATCTGGGTAAAAAAGAAATGGAAATTCTAGGTTTGCTGGACCCTGAAAAAGTTGAAAATGCCTATGTAGTTAGAATGCCGAAGGCCTATCCAATGTATGACAAAAATTATTTCAACAATGTTGAAATAATTAAAGACTGGTTAGAGAAAAATACTGCAAATGTTTTTCCAGTAGGAAGAAACGGTATGCACCGCTACAACAATCAAGATCATTCAATGCTTACCGCTATTTTAAGCGTCGAAAATATCCTGGGAGCTGAACACGATATTTGGTCTGTGAACGTGGAGCAGGATTACCACGAAGAAGTTGTGAAAAATTGAAAACTTGAATCAATAATGACTAAAAAACCTTCTTCAATTAGCACCGATAGGACGCATAATCTGAGCATCAAGGGTAAGTCATTCCATATCAAATTAATTTCTTTATCCCTATTGGCTTTCCTGATAAGGGTCATATACGTAATCGTTTTTGAAAAAGGGGACCTGCTAAACGGTGATGCTTTCTACTATCATCATGCCTCTAAACTGCTCGTTGATGGTCTAGGTTTCACAGAGCCTTACAGGTATATCTTTGGAGGTGAACAAGAGTTACTTTTTGTGAGCGACCCTTCTTATGTACCCGAAACCGCCAACAGAAATCTGCCAATAGGGCACATTGAACCAACTGCAGGACATCCGCCTCTTTGGGTGATTGTTTTAGCTTTTCCAATTTTCCTAGGCTTTAGTAGTGTTCTAATACAACAGATCTTTTGCTCATTCATTGGAGCTATAGGCGTCTTTGCTATCGGCTGGGCCACACGTGAAATAGCTGGCGACAAAGCCGGTCTTATAGCTTCTGGATTAGCTTCAATTTATGCTTTCTTATGGTTGAATGATGGGCTCTTGATGTCCGAAACTCTTGTTGTGATGCTGGTAGCACTGTTGATTGGTTTTTCATGGCGCCTATACAGCAAAAACTCGCTTTCAACATTGATACTTTTCTCTCTTATAGGCGGGTTAGCGGCACTCACGCGCGTTGAACTAATAATCGCCATTCCTTTCCTAGCAATTCCAATCTTAAGAGACTCTTCCCAAGAGCTTAAAAAACGCTTACTCAACTATTCGGCTGTCGGTTTAATAGTTGCTGCGACAGTCTCTCCTTGGGTGATTAGAAACTTGACCCAGTTTGAAGAGCCAGTTTTGATCTCTAACGGCTCAGGGATTTTGCTTGCACAAACGAATTGTGACGCGACATATTTTGGGGATAAACAAGGATATTGGGAGTATTTGTGTGGCTTACCCCAGCCGTTAGGTGAGAACGGCGAAGCAACAGATGAATCTGTGCGCGACAAGGAATATCGTAAGCGTGGCCTCGATTATGCCAGCCAGCATAAAAGGCATCTTTTGACTAATGTTGTGCCTAAAAGAATGGCTCGACTTTGGGGATTTTATGCTCCGATTGAGCAACTGCGAGCAGACAAACTTGTTGAAGGCAGGAGCTTCAGCCTTTCTTTTATTGGGTTACTTCAGTATTACTTATTGATACCGTTCTCAATTCTTGGAGTGGTCAGACTCAAGCAAAGCAAAAAATTTATTGCGCCAGTTATCACGATTCCTATTATTGCAACTCTGATCGCTGCTATGAGCATGGGTACGACTAGATATCGTGTTTCTGCAGAAGTGCCTTTAGTTATTTGCGCCGCAATTGGAATCAGCTGCCTAGTGGGAAGCTTAAAAAATTTGAATACAGAACCTGATACGGAACTTGCCTACAATTCCGCTACAACGAAATGTTAAAAAAGATTACTGTCACACTCGATGTCGAAGATCTTAGACCTTCTAGGGCTTATGAAGACCGTTCAAAGATGATGACTGAACGCGTTCTAGATATTTTTCTCGAGATGGGAATCCGCGCAACAATTTTTGTTGTCGGTGATCTGGCTAGACGGCACCCTGAGATGATCATTAGAGCCTCTCAAGAAGGCCACGAAATAGGCTTACACTCGCATAAACATATTCCTTTGCAACTCTTAGCTCCACAAGACTTTGAAAAAGAACTAAAAGAGGCAAAAAGATTCCTCGAAGAAACCACTGGGCAGAAAATAAATGGATTTCGGGCTCCCACAATGTCGCTTACTTACAAAACTCGATGGGCTATCCCTATTCTTCAGGAAGCAGGCTTTACCTACTCTTCAAGTGTTTTGCCAGCAAAAAATCCTCTTTACGGATGGGATGGGACGCCAACCTATCCTTTTCGTTGGTTGAACTCAGTAATTGAATTCCCCTGCCCGATCACCAACCTTTTTGGTTTCAATATTCCTTATTTAGGAGGCGCTTATTTTAGATTATTCCCTTCGCTTATTAGGAAAATGGGAATTCGCCGTGCTTCTACAAAGGAAGTGCTTTGGACTTATTGTCATCCATGGGAATTCGATAAAGACGAAAAGTACTACCAGTTAGATCATGTCGGTCGACTTACGAGTCGAATCGCCTGGATCGGTAGATCAGGAATGGAAAATAAAATGCGGAACTTTTTAAGGGACACGTCAGCTGCCTCTCTAGGTGACATTGCCGAATCGATGGACCTTTCTTCGCTTGAAGTGGTAAACCCAGAGTCACCTGTAGCTGGAATAGAAAAATAAGTCATGGTGCATGGCCTTATGAAGATCAGAGAGAGTTCGATAAGACCCAATTTGCTCAATAGGTTGAATTTCAATAAAAGCCTTTTACTAATCTGCCTCTTAGGGCTAGTTGTCAGACTCTTATATTTTTTACTCGTCGTTGCCGACAACCAGCTAAGCGGTGATGCTGCTTCTTACCATTTAAGTGCCAATCTTTTCGCTGATGGCCTTGGTTTTACTGAACCCTTCAGATATCTATTTGGATCTATAGATCTAATTCCTATAAATGGAGAAACTACCGAAGTTATTACTCCAATTGGTCACATCGAACCAACCGCTGGACATCCACCTGTCTGGACTTTACTTCTTGCTGTCATTTCATTTCTGGGTTTTACCACTGTTTTTGAACAACAAATAGTTTCGATTTTATTAGGGATTCCATCGATAATCATCGCAGGTTTTATTGGACGTAAGATATCCTCCGAACGACTTGGCCTCATCACTGCTTTTTTGACTGCCACCTATGCATTTATATGGATCAATGACGGGCTCCTCATGGCGGAGACTTGTGCCATTACTGGGGCAATGGCTTCTATTCTCGCTGGTTTGGCTTTAGCGGAAAACCCAAGCATTAAAAGAGCTTTTATTTTTGGCTGTGTAGGTGGTTTGGCAGCTTTATGTCGAGCTGAACTAGTTCTCTATCTGCCACTCATAACTCTGATCATTTTTTTCAAGTCAGAAATTTCTTTTAAGACCAAACTCACCCAATGCGCCTCTGTTGCGATAGCTGCTTTACTTGTGGTTATGCCTTGGGTAGCTAGAAACCTCAATTCATTTGAGGAAACAGTTTTTTTATCGGATGGAGCTGGGACAGTTTTGGTTCAAGCCAACTGCGATTCAACCTACTTTGGACCTAACCTCGGTTACTGGGAACTAAAATGCGGCCAGCCACCTCCTTATGGCGACTCAGGTGAGCTCTTAGATGAATCACAACGTGATCGAATTGTAAGAGACCGCTCTTTCGAGTACATAAGTAAAAACAAAAAACGTCTTTTGACAACTGTTATACCGGCAAGGATCGGAAGAATGTGGGGTTTTTATAAACCTGTTGAGCAACTGCGTTTAGATACTTTGGCTGATCGTCGCTCTTTTACAGTTTCCTTGCTTGGCTTAAGCCAATATTTACTGCTGTTACCATTTTCAATCTTCGCTATTTTTAATTTCTGGAAGAACCGGAAGGAAACTCTGTTTATAACTGCTTCATGGATTCCAATCGCTACACTGACCGCCGCCTTAGCATTTGGCAATACACGCTATAGAACAGCTGCCGAAACATCATTGGTTATTCTGGCAGCATTCTCTTTTGACTTATTGATAAAGAGGAAACTTGACAAAACTTCTGTTACTAATTAACTGAAGTCTGTTCACATCCTCCTGGTGGATCGTCATATCTCTGATCGTTAACCCAATTATCAGACCACCATGCATCTGTTGTGTGTGGTATTGGAAATCTTCTACTAATTTCTGCAAAAACAGATTCTCCAATTAATACTGCCCCGAATGGACAAAGATGTCCATCGTCTTTGCCATCTCTCACTTTTCGAATTTGATGAACTTCACCATCAAAAGTTTTGAAGTTTCTAGTGAATTTCCCATTCTCGTCTCCAAGCACTCTATTAGTGTCGATAAAAATGATCTCTTCTTTTAAGTTTGAAATATTTTTGTAAATTCTGTTAATCAAATAACGATTTTCTTCTAGACCTTCTGTGTCCGGGGTTGGCGGCATTCCTATCACTATGACTAAAGAAGCAACCTCTAGGATTTTCTCAAATGAGCTTTCAACAATTTCCGAATATTTTTCTTGATCATTTTCGGCAAAAGCCAGATCCCAGCCACCAACCATTACAGTTACCACCTCAGGTTTATTTGCAAGTGACTCTTCTAAATAAACCTCGAAACCATTTTGTGTTAAACCAACTCCCCCAAATGATCTATTTTCAACTTCTGCCATTTCAGTTGCTTCTATAAGCGCTTTTATTCCTGGGTCAGCATCATATGCAACACTGTCCCCAATAGTTGTAACACGCAATGGGTTCTCTCTAGTCGGAACCCTTATTGCATTATTCTCTTGTGCAACTTGAGATATTTCTTCTAGAAGTAAATCATCAATGATTAAAGTTGTTTCTGTCGACTCTTCAAGCGCTTCTCCATCCATGTTTTTCAGAGTTGAACTTTTTTCATCTTTTTTTGACTCTTTTACTGTCGGAATGCTTGTCGTTACGGAAGTGGTTGCTGTTTGGATTGAAGTAAGAGAACTGCTCGTGGTGTTGTTTTCTACTATCAAGGAATCTAAAACGGTTGTAGATGACTGCCGTGTAGAAGAAATTTCAAGAATTGAATTTGAAGAGCTGCAGGCTGCAATAAGGCAGAAAAACGCAAAGAAATAGAAACTATAAACTTTTCTATGCATTTGCTGAGGCTAACCGACCTGTAAGATCAGCGTGCTGTGAAGAAACACAATTTTTTATTAATTTCCGGAACGCTTTTAATAGTCTTGGGTCTTTGGATTGCCTTAATCCCCTTTTCTAGACCTTTGCCTGGAGGAGAAGCATTCTCTTTTGAAAGCACACCCGAAGCCTCCTGTAAAAGTCC
>CENY01019409.1_pt1 | contig 14566 bp, 10 predicted proteins | sample 356181 | NCBI WGS metagenome assembly CENY01 (sample SAMEA2619840, study PRJEB7988) | marine metagenome | isolation source: saline water (ENVO:00002010), including
ATAAAAACTATCCTCTGCTATATAATTGTTAACGTCTTTTACACTAACCTTTAGAAAAACAGAGTCTTTTTGAACCTTGTTTCTATAAACAGAAAGTAAATTGTTATCGCTTAAACCATATGAAACGTTTTCAACACAAGAAACCTTATATTCTTTTATTTTTTTGTTGTAAACCAAATCAATAACACTACCCCTCTCTCTTTTTCTTAATAACTCTAAGTTAGTTAGGTCTTCATTAAAAATTGGTATATAAAGGTTTTCTATACTATCTCCTATTAATATAGACTCTTCTAAAAAACCGAAAAGTTCTTTTTTATATTCAGCTTGAAGGTTGTTGTTTTCGTCAAAAAAAGCATAAATAGTATACTCATCTTTTTTAAGGTTTTCTATCCTAAACCGTCCACCTTCATCAGTTAAAGAAAAGTATACAGGCTTTTTGTGAAAAAGATCCAAACTATCTTCTTTGTTGTAAAGCCCAACCAAAGCCCCCTCAACTAACTCGTTTTTTAGAGGGTTGTGAATTAATCCGGATACGTACGAGGAATCAATCTTATCACCCGTACTAAACACAAATTTTGAATTAAGTGATGGGTTTCGTTCTGTAACATCAGTAACACCATCAGCAAAATTGAATATATAGGTTGTGTTGTCCTCAAATAATGAGTCGAAAAATATCGTGATTGTGTTTTTTTTTGTTTTAACCTCAAAAGACCCATCATAAAAAGGAGAAATGATTAACTTCTCTCTCAGTGTAGATGCGTCAATTAATTCGTCAAACTCAAAAAAGAAGTAGTCACTATTTGTATTTGTTGAAAACCTTTCTGGTATAGATTTAATAATGTTTGGTGGTATTGTGTCCTTTTCACCCCCAGTTAACGGTTTTACTTGAGCGCAGCCAAATGCACATAAAAGCAAAATGAAAAAATTACGTATCATTATTTTATAATATAAATAATACTAGAATGATTTTTTGTAAAAATAGAGACAATGTTAGAAGCTAAACCAACAAACAAACCAAAAACAGGCCACAGCGGGTTTTTTTTATTCTTTTCACTTAACATAGAAACATAAAAAGAATCAAAATACAGCGGTATTTTTTTTTGAATTTTAAAACCCGTTTGTTCACACAAGCCACTAAAAGATTTCTCTGTAAAATGGTAAAGGTGCCTAGGCACATCATAACCTGCCCAATATTTTCCGTAATAAGTGTTATCGTATGAACCAATGTTTGGTAAGGCAACAAAAACCTTCCCGTCGTTTTTTAACATTTTCTTTAGCCTTAAAAGCTCTGCTTTTGGGTTTTTGGTGTGCTCTAATACGTGCCACATAGTTATTTGTTCAAATTTATTTTTTGGTAAACCTTCAAGTTTTTTAGTTATTCGTTTGTTTTTTGTTTCGTTAATGGGTTCGTAGCCGTATACCTCATAACCCCTTTTGTAAGCTTCCTGAACAAAAGAACCAGATCCCGCGCCGAAGTCAAGTGTTGTTTTGTTCTTTTTTAATAAGTTTAACTTGTAAGAGGTATTTATTTTTTGAATAAACCCATAAATAAGCCCAAACAAAGAAGGTTTTTGGCGAAAAGAGTCATAATTTTCAACGTTGTAGTATTTGTTTATGTTATTCGGAACTGGTGTTGTAACAACAACTTTGCAAGAATCGCACCTTTTTAATTCAAAAGAATCACCAGAAAAAGAATAGTCTTTCGTTTTTAAAAAAACACTTAACTCTTTGTTACCACAAACCAAACAACTCATTTTATTTTCTTAAATGGACCATCAGAATAGAAACATCAGAAGGGGACACACCACTAATTCTAGAGGCCTGACCTATAGATTTTGGCTTAATTTTGTTTAGCTTCTCTTTTCCTTCTGCGGAAAGGGACACTAGTTTGTTATAATTAAAACGATCTGGTATTCTGCTCTCTTCCAACCTTTTCATTTTACCAACTACCTCTTTTTCTTTTAATATGTAACTCTCATATTTCAGGTTAATCTCAACCTGATCGACAACGTCTTGACCAAACCCTTTATTGTCCATTAGATGTTTCAGAGACACTCCAGGTCGTTTTGTTAACAACTCAACACTTCTTTTTTCTTTAATCTCAGCTGATTTTAGCTTTTTTAGAATAGGGTTTGCTTTTTTTGGCTCTATCTTTGTTTTTTTAATAACACCAGCTAGCTTTTTAATTTCTTTTTCTTTTTCTTCAACAGCGTCTAATCTTTCTTTTCCGGCTAACCCCAGATCATATCCTATTTTTGTCAACCTTAAATCAGCGTTGTCTTGTCTAAGAAGAATCCTGTGTTCGGCTCTTGAGGTAAACATTCTATAAGGCTCGTCTGTTCCTTTGTTTATCAGGTCGTCTATTAATACACCGATATAAGCGTCTGACCTTGTTAACACAAAAGGCTCTTTTTTCTTTATTTTGTTGTGAGCATTTATACCAGCCATCAAACCCTGACAAGCCGCTTCTTCATAACCCGTAGTTCCATTAATTTGTCCAGCAAAGTATAAGTTTTTAATTGGTTTGGTTTCTAAAGTATGTTCAAGTTGTGTTGGGGGGAAATAATCATACTCTATTGCGTAACCTGGTCTGAACATTTTTACAGACTCAAAACCCTTTATTGTTTTAAGAGCTTTAAGTTGTACATCTTCTGGTAATGATGTTGAAAACCCATTAACATATACCTCAACAGTATTCCAACCTTCTGGCTCTACAAAGATTTGGTGTCTATCCCTTTCTGCAAACCTAGTGATTTTATCCTCTATAGACGGGCAATATCTAGGTCCAACACCCTTAATCCTCCCGTTAAACATGGGGGATTTTGAAAAACCATCACCTAAAACCGAGTGTGTTTTAGGGTTTGTATATGTAATGTGACACGAAAGCTGTTTTTTTAGAGGTTTTTTTGTTAAAAAAGAAAACGTTCCAGGGTTTTTATCTCCTTTTTGTTCCTCCATCTTGCTGTAGTTTATTGTTCTCCCGTCTAACCTAGGCGGTGTCCCTGTCTTCATTCTTCCGGAAACAAAACCTAACCCCTCTAACTGCTCTGTTATACCCTTCGACGCCCTCTCTCCGGTCCTTCCACCTCCGAAGTTTTTTTCTCCAACATGGATAATACCATTTAAAAACGTTCCGTTTGTTAAAACAACAGCTTTTGATCTAATCTCTAACCCTAGTGACGTTTTAACACCAACAACCTTGTTTTTTTCTACAATAATGTTAACAATCATTTCTTGCCAAAAATCAACATTTTTATTTCTTTCAAGAATTAAACGCCATTTTTCCGCAAAAACCATTCTGTCGTTTTGTGCTCTTGGAGACCACATTGCAGGACCTTTTGATAGGTTTAACATTCTAAATTGTACAGCGCTTTCGTCTGTTACAAGACCCGTCATTCCACCTAGAGCGTCTATTTCTCTAACTATTTGTCCTTTAGCTACACCTCCAATTGCCGGATTACACGACATTTGTGCTATTGTTCCCATGTTCATAGTGGCTAACAGTACCTTGGAGCCCATATTTGCGGCTGCGGCTGCAGCTTCGCATCCAGCATGGCCAGCGCCAACAACAATTACATCATATTTTGCAAACATATTCGTAGTGTTCCACGTGGAACTTTATTTTTGTTTGTACAAAGAAAGATATTTATTTTCTTTTTCAGACATTAAGGTCTTTTCTTTTTTTGTTTTGTCTTTATAACCAATTAAATGAAGTAAACCGTGAATAATCACTCTAATAAGTTCGGTGTTTTCATCAACCTTGTATTTTTTTGCGTTTTCTTTTGTTCTGTCAATGCTGATGTACAAATCCCCTTCAATGTTTTTTTTGTTTTCACTATGATCAAAAGTTATAATATCTGTGAAATAATCATGCTGTAGGTATTTGTTGTTTATCTCTATCAGGTAGTTGTCTGAGCAAAACACACAATTAATAAAACCAAGCTTTTTGTTTTCTTCTAAACAAATTTTTTTGATTAAATCTCTTATGTTTTTTTTACCTTTTACAATAAAGGTTTTATCTTCTGAAAAAAAGTTTGTTAGGTACATTTTAGAGCTTAAAAAGCATTTCAACAACCCTTCCGCCTTGTTTAAAGGTTGTTTTGTCTGATAGGCTTTTGATTAAAAATATACCCCTTCCTTTAACCTTTTCAATGTTTTTAGGGTTAGTGGGGTCTGGTAGGGTGTTGTGGTCAAACCCCATTCCTTCGTCTTCAACAATAAACCGAACACTTTTTTTATTTTGTTTTAAACCCAACCTAACCTTTTTGTTTTTGTCTTCTTTGTTTCCGTGAACAATTGCGTTATTAACCGCCTCTGTTACAGAAACCAATACGTTACCATATATTGTCTCTTCTATTCTTATTTTTTCTCCAACATTTTCTATAAAACTCTCCACAACGGAGACATTTTCTTTTATAGATGGTATTTTAACAAACATAATGTTATCGTATAAATTATTACAAATTCTTAAACGTAAAAAGTCTAAGCTAATATTATACGAATTTAGTTTTGTATTAGTTTAAAAAAGAAGAAAAACAGATGAATTGTTAATTCCAGTTTCCTGCTGTTCCCAACGCGGTTGTTGCGCATCTAAAACCGATTGTTGCAGATGATGAATCTTGATCTAGAAACCTTCTTGTTCCTGGTGATAACCACATTGCTCCATCAGCCCACGAACCCCCTTTGTATACTCTTGATTTGTTGCTAACCATCGAGTTAAAGTTATCTGCATCATAACTTTCCTCCGAGTCCATAAAGTCACTTTTTCTTATTGGGTTCAAGTCTTCCATGTCTTGAAAGTTTAGTGGCCTGTAAATATCATATACCCACTCGTTTACATTTCCTGCCATATTATACAACCCAAAGTCATTTGGTGCATACTCATATATGTTCATTGTTACAAAACCCGCATCGTTTAATGCGCCTGCTATACCAGCATAATCTCCTCTACCTCTTTTAAAGTTTGCCTGAAATTTACCAACACTACCTCTTTTAGAACTTCTTATTGTTCTTCCGTCCCAAGGATATAACCTTCTTTGGGTTTGGTTTTCGTCTAACCATTGTGTTCCTGCTTGACCGTAAGCAGCGTATTCCCATTCCGCCTCTGTTGGTAGTCTGAACTCAGGCAGGTATATACCTGATTCAATAGGAGGTATGTCCCCGTCGATGTAATCTTCCCCATAGTATTCCATTGCTCTTTGTTTGTTCACAGCCTCTGTTCTCCAACGACAATAATCTACAGCTTGTTCCCAACTAACCCCAACAACTGGGTAATACCTAAAGCCAGGATATCTTAAATAGTTGCTTACATAAGGCGTATTAAAAGCTAGTTCTTTTTCCCAAACCGTTGTGTCTGGCAGAGCGCTCTGGTAATAAGTCTCACTAGAATCTCTTTGAATATAATGAAGATACTCTAACCAATGAATATTTGCTATCTCTGTCTGATCTAAAAAAAATGACTGGACTGTTACAGTCCTTTCAACGTTGTCGTGGGTGTAAAACACATCTTCTTCGAAAGTACCCAAGACAGCTCTTCCTCCTTGAACCAACACTTGGTTTGGTCCTGGAGGTTGCCCCCCAAAGTCAGCTACTGTAAAACCCTCTTCCTCCTCTTCAGCATAGGCGTCAGAAAAATATTGCAAATCCGTTGTTGTACTGGTTGAGCCAGGGTTTCTTGCTGACGGGTTAGAATTACCGAAAGGTAAAATTGAGCACCCGAAAGAAATAATTAAAATAAAAAAAGCAGCTAATAAACTTTTCATTATAGAAAATATGTTATCTAAATTTTTATCAAAAATACAAAAAAATCAGTTCTTGAAAACAATTAACACATAAAGTAAGAACTTATTGTTGTTTTTTTGTTGTTTTTTTTAGAAAAATTAAGGTTTCAGCCACAGAACCTAAAGAACAACAAACCACAGAAAGTTGTGTTTTTTTCTCTTTTACATCAGTTTGGTGTTTCGCTTTATTTAGCTTGTTTAACAAAAACAAAACAGAATCTTGTTTGGTTTTTGTGTTTTTGTCGTCATTAAAGAAAATAAAAGAAACCCTGTTTCGCTTAATTATAATTTTATCAACATTTAATTTTGATGCTAGGTTTTTAATTTTCATAACATCAATTAAACAACACAACTCTTTAGGTATCTTTCCAAACCTATCCTCTAGAGTTGATTTAATTTTTAAATATTCTCCTTTTTTTGATTCCTCTTCTATCAACCCATAAACTTTTAACCTTTCATCTGCATTTGAAATATATTTTTTAGGAATGAAGGCACTTTCATCTAAATCAACTAGACAGTTGCCCCCAACAAACTCTTTGATGGTATTGTTTTCTTTTGGTAGGGTTACTTCACTTAGAGCCTCGTCCAAAATCTTGTTATATGTTTCAAAACCAAGGTCGTTAATAAAACCACTTTGTTCCCCTCCTAGTAAGTTTCCCGCGCCTCTAATATCAAGATCTTTTAAGGCTATGTTTAGCCCATCTCCTAAATTAGAAAACTCCTCTAATGCAAAAAGTCTTTTTTTAGCATCAACATTTAGGTTAGAAAGTTTTGGAACTAAAAGTCTACAAAACGCCTTTCTGTTTGACCTCCCAACCCTTCCTCTCATTTGGTGCAGGTCAGACAAACCAAACATATGAGCTTGGTTTATAATTATCGTGTTAGCGTTTGGAATGTCTAGTCCAGACTCGATTATGTTTGTTGATACAAGAACATCAAATCGACCATCTACAAAATCTAATATTGTTTTTTCTAGAAGGTCTCCTTTTTGTTGCCCATGAGCTACAGCAACCTTTGCGTTAGGCACAAGTTTTTGTACAATATTCGCTATTTCATAAATGTTTTCAACCTTGTTATGTACAAAAAACACCTGACCAAATCTTGACATTTCGTTATTGATTATATCTCTTATTTCGTTTTCGTCAAAAGTAAGCACCTCTGTGTGAACAGCTTGTCTGTTAGTTGGGGGTGTCCTAATAATACTAATATCCCTAACACCAATTAATGAAAAGTGAAGTGTTCTTGGTATTGGGGTTGCTGTAAGTGTTAAGGTGTCTAAGTTTAGTTTTTGTTTTTTAATTTTTTCTTTCAACGCTACACCAAACTTTTGTTCTTCATCAACAATTAAAAGTCCCAAGTTTTTAAATTCTATTTTTTTACTCAGAACAGAGTGGGTCCCAATTATTATGTCGGTTTCTCCTTCTTTTAATTTTTTAATTATTTTGTTTTTGTCTTTTTGTGATCGGAATCTAGAAATATAGTCAATGTTTACTGGGAAGTTTTCAAGTCTTTTTTGGAATGTTTTGTAGTGTTGGTAGGCTAGTATTGTTGTTGGGACTAAAATCAAAACCTGTTTATTTGAACAAATCGCCTTAAAAGCAGCCCTAATTGCAATTTCAGTTTTTCCAAACCCTACATCTCCACAAACCAAACGATCCATTGGAAAGGGACCTTCCATATCTTTTTTAACATCTTCTGTTGTTTTGATTTGGTCGGGTGTGTCTTGGTAAATAAAAGACGACTCTAATTCTATTTGTAGGTACGAGTCTTTGTCAAAAGCAAATCCTTTTATTTCTCTTCTTTTAAGGTAGAGTTGAATAAGGTCATTTGCCATATCAACTATTTTGGTTTTTATTTTGGTTTTCTTTTTTACCCAATCTTGGTTGTTTAAACTATTCAACAGGGGAGTTTCACCGGACCCTGAGTATTTTGCTATTTTGTGAAGAGAGTTGATGTTAATAAAAACAACATCATTGTTTTTATAAACCAACCTCAGAACTTCGTGTTCAGAACCACCGGTCTCCATTTTTTCTAAACCAACAAAACGTCCTATTCCATGATCAATATGTACCACATAATCTCCTGTTTTTAACTCACTTCTGTCTTTAATTGGATTTTTCTGCTTTTTTGAAATTTTTGGTGTGTGTGTGTGTTTAAAAAACCTGTTAAATATTTCGTGATCAGTGTAAAACACAGTCTTATTTTCGTGATCAACAAAACCCTCACTCAGTTTTGAAATAATTTTATTGTATTTTACCTCAAACCCAATTGACTCAAAATATGAAAATAACCTTCTTGACTGTTCCTCAGACTGAAAGGAGATGTTGATAGAGTAGTGATTTTCTTGGTGTTTTTTTAAATCATCAACCAATAAAGACAGGTTTTTGTTAAATTTTGGTTGCGGTGATGAGTTATATTTTATCTTTGTTGAATTGTTTTTTTTATTTTCCCTACCAAACTCCACTCGTTTAAATCGGCTTAATTCTTCTAAAAAAAGCTTTTTATCCAGAAATCTTTTTTTAGGCGGTAGGCTTAAAACAACTTTGCTTTTATTTTTAATTTCTTCATAAAGTTCTATTGCTTGATTGTTTTTTTCATCAATAATGTTAGCGGATAAACTTATTTCATCTCCCCAAATAACCCAGTCTTCATTAAAAAAATTAAAAAGAGAAACATAATTACCACCCTTATCTTCTAGGGATTTATTTGAAATAATTTTAGCCTCTTTTATATCATCTTCTGTTAATTGTGTGTTTGGGTCAAACAATCTCAATCTTTCAACGTCATTTCCGTCTAACTCTATTCTTACGGGTTTCTTATATGAAAATGAAAAAACATCAATAATATTTCCTCTTACAGCAAATTCGCCAGGCTCTACCACAAAATCAACTTTATGAAACCCATTATTATTTAAGCCCTCAACAAAATCACCAATCTGAATTTTATCTTTTTTGTTTACAATGGTTATTTTTTCTTTTTGTATTCTTTCTTCTGGAAACTTTTCAAAAACCCCCTCAGGATACGTTACTATATATATCTTTTCTTTGGTTTTTTCTAAAAGAGTTTGAATAACCTCAGTTCTCATAACAACATTAGCGTTGTTTATTAATTCATCATCATAAGGAGCAATAAACGAGTAAGGAAAAAAATAAACCTTCTCTTTTTTTAAAAAATTACACAGGTTGCTATAATACACCAACGCTTTCTCTTTATCTGCAATTATAAAACAGTGACACTTGCGGTCTTTTTGGGTAACAGAAAGCGGAACAATTACATTTAGGTTTCCACACAACCCAGAAAGAAAGGACTCTTTACTTTCTTTAATCCGGGACTCTGTTTCAATTGTTTTAACCTCGTTCTTATAATTTGAAAGAATTTCTGTTGTAGACATGTTATTTTAACTGTTCACATAAAAATTAGTTTGCAAAAAAGAATAATTTTGTTGAAAATAACTTCAATTATGAAAATATTAATTACTGGAGCATCTAAAGGAATAGGGCTGCAAATTGCAAAAGAGTTAGCTGAAAGAGGGTATGAGCTGGTTTTACATTGTAACTCCACAGAAAAAGCTCTTTTAGCTTTTGTTGATGAAAATAAAAACAAGAATCATATTGTTAAGGCAGATCTATCTACAGTCGTTGGGGCTGTTGATCTTTTTAATCAAACGTGTAAAGCAATTGGTTTTCCTGATTCAATAATAAATAATGCGGGAGTCGCCGACTCTTCTCCAATTGAGAAAGATATTAAAGAGTGGTCTGCTGATTTTGATAAAACAATATCTGTAAACTTAAAGTCACCAGCAATAATATGTAAGGAGTTTATTTTAAAAAAAAGAACAGAGAAAATATCGAAAAGACTGAGAATTATTAATATAGCCTCAAGAGCTGCTTTTAGGGGGGAAGTTGAGGATTTTATTTCTTATGCTTGTTCAAAGGGAGGTATAGTTTCTCTAACAAAAACAATTACACGTTCTTTTGGTTTAAATGAAAATGTTTTAGCCTTTAGTATAGCCCCCGGTTTTGTTAACACCGAGATGGCTAAAAGTTTTATAGAAAAAAACGGTGAAGACTTAGTTAAAAAGGGAATAAGGTTAGATCGTCTAACGGAACCAAAAGACATATCTCCTTTAGTAGAATTAATTGTGTCAGGAAAAATGGACCACAGTACAGGCTCTACAATTGATGTGAACGCTGGTAGTTATTTGAGATAGTTATTTTGCGAAGACTTGGCTCGGGTCTTTAAAAGATTTAAACTCTAACGCATTTCCACTAGGATCTAAAAAAAACATTGTTGCTTGTTCTCCTGTTTCCCCTTTAAACCTAATATAAGGATCAATTATAAAATCTATATTATCGCTTTTTAGTTCAGATGAAAGTTTATGCCATTCGTCCCAACCTAAAATCACACCAAAGTGTCTAACGGGAACATTTTTTCCGTCAACGGAGTTTTCTTTAGTATTGTTTAACTCTTCAGGCCTAAGGTGTGCTGAGAGTTGGTGTCCATAAAAATCAAAATCCACCCACTTTTTATCTTCTCTTCCAATCTTACAATTGAAATACTTTTTATAAAAAGCCTTAGTCTCTTCTATATCTTTAATAGGGAAGGCAAGATGAAAGGGATTTTGCATAAACAAGTTTAATTAAAAAAGTAATTATTTTTATTTTAATATGAGCTAAAGTTTTAAAGCTCATAGGTATATTTGCATAAAAAAACAGGAGATTATGGAAATGTTAATTTTAATTATTGTTTTGTTTGTTTCGGCTATACTTTGTTCGGTTTTTGTGCCAAATAGTAAAGTTAGCAACCATCAAAAAGACTCAGAGTTTTAACCTTTCTTTTTAACGTTTCTAAAATCAACAATAGAAACAGCGCCAACAAAACTTATAAGGATTACAACAATCCAAACAAATAATTCAACACCATCGGTAACAGCAGGATTCGTAGGAAACATATTTTTTTTTTCGAAATTAAAAATTAATTTTTAATAATTAAAACTTTAGAAAGTAATACTTCCTAAAGTAATCTCAACACTCGGCCCTTTTTCAAAATCACTTACCCCAAATACGTAAGCGTATTTTACACCTAAATCAAACATAAAGGTTTGTCTAAATAAGTTTAAATCTAAAGTTATTCCAAAACCTAAGCTTTTTGGTGTTTCTTTAAAACGGTTACTTCCGTTATTTGAAATTCCCTCAACCGTGCCCCCATTTAAAAAAGCCATACCGCGTACTCTTTGAACATAAGCTATAGGGCCTATAGAAAAATCTGGATAAAACAAAGGAAGTTCGTACTCTAAACCCCAACCAAGAAAACTAGAAAAACGAAAATTATTATCATAACCATATATAAAATTTATGTTGTTTCTAAACAAATAATCTTCATCAGCCTGTGACTCTCCTCTAAACTTAAGTCTTGTTGAGTGTAGGTTTTGAAAACCAGGAAAAGCTAAATATAGATCAGACCTTAAATAACTTCCTTTGTAGTCGCTGTTTGGTGTTGTTCTTTTTAATTCCAATAATAACGTTTGTTCATAGGGACTATAAACCTGCCTTCTGGATTTTTTGTGTTTTCTAGAGTATAGCAATAAACCCGAAACATAGGACCTTGTGTCTCTGGATGATATTAATGGAAATCTTCCTGATTCACTTGAGAGGGCAGTGGTGTAAAAGTCTTTAAATTTTTGATGAGAAAAGCCCAGAGAACCCAAAAAAGAACTAAAAAATTTACCCTTGGTAAAAGAAAGAGGAACTTTTAAAGATGAGGTTATCTCTTTTATCTTGAAGTTTATATCAGCGTCATATATGGTGTCTTTATTTCCCTCGTTGTTGTTTATAATAATGTTTTGATTAAAGTAATCTTTTGATGAAGAGATCGTGAAGTCAATTATTGGAAAAAAACCTTGGTAACTTATCCCAAAGTAATTTTCGTGTTTTTTGTCTCTTATATCGATTTTGTGCCCCCCATTAAACATTAAGGTTCCGAATAAGTTTTTAGACTCTAAACCAAGGGTTAGAAAATCTAAACCTCTTTCCGATATCCCGTAGTCACTTATACCCCAAGACACCGGATAAATAAAATCCACCAACGGGTTGCTTTTTTGTGTTTTATAATTGTTTTGTATTGTATTTTGTTCTTTTAATTCTGGCTCTAAGTTTTGCGAATAGTCTAACACACTCTCCATTTCTTCAAAACTGGAGGTGTAAATATCAAAACCATTATTTCCCATAGACGAGAAAACAATTTTATTTTTATTAACACTTGGGTAATAATTTCCTAGTTGAGTCTCAGTTACCATATAAATTTCTTTTGTTTCTAAGTTAACACAAACGATCTCTTCAAAGTCATTTTTTTTGACAGAAAAAACTAAACGATTACCAACTTTAGAAGGCCACCCAATGTTTTTGTTTGTTTTGTAGATTTCTTTCAATTGATTCTTATTTAAGTCGAATAAAAAAACACTCTTAACTCCACCTAATGTTTTTATTCCTATCAAAGTACTATTAGAGTAATATTTTAAAGAGGAAACAACACCATCTCCAAAATGTTTTTCTTTTATTTTCGTCATTGTTTTCATCTCATATTCCTCAAAACCTTGAGAGCCGTCAAGATTATTTACAGCAACCAACACCCGCTTACCATCAGGTGAAAGATCTGCAGATGAAAAGAAGCCCCTCAAGGGTTTGTTTATTATCTTTTTGGCGCTTAATTCTAAAATTTTTAAGCTTGAAAAAACCCTCTTGTCCCATCTAGGATCTTTGTCAAACTCAAGCCAAGCTATCATGTTGTTAGAGTATGGAATTCTACCAAAATCATTAATCAAACCAGGTGTAAATAGCAACGATACGTTTCCTTTATTATCAATAATTCTAAAATCCTGATAACTTCCATACCCCTCTCTTAAAGCAACAAACCTTTCACTGTTAATTTCTCTTGGGTATAAGAAGCTTGAATATGAATTGTTAACCCTTAAGTTAATAGGTTCTTTTTTTTCTATTAGTTCTTTTTGTGGCAGCGAGCTAATAGCGTCAAAGTAAAGTTGATTATAGTTTAAACCAGTTTCTTTCTTTAGAGCCCTAAAGAAAGGCATCGGAAGAAAAGACTGTCTATTTGCTTTTTTTACAATTTCATTAAACACATCATTTCCATAAGAATTATTTAAATGCTTCACCATTAAGTATCCCGTCTCATACTCATTTGGTGTTTTGTATTTAAAACTTCCCAAGGTTTGTCTTTCGTATTTAATTTTATTTTTTGACAAAATATTCATTTGTGTTGTTAGCACAAATCTTGGTATTCTTCCTCTTCCAAAATTACTTTTTGTTGTTTCTGTATATACAGCATCCCCCTCCCAATACCAATTAGGCGCGGTAGAACGACTTAACATAGAGGACAAACCCTCTCCAAATAAATAGAAGACCGCTTTATTAAAAAAGTTATTATGCCCAAGTTCCCTTTGAACAAGGTGCCTATACTCGTGTACAGACAATAAATCAATCCAGTTGTTGTTGTGGATAAAATGAGGAGATTCAGCCTTTGCGTTTACATAGAACTCACTTCTTCGGGGGCTTGATGTAACAAAAGCGTTAGGGATACTATTTTGATTATGGAGAATAATTCTACTTCTTCTTATTTTGTCATTTGGATTTACCTTTATGTCATTAATATTATTTTCTAAGAAAGAGATTGTGTAGTTAGCGATAGAATCTAGTTCTTTTGGAAAATAAACCTTAAAGTTTTTACTTTTCTTATACTGCCAACTTATACCAGGCGGTGCTATTTCAGATTTACTAAACTGCGATAAGGATTCTGAGTTAACAAAAAGCAAAAGAAAAAGGAACGCTATTCTACGCATTTTCTGCAATACACTTAAACAACTTTTCAATTTCCTCCTTTGTGTTATAGACTGAGGGAGACACCCTTATACTATCACCCCTTAAAGAGATATAAATTTTTTTTTCTTTGATTTTTTTTAAAATCAAATCTAAATTGTTCTTTGGTCTTAACCCAAATAAATGGGCTGCCCTAAATTTATCTTCTTCAAACCAAATCTTATTTTTGTCGAGAATATCAAAGCAAGTATGTGTTATAGATTCTGTATAATTATATATGTTATCAACCCCCCAAGAGTTTAGTTGATTTATTGCTGCGGTTAACATTGCCACATTAATAAAATTGCTTTGTTGACCTACGCTGTATCTTCTTGCACCTTCAGAGTAGTCGTCTTGATAATTAATAAGTTGAGAAAAGTCTTCACTGTTTTTTCTGTTTATCCAACTTTCTTCTATTGGAGATCCGTTATCAAAAGCTTCTCCATAATAACAAAAAGCTGAACCGTATGGACCCATTAACCATTTGTATGCTGCACATACTAAAGCGTCAGGTTTGATTTTATTGACATCAAAAGGCATTGCCCCTACAGATTGAGTTCCATCAACTATAAGCAAAGCCCCAACCTCTTTTGTTTTTTTTCTTATTTTCTCTAAATCAAATATTGTGCCATCTGCCCAATGAACCATACCCATAGAAACAACTTTAGTTTTCTTGTTAATTTTTTCAAGAATTTTTTTATTCCATAATTCTCCACACTTTTTTTCAACCTTGGGTTTTTCTACAAAAACAAGTTCAGCATTATGTTTTTTAACTAAAGACATCCAAGGATAAACATTGCTTGGAAATTGGTCTCCCAATAAAACCACATTTTCGCTAGATTCTAGCTTTATATTATTTGTTACATTAGCCATTCCATATGATACAGAAGGAGCTAAAGCAACTCTTTCGTAGTCTTT
>CENY01112847.1_pt1 | contig 14549 bp, 18 predicted proteins | sample 356181 | NCBI WGS metagenome assembly CENY01 (sample SAMEA2619840, study PRJEB7988) | marine metagenome | isolation source: saline water (ENVO:00002010), including
AAGGTCAAGTAAATATAGAACTAATAGAAGCAGATGGTATAAATACACTATCCTGGGTAGGGTTTACCCCTGATAAAGGGTATCAAATTAACGAAAAGGGTGAAGTTAAACCATCAAATAAATTTTCATCAGAACTTAAGCATGAAAATCCTTCTGAAAAGATGATAAAAAACTATAAGAAGGCTAAAGAATAATATTGATATATAATAAAATAAAGAAAAATATAAATAAATAATGATTAATTTCAATAAATACTTAGAAGAGGTTAATGAAGGTAAAATCGTTTTAAAACGAAAATACACCGAAAACCATCCTGAGAAAAATGTAAGACAAGTTGCCGCTATTAGAAATAGCATTATTGAAGCATTAAGGGACAAGAAATTGACCCTTTCTGAGTTTAATGAAATTGTCGCTAAGCATTCAAAGAGCCCTAACAAATGGACTCAAAGAAATAAAAGATTCTTTAAGATAGAAGAGGATAATGTTACACTATCAAATTATGGTAGTAAAATATTAAGCAGTTTAGAACCTATTAATGAAGGAAAAACCCACGCCGATTACGGTCTTTCTGATGAGTTTGATTATGCCTTAGCAGATTTATCTGATAAGAAGTTTAACACTAAAGATATAACTGCATTAGCTAAAAAATACAAGCAAGATCCTAAGAAGGCTATTGCATATGCTTCAACTGCATTTGAATGGTTATGGAAAGAATCTGTTGATGAAAAAGTAGAACCTGGTAAATACAGTGGTCTATATTACGATACTGCAGAAAAATTATTTAAAAGAGAAAGAATTAAAGTTGGTTGGGCATTAATTGGTAAATGGCTACAAAAAGCCCACGATAAAGGATATTTAGAATATACGGCAGAATACGTAAGAGACGCAGAAAAAGATATTAGAGCTGCTATAGATAAAATAGGTAAAAAGAACATGAAAATGTTTGCTTATGAATCTCTTGAAGTTCATGAAGGTAGTTTTGATAAAGCGATTTCTAAAAGCAAATATGACTATGATGATGTTCCATCTAGTTTAGATTTGCCAGACGATGAGTCTAATTTAGATGAGCCTGCAGAAATGAAAAATATTAAAAAGTTCCAAAAGAAATATGGAACTAAAATAAAAGTAACTACAGATAATAAAGTTATTGGAAAGAGAGTTACTGTCTATATGGAGCCTGGTGTTGAAGATGGTCCTGATGAAGTTATAGAACCTCAACTTAAGAGACATGAAGAAATGATGGATTTTGTTAAAAAGCACGATCTTAAAATTTCGATAGCAAACACCGTAAAAGGAGAATGGGTATTTTGGACTAGATATGGAGTTGACGAATCAGTTAAAATAATGGAATCTTTTGATACCCCATGGGAAAATATGCCTCCTATTGAATTTCATAGGGCTTTAGATTTATTAGATTTAGAAGAATTTACACCTAAAAATATAAAAAAATTATCTGATAAATTTAACGTCAATTATAAAGACGCAATATCATATATAGAACATGTTTTTGTTATTAAAGTGGCAGATAACCCAGAAATAGCAGAATCAGTAGTTAACGAAGCAATTGCTATTGAAGGCAAAAGAGATGCTAAGAAAGTAGTTACTCAACTTACTAGAATTTTTAAAAGATTATCAGATACTCAGCAAATGGGTAAATCTGGAATTTTAGGATGTATTAAGTATCTTTGTGGAGAGGCAATGACAGATGCTAATTTCCATAGAGAACAACCTTTTGTTATGAAAGCAATTAAAGGTGCTAGCATTCCAGGAGTTCAAATTAAACTTCCAGGTCTTGGAGGTTATCATGCTAAAATTAGCAGTGGAAGAATAAAAGAAATTTTAGACAATTATGTCGCTGACATTAGCAGTGCAGCAGGTTGGGGAGGTCAAGGAATAGTCGAAGGTTGCGCTCTTTATATAGCAACTATATTAAAAGATGAGGCTACAGCAACTGCTATGATTAATGCTTTTAATTCTCAATTTGAGGGCGAAAACATTAGAGTTAATATAGAAGATAAATTAAATGAAAATAAAAACATAGATATGTTATACACAAATTTTACAGATTTTTTAAGCGAATCTTACATTAATGAGGCCCTTAAAAGTTCTAAACTTAGAAACCTTATTGATATGAGACACAGTCCTAAAACTCTTTTAAAAGGAATTTATGGCGCTTTTAAAATAGCATTAGATAAAATAGAAGATCATCAAATCTTAGATATCGATCCTAAGAATGGTCCTAAGCAAACTGATAGTATAGTGTTATATTATACAACTCAAGAAAAAGAAAATCCATATGCTAGCGGTCAGTTTGTTAGTGGAACAATTCCAGCAAATACTCTTTTAGCACTTGGTAGAGGCAAAAAAGTATTTTATGTAAGAACTGATTATAAAGGTCGAAAACGAACTTATACTTTAACAAGTAATTCTAAAGCAGGAAGATGGGGTAATGCCGGCGTTACTAATATTGGACCAAATAAAGAATACAGAGGTTGGGATGCCTCAGGTCTTGGAAGTTTAGCTAGAGTTATTAATGTAGCAGACGCTGCATTCGCAATTAATCCAGAGTCTCTTGAAAGTACTGAAGATAAAATAAGAAATAGAGCAAAGGCTAAAGAAGGTGCTTTAGCATTTAAATCTGATAAAGAATTTAAAGCCGCTAATATGCAAAGATATAATGACATTTTAGCTAAAAGAGCAAGTTCATTAGATATTGACAAATTAGTAGAAGATGCAATTGCTGATATGGCAAACATAATGAAAGACGCTATTAAGAATAAGGAAAAGAATAAATATGGTGAACTTATCGCAGGCGTTGGACAAGACGGTAGAGCATATAAGATGAATGATATTAGTAACTTTACTTCTAATCTTTTAAGAGATTATGAAAGATGGGCAGGTTATATTGCTGATATTGAAAAGGCTAAAGAAAAGTATAAAGACGATGCAAAAGAAATGCAATGGGAAGTAAAGTATGCTGAAAAAGAGGCTAAAGAATATGCTAAAGCAATTAAAGATCGTTTAGCAAAACTTAAGAAAAGAAACCTTGCTTGGTAATGAAGGTTGACGAAAATATCATTCCCGGAGACTTAAATGGAATCGGTGGTATTTCTTTACCAAATTTATCAGGTGAAATAGGAAGTGGAGATGTTCCAGCTGGAGAAGGAGACGCAGAAGAAGAATATAAGAAAAAGAAAAAAGAAAGAGAGGAATATCTTAAAAAAACAACAAAGTCAGAAACTATGATTTATACAAATTTTAATAAGTTTATTAACGAATCTCTTAATGAGATTAAAGATAAAAGTTGGGTAAAGGCTTATAATAAAAAGAAAGATCAATTAAAATCTAAAGTTAAGGCTAAAGATTTACAAAAATATGTCAGTGATTTTATTAAAACAGGAGAGTATAAAGATGAAGTAGAACATGAAGTGATGTTATCTTTAGCAGTTCAACATGATGTTATAAATGACGATGAGTACGAAGAGTTAACAGAATCTATCAATGAAAAAGTTAACATGTCCGATCTTAAATATCAACTACCACTTTCTATTGAAAATACATTAGGATTTAATCCAAAAAGTTTTAAAGGCGTTAAAAAGGAAGGTAAGAAACTTAGACTTACTCTTTCTAGTTATTTTAGTGCTGGTAATTTAGAAGAAGTATTAAAAGACGTTAATGATGCCTTAGGAACTAGTCTTAAAATTATTGAAGGACCAAATAAAGGAACAAATGCAATTTTCTTTATAGGAGAATCTGTTAGCGAGGCAGCAATGCAACGCTATTCATGGGTTAGAGTAAAGAAAGGAGAGCATAAGGGAGAAGAAGGAAGAATAATGGTATACGGAGGTCCAAGTAAACATTCTGTAGTTGCATTAGACTATGGTGAATACAATTTTAAACCAAAAGATTTAGAATTAGTAGATGAATCAATTGAAGAGGCAAAAGCTCACAATGCTAGAACAGATCTAGGATATGTTGCATTTCTTAGAGAAATGGCAGATTGGATGAATAGCAGAGATCTTCAAGAGGCATATGATAATGCGATTGATGTTTTAATGGACAAAGGAATGAAAGAAAAACAGGCCATAGGGTTCTTAAATTCTCCACATGGAAAGTATATGGGAGAATATTTAGTTCCCGGAAGAGATTTTTCTCATGAGGCATTCTTAGATAAATTAGAAGAATATTATAACGAAAGAATGTTGAAAACATATGCTAAGGATTACGTTAAATTAGCATAGAATAAAGATTATAATATTTAAAAAGAATCCAGGCAAGTCCTGGATTTTTTTTGCAAAAAAACTTTGAAAAAGTGTGAAACTTTTTTAAACAATAGATATATAATAACCGTTATTAAAAATAATTAATAACATTGATCATTGAAATATTGAATTAATACATTTTCTCGAAAGAGAAAATAGGGAGGCAACAGATTCTTGACGGAGATGAAGTTGTTAATTTGTGGCTGAAAAATATCTGATCAGAAGGATATAAGGCACAGACATCAGTCCGATGGGACACTAGTTTTTCAAATGGAAAACAGCAGAGGATAACGACCTCGATGATGGTTCTCGATGCAGATAACTAAAATAGATGTTATTCTGTAATGGTGTATGGGTAAGGGAAACTAAGTCCCATTTTATGGCGGAACAACCTTGCAAGCTGGGGGTAACGCAATTTAGCTACCATAGTAGTTCTATCTAATGTTTTTGGTTTAGCTAGCCAAAAATACGGATAAGTTAGAGACAGTCTAACGTTAAATATCACCATTAAATTTACAGCTAATCGGGTTGTAGGTAAAACACTAATCCTACCAAATTGCTACTCCTTATTTAATTTCAATATTTTTAGATATAACTTTAAAATGCCGTAAGCGGACTGACGCCTTAAATAGAAGGAGAAGAAGAGATCAGAAGCTATACGGTATTTTTTTGCAGTTTGAGATATATAAATAAAAAAATAATCGTTTTATGAAAAAGGTAAAATTATTCGAAGAGTTTATTGGTGAAGGTAAACTTAACATTAAAAAAATGACAAAGGCTGCCATTAAAGAATTTGGAAAAGGTAATACTATTGACCCCGAAGATCTAGATTATTTTATTGATGACTACATGGAAGATAATGGTATTGATTGGGATGAATTTGATGAAGAAGAAAGATACCATTTAGAAACAGGTTTAGACGCAGCCGGTATAGATATAGAATAATTATTTAAATGTTAATAACTTTTTAAAATCCGGATGAAAATAATTCACTCCGGATTTTTTTATGTCAAAAATTTTGTTTATATTTATATTATAATTAAAACAAAAGAAAAAACAAAGTTATGGTAGATTTCAAATACACAACAAAAGAAAAAGTAGAAAAATTCATTTTTAATCTTTATGAAAATACTGAAAAGGACAGCGATCCTATTGAACATTTAAAAAGTCAACCTCAATTAATGAAATTGGCTTTATTTAGAAAAAGTCTTTTGCATGAAGATCAAGCTCTTGCTATGGTCGAAACGTTTTTACATCTTTTCGAACAAAGTGAAGATTACGAATTATGCGCAAAGATTGTTGAATCTTGGCCAGAACTTTTAAAAAACCAATAAGATGGAGGTAGTTAATAAAAAAACCAAACAGGATATTACAAAATATATTTTACTATTATTAGAAGGTAAAATAACAAGAAAAGAATTTGAAAAAATAACAGGCTTAAAAAGAAGAAATGAAAAACGATAAGTGGTTTATATTTGATTTAGATGGTACGTTGGCAAATATCGATGCTAGAAGAAAATTAGCAAAAGATACTGCTAAGCCAGGTAAGAAGTTAAATTGGGATACATTTTTTAATCCAAACAATATAGGATTAGATAAACCCAATCATCCAGTAATTAAGATGGCACAAGTTCTTGCAGAAAGTGGACATATGATCGCTATATTTTCAGGAAGAAGTCAAAAAATGGCATGGGTAACTAAGAGTTGGTTAGTAAAAAACCAAGTTCCATTTCATGTTATAAAGATGAGGCCAAAAGATGGTCAAGATGCATTTACTCCAGACGATGACTTAAAACAAATGTGGTTAGATGATTTTGCAGACAAGGTTGGAAAGGATAATATAGTTGGTGTATTTGATGATAGACAAAAGGTTGTCGATATGTGGAGGAAGAATGGTCTTACATGTTTTCAAGTAGCTGATGGTAATTTTTAATATCATGAAAAAATCTATATAAATTGAGAATATTTTTAGTATTGTGTTTAGTTCCTTTAATAGGAATTTCTCAACCCTTTGATTCATATGTTAGACATGTTTATAATTTAAGTTCATTAGATGGCAAATTAAGTTATACTTTATTTTATGAAAGTATGTTGGGTTACCATAATCTTAGAATTGATCAAAAATTATCAGAGCGTTATATTACTATTGTAGATTTTAGACAATCTTCTACAGAAAAAAGATTTTATGTTTATGATTTATTAGATAAAGAATTAGTTCATAGAACTTTTGTTGCTCATGGTAAAAACAGTGGAGGAAAATACGCTGTGAATTATTCAAATAAAGTAGGTTCATTTGCAAGTAGCAGAGGTTTTTATAAAACAGGAAAGGTTTATTTAGGTGCTAATGGAATATCATTAAAGTTACATGGTCTTGATGCTGGTTTAAATGATAATGTTTTGATTAGAAATATAGTAATTCACTCTGCTAATTATGTAAGCAAAGATTCAGTCGGTAAGTCAGAAGGCTGCCTGGCTATTCCAAATGAGGAATGTTCAAAAATAATTGAAAAGATTAAAGAAGGAAGCTGCGTTTATGTAAAGGGTTTTTGTGAACAGAAGAAAAGTAAATTTTTAAAATTTAAGAAAACAGAATATAATTTTGAAACTTTAAAAGCAAGTGAAGAACTACTAGAATTGTTAGAACATTAAAACAATTTCATGTTTTTTAATATAATATTTTAAAATTTAAATATATGTGGTATCGCTTTAGTAAAAATAAATGGTGTTGGGATATTGTAATTGGCATAGAATATACTTATGCTTATGTATATGCGGAGAGTAAAAAAGAGGCAATTGAAATATTAAATAGATCAAATTCTTTTCGTAAATATTCAGATAGAGGATTAGATCAAATAGACGAAGTTCTTAAAGTTCCAGAAGGAGACATAGATAAAATAATAATGTAATGATAATAACACAAGAAGATTGGTTTTTAAGTTTATCAGAAGAAATAAAACTTAAGATAATGGAAGATATGTTAAAAGAAGGCGAATTTGGGTTGGCCATCGAAACTATGAAAATATTGTTAGCTGCTCCAATATCAAAAGGAGGAGTATCAACAGAAAAGATTAATGAAGTGTTCCAAAAATATAATAAAAATGGATAAAGAAAAAAGATACACAGCAACTTACACTATTTATTTATACGCACATAATGATCATCATGCAAGATCTAAGGCTAAATTAATTGCTGAGCGAGAACGTATAAAATATCCTAATCAAGATTGTACGTTAGAACAGTTATTTGAAACCCCATTAGCCTCTTTTGTTAGAAGAGCAATTCCTTTGGATGAAGCATGGGATCCTGTTGTAAAGAAATTCGAAGATGATGATTTACCGTTTTAATCTGAAACTTTTATAAAAAACCACATATAATATTTAGTATGAAAAGTATATTAAAAGAAGCAGACGAAATAATTAATAACAGAAGCGAAGAAAAAGAAAGACAATACGGTCCTTTTTCTGAAGGAATGGATAGAGCAGCATCTATATTTAATGGAATGACTGGACTAGATATTACAGGTCGTGAAATGTACATGGCTCTTATTGCGCTTAAATTTTCTAGAGAAAGTTATAATCACAAGCGAGATAATCTTTTAGATGCAGCAGCATATATTGGAGCATTAGATAACTATATAAATGAAAAAGATGGTTCGAATAAATGATATTGCAGAATCTTTGAAAGGGCTAAAAGTAGCTATAGATGATGCAGTAACTACATTTAGCGATAAGAAAACGTCACATAAATCATCCTGGACATACATGCTAAGACACCAGTTGAATTATCTTGGTATTGACTGTGATATTTTAACCAAAACAGGAGATATTCACCAGTATGATGTCTGGTTGGTTGCCTTACCTATGGAATTCGCAGGAAGTTATAATCTTTTTGGAGGGGCTAATGATGAAACTGCAGAAAGAATGCAAAGAATCTTAGATTTTAAAGGACAGATTTATTGTTTAAATAGAGAAATGCCAGATGTTGGTAAATTCGCAGAAAGCAGGATGAAATCATGCTCTCAAATGTGGGCAGAACTTGACACTAAAAAACTTTCAGAAATTTGTACAAATGTTGAAACATTAGATCTTACATTAGATTCTGATACTTTTGTATTGGGTGATAGCCATTCAGTTTCAGTTTATAAACCTGGAGCCAATATCTCTAGAAATGATGGTAAAACACTTTTTGGAGTTCTTAAAGAAGGAATGCAAAATTATATTCCAGAAGGAACCAATCATCTTATTACATATTTTGGAAATATTGATGTAAGACATCATCTTTGTAGACAGTCAGATCCAGTCTATTCTGCTACAGAATTGGCACAAAATTATATTAAGCATCTTGAAGAGTTAAATATTTCAAAAATTACAATTGTTGGTTTATTACCAATTGAATATGAAGAGAGAAGAATTCCAAAAACGGGCTGGCACAAAGGAACTCCATTTATTGGAAGTCAAAAACAGAGAACAGAGGTAATGAATGCTTTTAATTCTGTTTTAAGAACTCATTGTTCAGAAAAAGGTTTTGAATTTAAAGAATGGCCAGAACATTGGTTTACTGCCCATCCAAAAGAATTCGCAGACACTTATATGGAAAAACCTGGAAGTGTTCATTTATCAAGACAATATTACCATTATGATTTTGATAATGGAGAAGAAAATGGAGAACTAAAACAAAAAGTTTTAAGTCTATTTTGAAACAAAAGCAAAAAATAAAGTATAAATTAAAAATAATAAAAAATGAGTAAAAAAATTAAAGTTGGAATTATTGGCGTTGGAAATTGCGCTAAGTCCCTAGTTGAAGGAGTTCAATATTATTCTGAAAATAAAGTATCTTCAAATGGTATGATGAGAGAAGATGTTGGCGGTTATAAAGCAAGTAATATTGAATTTGTTTGCGGGTTTGATATTGATGAACGTAAAGTTAATCTTCCTTTAGGTGAAGCCTTAAAGCAAAGACCAAATAGTGCTTTTGATATAGTTGATAAAATCAATTCAAAGGCTCCAGTTTATGAAGCACCTGTAATTGATGGTTACGCACTTCTTATGGATGCCTATCCTGAAAACAATAGATTCTTAGTTTCTGAAAAATTAAGAAATACTTCAGAAGTAAATAGAACGTCTTGGACTAAAACTAAAGAGAATAAGTGGAAGAAACATATTATTGATTTAGTTAAAAAGCATGATGTTGAAGTATTAATAAATTACCTACCAGTAGGATCTCAACGTGCAACTGAATTTTGGGCTGAAATTTGTCTAGAAACTGGAATTAGTTTTGTAAATTGTATTCCAGTATTTATAGCATCTGATCCAACTTGGGAAAAGAGGTTTATTGATGCAGGCATTCCAATCGTTGGAGACGATATGAGAAGCCAGTTTGGAGCCTCTATATTATCTCAAATGTTACAAGAACTTGCATTTGAAAGAGGTCATGTTGTTAAGGCACATATTCAAAGAAATGTTGGTGGAAATACAGATTTCTTAAATATGGAAGATAAAAGCAGATTAAGATCTAAAAAGATCTCTAAAGAAAATGTTATTAGAGCGCAAAACGATATTCGTGGAATCTCTACAGAAAATAGCTTCTTACATGCTGGTCCTTCTGAATATATCGCCTACTACGGTGATAATAAAGTAGCGAACTTTAGATTAGAACTTGAAGGTTTTGGAGGTGCACCAGTTATATTTGATGCTCAACTATCCGTTCAAGATAGTCCAAACTCTGCAGGAGTTGTAATTGATGCAGTAAGATACGTAAGAGTTGCAAGAGAAATGGGAATCGTTGGAGCCTTAAGAGGTCCATCAGCATTCACTCAAAAAACTCCACCTCAGCAAATGATGTTTGCAGATGCTGTTCAAGAATGCGAAGCATTGGCAAATAGAAAACTGACTACAACAACTAAAAAACAGGTCGTAGCAGCAAAGGTTAAAGTTATTAGAGACGATTCAAAAGAAAAAGAATACTTTAAAAACTAAAATTATGATATACCCATATTGGAACCATTTTAGTGACCTTCTTAATAAGAAAAAGATAAATGATATTTATGCATATGATTTCGATGGAGTAATTTCCATCGGAATCACACCAAGAAGCAAGCACGATGTAATTATTACTGGAAGATGTATTGATGAACAAGATTACGTTACAAAGATTTTAGAAGATAGGGGAATATACAACAAAGTTTATTTTAATCCCATGACTCTTGCCGAAAGAGGAAATCATACATTAAAGGCAAGAAGATTTTCTGGGAATCACAAAGCAAGAACATTAGAAGAACTTAAAGAAAAAGGCATTAATGTTATTAGATTTTTTGAAGACGATACAGTACAATTAAAGTGTATAAAAGAAAAACATCCAAATTTAGATGTTGTCCATATTAAATCAGATCTTGTAGAAAAATAGTTAATATGTTAGATAGAGTTAATATGGATATTGTTAGAGATGTTGGTTACTTCTTTAACAAGGTAAACGAAAGAGCCCTTTGGCAGATGGGAGTCAATGAAACTTATGATAGTGGCGGAGACGCTGCTTTAGGGGAAACTGTAGAATACTTTCATCCACAATTAACTCTTGATGATAGGATGAGATATATTATGGAAAATATTGTCTTTTCAGGAATGGACATAGATAATATTATATGTAATACAATTATCTCCCATTTTTATGGAGGCAGAGGAATTCATCAAATTCTCACTAGGGACCCAAATCCAAAAACAGCACTTGTAGATTTTAGAAAACTATTAATAGATGCAGAATACGAGAAAAGAATTAGAAAAAATCTAGAAGACGCTGTTCAACTTGGACTTCCAATTTATGGAACTACAGAATTAAGAACAAGTCTTTTTGGAGCAGCAAATACACACGTTGCAGAAGTTAGAAATCAGGAAAGAGATGCCCATAAAATCAATATTCTATTATGGGTTGCAAGTTTTATACCTAGAGGAATAACAGGAAGAATGGCAGCTGCCCAATCTCTTAGAGAAATGTATGGAGTTATAACAGATATTGAAGGCGTAGGACAATATTATGGATATCATTGTTCAACTTCAAATTCTGTAAATCCTGCAATTAATATAAATCATGATGAAAGATTTTGTGTTCCAGGTCCAGGTGCTAGATTAACATTAGATATTATGTTTGGAGAAGACTGCGATATTCCTTACGGTGATAGAGTAATTTGGTTTAGAGAAAACTATGTAGATCTTATTGGTGAAATATTCCTACATCCTTCTACCCACAATGTTGTAGTTAACGGTCAAAGAGTTTTGGCTGAAGAACAAAATACTTTAAAAGTTTATGGATGTGAAGTTGGTTTATGCCAATATGGAGTATATCATAGACTTAGAAATAATCCACATTTAATTAATAGAAGAAAAGTTGCAAGAGCAGATGGGGCCTTGATGGAATCTTTCTTTAATAATAATTTCCAACAACAAACTTTATTTTAGATATATAGTTTATGAAAAATGTAAAATTATTTGAAGAATTTATCGAAGAGGCTATAAATCTTAATGCCCTTAAAAAAGAAATTAAAAAAGACGGAAATTTAGTTTTTGTTCACGATGACGGAGATATGTTAGAATATGAAGATGAGAATTTCGCAGCTAACGTTTATTTTTATAAAGATGGAAAAGTTCAATTTGATATGAATGCAGGAGCATGGAATGGTAAGATGAAAAGTCATAAAGATTTTTTAGATTTGCAAGATGAGTGGACTACTTGGGCTTATGAAAATGAATAAATTAATAATAAATTAAGATATTAAATGATGGGAACCTTAAACAGTTCCCATTTTTTGTATATAAAGATAAAATTAGACAATTATGGCAAACGCAGATAATCAATGTTCAGATTTAAAAGTAGAAGATCACTACAAAAATACCAACGATACTTTTGGTATGATATACAATAAACAAAAAGAATTACAAGCAAGATTAGGATTAGATTACAGCAATTTAACTCTTAAGCAAATTGCAGAAACGTGGATGGTAAATAAACATGCATTAAGTGATGAATTAAATGAAATGTTTGATGCATTAGGAGGAATCAATGATGGTATTGGTTCAGCAGCATGGAAATATTGGAAACAAGACAATGCAAAAGCTAGTAAAATGACTATCGATGATTTAACCGAAGCTGATAAATTAGAATTATATTATGAGTGGATTGATGGGTTACATTTTTATATGAATTTTGCAATTGCAATTGGAATGACAAGCGAAGATATTGTCAATCTCTATATGGCAAAGCAAAAAGAAAATATTAATAGACAAGAAAGAGGGTATTAATGGAGGCATCAAAAGAAAAAATCTTAGAAGAATTTAATATTAAGCAGGATAAAAGCGGATTTTATTATACGCATTCATCCCATTTACATGCTTTAAAAGACGGAAAGGCTAATAAGGAATTAGCATGTTACACTCACATGGAATTAAAAGATAAAGTCATATTAGATATTGGAGCAAATGCTGGACAATTCAATAGACTTTGTTATGAGAGTGAGGCAAAAAAGTATATTGGAATAGAGCCAGATCCTGAAAATTTTAGATGTTTACAACTTAATAATAAAATAGAAGATTCTATTTTAATAAATACTGCAGTTTCTTGTTTTGATGATGAGAAAATTGGCTTTTTCAGAGCAAATTCTGGAAATAAATTAATAGGATTCGTTGATAGAATAAATGGAAATACAACTGGAAGGAATTATATTGAAGTCAATAATACTAATTTTTTAAAGTTAGTAGAAGAACACCAACCGCAAGTTATAAAATGCGATGCAGAAGGAATTGAATTTGATTTATTTAGTAAAGGCCTTCCTGATTGTGTTGAAGAAGTATGCATGGAAGTTCATATTTATAATAACGAAGAACGTCTAAAAACATTCTGGTTCGATATTATGAATAAAACTTTTTTTAGTATGGGTTGGAAATGTGTTTTAACCCCTATTTATGATGATAGAGAAATTAAATCATATAATGGTTTAAATGTTTTTAGTATTGGTTGGAAAAGACCTTCTAATTGGAAACAAAAAAGACAGATTAATAAATTTAAGAGTTTAAAAAGATGTTTAATTAGAAACTTCGGTCATGTAAACTATATGGCAGATCAAGATATAAATAAATATGCAGTAAACTTTTTAAAAGGAGAGTTTACATTTGAAGATTTTAATACGTTTTTAGAAAACGGAGAAGAGTAGATATTAATAGACCAGAAACAATAAATTAAATGTTATTAGATATTGAGCAACGCGATAATGAAGTTATCATAAGTTATTACAATAAAGAAGGAACGGTAAGTTTCAAAAGATATCCATTACGTCAATTTGAAAATTGGGTAGTAACAAATGAAAAAGACCGTTATAGACATAAAGAAATTACAAATTGGGATGGTCGTCCTATTAAACTTGTTAAAAGCAAAAAGTTTAATAAATTCAGTTTAATTTATTTTATTGATTGTCTTCCTAAAAAAGACCAAGAAGAGATTTTAGCATATAATATGCCAAGAACTTATTTTGTTGATATTGAAACTGAAATCGTTGATGGTTTCCCAAAACCAGAAGAGGCTAAAACAAGAATTCTTTCTTTTTCAATTATTACACCAGAAAGAAAGGCAATCGTTTTAGGTCTTAAAGATTTAGAAAATATTCAAGGTATGGAAGATGATACTAATGAATATTTCAAAACATTAGATAGCGATTGGAGCCTTTCTTATTATAAATTTAAGAGCGAATATGATATGGTCTATAATTTTATTCATAAATTTATGCCAAAATTTCCAATGATGACAGGTTGGAATTTTATTAATTATGATTGGCAGTATATTGTGAATAGATGCAAAAGACTTCAAATTGATATCAGTGAGGCCGCTATAACAAAGGCAGTTGATAAAATTGACGGAAGACCTCTTCATATGGGCATACTTGATTATATGCAATTATATGATAAGTATGATAGAAGTGTAAAAGTAAAAGAGTCAAATACACTAGATTATGTTTCAAGTCAAGTTGTTGGTCTTAAAAAGATTAAATATAACGGTGGATTACAAGAATTATATGAAAATGATTTTAGAAAATACATTTATTATAATATAGTTGACTCATGCTTAGTATATTATATTGATGAAAAAATAAAATCAATGGAAGTTTTATTAACTTTGGCAAACATAACCAAGATGCCGTTATATAAAGCCGCAAGCCCTGTCGCAATGACTGAGGCACTAATGGCAAGAAAGTTGATGGAACAGAACAAGAGAATAGGAGTAGAGCCACGAGAAGAAAATAAAAAAGAT
>CENY01006362.1_pt1 | contig 14541 bp, 11 predicted proteins | sample 356181 | NCBI WGS metagenome assembly CENY01 (sample SAMEA2619840, study PRJEB7988) | marine metagenome | isolation source: saline water (ENVO:00002010), including
AAATAAAAACATTGTAGTGGCTGAAAGCGCTTATGAAGCTGAGCAGATAGCCTTTGAAGGGTATGAAAGGGAGCAGACATTTTTCAAGGCCGCAAGGGATAAATATAATCCTGGGAACGGTTCAAAAGAGCTATCCAAACCAAGAGAAATATCAAAAGATGACTTTGATAATACATTCATAGTGGGCACACCAGCAGATGTAATAGAACAGATTTCAGAATTGGACAAAATTGGTGTAAAAAACCTCATGATGAAAATTAACACAGGAGAAATGGATCAAAAGGTTGTATTTCAGACAATGAATCTCTTGGCTGAACATGTTAAGCCTCTTTTTCCTACCGGATAAGTTTTTTGGCAGTGGAGTCACAAAGGTATCTTTTGTAAATCAGTTCCAACGATTATTGGTCCTTTAAAAGTTTCTCTGACCCCGTTTTGCCAGATTTCTTTTTTGTCTAAAACAGGTGATCCAGTTGGGACAAAATGGTTTAATACTAAAGTTTTTACCTTGGCTTTGGTTGCGACTTCCCCTACTTCTGACATGGTCGTGTGACCCTGGATTATGTGTGCTCTAAATGACTCGTTACCTGGATAAGTTTTTTCAATAATTGCATCTACACCGTCAAGGTTGAGGACTTCGTGAACAAGTATGTCTGCGTGTAGAGAAAAATCTATCAAATCTTCACTTTTTGAAGTGTCTCCAGAGAAAACTATTACTTTCTCATCAATTTGAAAACGATATGCGTAAGCTGGTTCTGCTTCTCCATGAGGTACTTTTAAGCAATCAACTTTTATGTTGGAATCCTCATAAACGGACGAGGATTCTCCTATCTCATTTATATTCAGCATGGATTTAAAATCAGGTCGATCCTCATGTTTGATTCTCAGGTTAATGTCCCAATTCATATAATTTATATATGAGGTAGTCATATTTTTGAGAGGTGAAGGTCCAAAGCAATTAATAGGTCCAGAATGACCGCTTTGCCAGGTACGTAACAGCAAGGTGCCATAATCAGCGACATGGTCTGAATGATTATGGGTTATGAATATCGCTTTAATCGCACCTGTGTCTATGCCTGATTTCGCCAATTGGCCGGTTACACCATCTCCTGCATCGATAATGTAGACGGACCCGTCCACAATTAGTGCACTTGCAGGCTGAGAACGTTTTGCCCATATTCTAGGCCCACCCCCAGTCCCTAGTAAAACTAATTCAGATCTTTTTGATGATGGCATGGAGAAGGTCCAATTATTTACTAGAGTCTCTCATATTAATCGCGCAATATAGAGTGCTATACATATTTATGGAGGCGACGGGCGGATTCGAACCGCCGAATAGAGGTTTTGAACCCCCGCCTTAGACCGCTTGGCTACGTCGCCTTGTAAATACTTGAGTGGTGCCGAGGAGGAGACTCGAACTCCTACAGCCTATTCGGCCACAGCGCCCTCAACGCTGCGTGTCTACCAATTCCACCACCTCGGCCTGATAAAGTATCCTCAATTACAACCACCGTGGCAGGAAATTATAGCTATGGAGCGATTGGCTGTCTATAACAAAAGTTATTGATGTGCCCTTCCGGAGTAAGGCCGTGCAGGTGTGATAGGTGAGTTCTCCTCGAATCTGGAAGACCTAAAGAAGTTGTAGTCGTGTGAGCTTTTTGATTCTCCTGTCACCAAATCAGCTACCATTTCCCCAGTTATAGGAGATAGTTTAAAGCCATGCCCACTAAATCCAGCAACGTTGTAAAGTCCCGAAATATTCGGGGATTCTCCTAGGATGGGATTTGCATCTGGTGTCATATCATATAGAGATCCATAACCTCCTCTACAAGTGGCATCTGCAAAATCTGGGAACCTATTTATGGCTCTATTCCAAAATCTGGTAATAAAATCGTGATCTGCATTTAAGCCGAATGTATCGGGATTAACTACTTCTGACATGTCTTCTGGAGACTCACCTCCTACCAGAGTGTTAGGCTTCCCATCTGTTCTGTAATATGCCCCGCAGGTGTGGTCAATAATGATATGCTCCAGCATCTCAAGGTTGGGGGGGCGTCTTAGATGGACCATCTGTACCCTAATGGGGGTAATTGGTAGTGGCATATCGTTATGGCCGATTAAGATATTAGCCCAAGGTCCTGTTACGTTAATGACAATCTCGGCTTTTATTTTCCCATTAACAGTTTCTACTCCAGTGACTTTCCCACTTTCGATGAGTAAATTCTTAACAGGAGTTCTCGTGATTATTTGAGCGCCTTTTTTTTGAGCTTCCTCAGCAAATGCATAGGTAGTAGCAACCGGGTCCGCGTACCCAGCCTCAGGTTCATATAGGGATACACCAATGTCATTTAAATTTGCTGACGGTATGAGCTTTTTCGTTTCCTCCGGATTTAGGGTTTCTATATTCACGCCTTCTGTCCGGTTCATCTCACCATTTGCAATAGCTGCGCCAGCATCAGTTTCTCCGAAAAGCAATATCCTTCCCGTGGTTTGGAACTTCAAGTCATATCCCGTTTCTTGGGGCCATTCTTCGAAGAATTTTTTGGCATCAGAAGCCATTTTGACGAGTTCAACGTTCAAATAGTGCTCTCGCACCATAGCACCAGATCTACCAGTCGCTCCAGTTGCTAGACCACCTTTTTCTACTAAAGTTATTTTCCCTGGATTCCTTTCCGCCAAAGCCATTGCTATGCTGGTGCCGTTTACACCACCACCAATTATTAGTATGTCAGTATTTGTCGATTCCATTATGATAGCCCTCCATCAGATTGAATCCGGGAAGTGGATACTTATATTAATTATATGCTTAGATAGTGCACAGTAATTCAAATTTGGTAAAAGGAATGAAATGACACAAATAAATCAGATTTCAGATGAAACTTTAGAAATTTTGAAAAATATACCAACTCAGACGTTAATTGATGGTTTATGGGTCAAAGGTTGGCCTTCAGGATATGTTGAAGGAGCCAAGCCTTTACAACTTGGTCAGTCTATGGCAGGAAGAGCTGTGACACTTCGATTTGTTCCCCATAGGCCAGACATCGCTGAGGATAAACCCAAAAAAGAAAAATCAGCAGAATATTTGGCTATAGAGCTTTGTGGTCCAGGCGAAATATTGGTTATAGATGCAATGGGTTGGGAGTACAGTTCGATTGGTGGGGATATTAAATTCATGCGCCTAATGCAACTCGAGGTAGGAGGTTTGGTCACAGATGGAGGAGTTAGAGATAGCGTTGCCTTGAAGGAATATGGGTTTCCTGTCTATTCAGCGAGTACAACCGCCAAACAAGGACCTGCAGATTTCTGGCCTTGGCAGGTTAACGATGCAATTCAGTGTGGAGGAGTCCTAGTTAGACCTGGCGATGCCATCGTAGGAGATGATGATGGCGTGGTGGTTGTGCCTAGGTCTGAGGTAGATGAAGTAATTCGGATAGCTCATGAGAGAGAAGAAGTAGAGGAAGTCATAAAGGCTCAATTGGAAATTGAAAATTGTTCACCAGGTAAATATTATCCTTTCAACGAAAACACATGGAAACTATATGAGGAGAAAACCGGAAAAAAGGGAGGTCGATGAAAATCTTGACACAAGGCATCCTCTTTTCTACTCTTGATGTAGTTAAATAAACGACTTAGATGGAGACGAGTAGAGACTAAATTGCAGTTCAGAGAGCCCTTGATTGCTGAGATAGGGTACTAGCTTTTAGCTCGAAGATCACTCCGGAGTCTCATTCTGAAAGCCTTACAGTGACTAAGAAATGACGGATTTGCACTACGTTACTAGTGCTTTTTACTGAGTGCCTTGTTGATACAAGGAATTAGGGTGGTACCGCGGACTATTTTAAGGCCCGTCCCTTTTTAGGGACGGGCCTTATATTTTTTGGGAGCACATATGTTTGAAGAAGTAAATTCGAAAATGGATTTTCCAGAAATGGAAACTGGTATTTTGCAATGGTGGAATGAAAATAAAATACCAGATAAATACATGGCAAAAAATGAAGATTCCGATAAGCGTTACTCTTTTATAGATGGTCCGATAACTGCCAACAATCCTATGGGAGTTCATCATGCCTGGGGAAGGAGTTATAAGGACCTTTTTAGTCGATTTAGAACTATGCAGGGCTACAAGCAAAGATATCAAAATGGATTTGATGGACAAGGCCTGTGGATAGAAGTGGAGGTAGAAAAAGAATTAGGTTTTACTTCCAAAACTGATATTGAAGGATATGGAATAGATAAATTTGTGACTTTGTGTAAAGAACGAGTCCAGAGATTTGCCGACGTTATTTCAGAACAATCAAAACAATTGGCTTACTGGATGCACTGGGATAATTCCTATCACACCATGTCTGATGAGAACAATTACACAATTTGGCACTTTTTGAAAACATGTCATGAGCGTGGGTTATTGTATGAAGGCACTGATGTTATGCCGTGGTGTCCTCGTTGCAGTACTGGATTGTCTGAACACGAGATTGTTACAGAAGGGTACGTAGAGACAGACCACCCTGGGTTATTTGTGAAATTTCCGATTCTAGATTCAACCTCCCAACCTACTGAGGATTCTCTTCTCATTTGGACAACTACACCGTGGACTTTGTCATCCAATTGCGCTGCTGCGGTGAACGTAGATATAGATTATGTGAAAGTGAAACAAGAGCATGGCTGTTTATATCTAGCAAAATCTCGAATATCTGCACTTGCTGGAGACCATGAGGTGATCAGCGAAATAAAGGGTGCTGAGTTGGTTGGGCTGAAATATGAGGGACCATTTGATGAATTGCCAGCTCAGAATGGTGTGAATCACAGGGTTGTAGCCTGGGATGAAGTTTCTGAAACCGAGGGAACTGGAATTGTTCATATAGCACCAGGGGCAGGTAAAGAGGACTTTGCCTTAGGCAAAAAGGAGGGCATACCTACCATAGCCCCTTTAAATGATTTGGGTGATTTTGTGGAAGGGTTCGATTGGCTGAGTGGATTAAATGTATATGACGTTAATGACAGAATTTATGAAAATTTGAAGGAAAAAGGTAAGTTTTACCGTTTAGAACGATACAAGCACAGGTATCCACATTGCTGGCGGTGTGGTTCAGAGTTGGTTTTTAGATTGGTGGATGAATGGTTCATCAAGATGGATCCGTTAAGAGAGCCTTTGTCTCGAGTTACGCAAAATATTCGCTGGGTTCCTGAATTCGGGATGAAGCGCGAATTGGACTGGCTTAAGAATATGGATGACTGGATGATTTCTAAAAAAAGATACTATGGTTTGGCGCTTCCGATTTATAAGTGTTCATGTGGCAATTTTGATGTAATGGGAAGCGAGAAAGAGCTTGAAGAGAGGGCTGTAGAAGGATGGGATGAATTTGAAGGCAATTCACCTCATAAACCGTGGATAGATTCTGTCAAGATTAATTGTTCTAAATGCGGGGAAAAATTGGCTCGTGTTTCAGATGTAGGGAATCCCTGGTTAGATGCGGGTATTGTTTCTTTTTCGACTTTAGATTACCGACATGACAAAAATTATTGGAAAGATTGGTTTCCTGCTGATTGGATTTCTGAGAGCTTTCCTGGGCAATACAGGAATTGGTTTTATTCTCTGCTCACAATGAGTACGGTACTAGCTGATTCAGAGCCATGTAAGAATATTTTTAGCTATGCTCTGATGCGAGATGAAAATGGCGAAGAAATGCACAAGAGCAAAGGTAATGCTATATGGTTTGAAGACGCTGCGGAAAAAATGGGAGTTGATGCAATGCGCTGGCAATTTGCTAGCCAGAATCCAGCATCGAATCTCAACTTTGGATTCGGAACTGCAGATGATGTACGCAGGCAATTTTTGATCCCTTTATGGAATGTATATTCCTTTTTCGTAACATACGCCAATATCGATAAATTTGATCCTGATACCACCCCGCCACCGGTATCAAAAAGGGCTGAGTTAGACAAATGGATTCTTAGTGAGTTGAACCTTCTGGTGAAGACGGTAACTGATAATCTTGAAAATTTTCTGCCTGAGAGAGTCACTAGGGAAGTTGAAGAATTCATTGAATACCTTTCCAACTGGTATGTAAGAAGAAGTAGAAGAAGATTTTGGAAGTCAGGATTACTTACTGGCGCAGTCGGTGATGCTGATATAGACAAATTATCTGCATACACAACTCTACATGAAGTTTTGATTACATTAACTAAACTGATGGCACCTGTTATTCCGTTTGTTACCGAAAAAATGTACCAGAATTTGGCTTCTCAATTTTCCTCTGGTAGGGAAAGCGTTCATTTAGAAGATTATCCTGTTAGTGATGAAACATTGATTGATCAAGATTTGACAGAGAGAGTTAGGTTAGCGATGCGTATATCTAGTATGGGAAGGTCAGCTAGAAGTAAGGCAGGGATAAAGGTAAGGCAACCCCTAGGGGAACTTTTTGTAAAAACTAGAAATTCCAGAGAATTGGATATGTTAGATCTAGTAAAAGATCAGATATTAGATGAGCTAAACATCAAGGAGATAAAGCCGGTTGATGATGCAGCTGAGATAGTAAGTTTTAGGTTGCAACCAAATTTACCTGTATTGGGTCCAAAATACGGGAAACAAATAGGCGAAATTAGAGAAGCCTTAAGTCAGGGTGATGTTGATAGTATAAGAATAGCGATTGATTCGAATAATACGGTAGATGTTGCCGGTTTCAAATTAGAGCCTGAGGATATATTGGTAAATGCCGATGAATTGGAAGGTTATTCTACTTCCACTGATGGCGGATATGCAGTAGGAATATCCACAGAAATATCCGATTCACTCAGAGATGAAGGATTTGCCAGAGAATTGGTACACAGCATTCAAAATGTTAGAAGATCAGCAGGTTTAGAGATATCCGACCATATTGATTTATGGATTGAGGGTTCTGCTGAAACATCTCGTATAGTTAATGATTTCTATGACTACGTGTTACAGGAAACCTTGGCTGACAAAGTTGTATTTGAAAATGGTCAACATTACTCATATTCGGAAGAGCACGAATTGGAAGGAGAACAAGTGACGATATCGGTGAAAAAGTCAGGCTAAAGTTCGTAACTGGTTTTTCCTCCCACCACAGTTTTCAAAATCTTGATATCTTTGATAGAGAATGGGTCGACATCTAGTAAGTCTTCTTCCAGCACCACAAAATCAGCTAATTTTCCAGGTTCAATGGAACCTTTAGCAGATTCTTCAAACGATGCGTAAGCTCCATTTAATGTGTAAATTCTCAAAGCTTCTTGTGGTGATATTTTTTGACTTGGTCCCCATAGAGTTCCATTTATATCAGTTCTGGTTACACAGCTTTGAATACCCAGTAGAGGCTCATAAGGCCCAGGTGGGTAGTCAGTGGCTCCAGTGGACATTACGCCATATTCCATAAAAGATTTCTGAGCGAACATCCACTCCAGTCTTTCGTCACCGTAATATTGCATTTTCTCGCCGTGATAATAAACATATGTGCAAAAAGGAGTGGCTATAGTCCCGGTTTTGTTCATCCTTGTTAAAATTTCAGGATTAACAAGGGTGCAGTGTTCTATACGGTGTCTTGGGTCCGATTTTGGAAATTCTTTCAGGGCGGCTTCATACGCATCTAGTACCATTGATATTGCTAGGTCGCCATTCGCGTGAATACAAACTTGAAAACCTTCTGAATGCATTTCTCTAACAGATTCATTTATTTCTTCCGCACTCATGGCTTGTATCCCACAGTCATCATGGTCAGAGCCTATGTATGGTTCTGATAAAAAGGCAGTTCTAGCGGCGATTGCGCCGTCAGAAACCATTTTGATACCACCTACCTTTAAATTATCATTTCCGAAACCGGTTCGTATACCTGCATCTCTTAGGGCGGGGAAGTGATGCTTCGCCATAAGCATGTATACACGTAGATCCAAGTCTCCGTTGTCCAGGCCTTCCTGGTACGTTACAAATTCATCATTGGAAACGCTTGCATCATGGACACTAGTCAGCCCTACTTCGCTAAGCATTCCATTAATTAATTTGAGTCCTCGTCTCCTATCTTCAGGTTCTACCTTAGGCAGTAATTCTTTGAATGTTTCAACTGCTCTTTCATAAATTACCCCATTCAGTTTTCCTGTATTTGGATCTCGACCTAATTTGCCCCCGTGAGGATCTGGGGATTCATCAGTAAAACCCGCTAAAGATAGAGCCTTACTATTTGCGTAGTAGACATGGCCAGCTCTGTGAGACACGAAAATAGGTAGTTCGGTACTTACTTTGTCTAAATCTGAAGTCGTTAGGAATCTGTTTTCTTCAGTTTTGGTGTCATCATATTTAAATCCCTGAACCCACTGACCAGGTTCGGTTTTTGCTGCTCTTCTTTTCAATGCTTCTTGAACATCTGAAATACTGCGCAAATCACAATCAGCCGCCATGACATGGCGAGAGCCGCTGCTCAAAACATGTATATGTGCGTCAATAAAACCTGGTATGACTGTATATCCTTTTAAATCCCAGATCTTAGTATTTTCACCACTGAGCATTTTAGTATCTGAGTTCGTGCCCACTGCCACAAATTTACCGTTTTTCACAGCGAAACTTTGCGCTTTGGGGGCGTCGCTATTCACGGTATGTATGTTTGCATTATTGACTATCAGATCAGCTGTGTAATCAGGCATTTTCATCTAACCTACAATACGATCACTTCTCAATTGAGGGAACAGAATAACTTCCCTAATTGACGGGTTGTTGGTGAGTAGCATCGCCAGTCGGTCTATACCAATTCCGAGGCCTCCCGTAGGTGGCATCCCGTGCTCAATAGCGATAAGAAAATCTTCATCAAGTCGGTCCATTTCTTCATTCTGAAACTCTTGCCTAAGCATTTCTTGCTCTTCAAATCGAGCTCGCTGATCGATCGGATCATTTAGTTCAGTAAAGGCATTGCATATTTCCATGCCACATACGAATCCTTCAAATCTTTCTGCAATTCTGTCATCATCAGGAGATTTTTTTGCGAGGGGAGACATTGCTACCGGATAATTTACCAGGAAGCATGGTTGAACCAGCGTGGGCTCTACTTTGTCTGAGATCAATTTGTCGAGGAGTCCGCTCCAACTAACCTGTTGACTTACATCTATCCCAGCTTTGCTCATAGCCTTTTTTAAAGAATCAAGTCCAGGATGTTCGAAGAAGTCTATTCCACTAACTTCTATGATTTTTTCACGTAGATCTATTCGAGGCCAAGGTGGAGAAAATTTCAATTCTTCTTCCCCGTACTTAACAGTTTCTGATCCATTTAAAGCCGTGGCAGCAGTGGAGACAAGTTGTTCGACCATATCCATGACGTCATTATAGTCAGAAAATGCTTCATAGCTTTCCATGGTGGTGAATTCAGGGTTGTGCTGAAGATCTACGCCTTCATTTCTGAAAACACGGCCGATTTCAAAGACCTTTTCAATCCCTCCAACGATTAGACGCTTTAAATGAAGTTCTGTGGCGATCCTAAGGAAAAGGTCCCTGTTTAGAGCGTTATGGTGGGTGGTGAATGGGTGTGCCATTCCTCCGGCTGCAATGGGTACTAATATAGGAGTTTCAACTTCTATAAACCCTCTTTCATTCATGAATTGTCTTATTGTGCTAACCAGTAAGCTACGGGTTTTGGCGGTTTTAATTGCATCTTCATTGGAAATCAAATCAAGATACCGTTGACGAAATCTAGTTTCCACATCCGTTAAGCCATGCCATTTTTCTGGGAGAGGTCGAAGCGATTTGCATAGGATTGAAAAAGTCGTTACCTGTAATGTAATTTGCCCTGTTCGCGTACGGAACAAAGTTCCTTCAGCTCCAATCCAATCACCGATGTCCAGATCATCCAATATTTCGTAGTCTTCGTTGAGAACGTTACTTCGCATCATAATTTGTATTCGGCCATCAGTATCAGATAGGTCTATGAAGGAGGCCTTTCCCATTCCTCGGCGACCCATTATTCTGCCGGCCACTTTTATCTTTTCATTGAATTCATCATTCACTTTTTCAGCGGCTTCAAACGCCTCTTCGGCTTGTTTGCTTGTGTGAGTTCTTTTGTAATTGGTAGGGTATGGGTCGATACCCTTTTGCCTCAGTGAAGCAGTTTTTTCAACTCGCACTTTGATGAATTCTTGCTCGTTTTGTTGCGACAATTTCGACCCCTCTGGTCTGAATGTTTTTGAACCGGCAGCTAATTCTAACTGGGCCAAAACGCCATGTAAAACATAAATTTGATAGTTTTATTTAAGGATATTGGAAATTCGAAAATATTGCTGTCAAAAATGCATAAATTTTGCTTTGCGAACCATTTGCAAATTGTTACTATCCAGTTATGTGGTATGTTGGATCAGTTGAACATGTTTTAAGGATCTAAGCATATGATAAAAATATCGGGAGGTTACCTTAAAGGGAGGTCTATAGGTTCACCGGCCAAAGCGAAAGGTGTCCGGCCAACTACTCAAAAAGTAAAATTAGCAATTTTTTCAATGCTGGGACATTCGGTCATAAATAGTAAAGTTTTGGACCTATATGCTTGTACTGGTGCGTTGGGAATTGAAGCAATTAGTCGTGGTGCTTTGCAATGTGATTTTGTTGAGAAAAGGTCCCGTAATTGTGGGTTGATATCAAAAAATTTAAAAACCATGGAAGTGATTTCAAAAGGAGAAGTACACCAAGCTGAAGTTTTGAGGTTTTTAAAACGTTCACAAGGCGGATATGACGTGGTGTTTTTGGACCCTCCTTTTGAATTAAACGAATGGGAAGATGTGATGAATGAAGTTGGAAGAGTCGGATTACTAAACGATGGGGGTACAGTGGTCGCGGAGCATGGTTTCAAATCTGACTTGAAGGAATCTTACGGGAATATTAATAGGATTAAAGATAAAAGTTATGGTGATTCAAAAGTAACATTATATGAGGTTGTAAGTGGCTAAAGCATTTTATCCAGGTAGTTTCGATCCTGCTCATAATGGGCATATTGACGTAGCAAAAAGGGCCTCACGGCTTTTCGATGAGGTCATAGTGGGTGTGTATCAGGCCCCACCTAAGGTGTTAATGTTTGATACAGGGGAAAGGGTGGAACTTTTTCAGGAGTCATTAAAAGGGATTGATAATGTGGAAGTTGTGGAATTTACTGGTCTGGCTCCAACTGTAGCCCGTGAAGTAGGGGCTGAAGTTATTTTACGAGGATTGAGGGCTGGTTTCGATTTTGAGCAGGAATTTGAAATGGCGTTGATGTGGCGAAACTTGGCTCCAGATATTGACGTGGTCTGCATGATGACTGCATTGGAACATCAATTTATTTATTCAAGCAGAATAAAAGAAGTTGCACGTCTGGGCGCAAACATAGATAACTTGGTGCCACCGCACATTGCTGCTGCACTTAAAGAGCGTATATAGATTTGACGAGTAATTAGTTAGGGAGGGTTCAATATGGATCTTAATCAGCTTGTTAACGAACTAATTGAAGTAAGTAGAAGTGGTACCCGAGTTCCAGGCTTTCGGGGAAAAACTATGATTGATGCTGACAGGTTAGGGGTTTTGCTTTCTGAGCTTCAGAACAACCTGCCATCAGGAGTTCAAGAAGCTCAGACTATCATTACTCAGAAAGATAGCATAATAAGTCAGGCCCAAATGGAAGCTTCCAGAATTGTTGAAGAGGCGAGAAATTCTGCTTCTCAATTAGCCACTGCGGCTTCCGCTGAACAACAAGAAAAAGTTTCTGATTCAGAGGTCCTTAGGGTGGCTAACAACAGGGGTGAAGAAATTCTCGCTACTGCCTCTGGAGAAGCTCAAGAACTGGTCACGAATGCTCAAGATGAAGTCCAAACTGTCATACAAGATGCTCAGCGGAGAGCATACGCTTTGATAAATGATGCTGAAAATCAGGCAGCTGAATTGCGACAGGGAGCTGATCGATATTCAATGGAAGTTTTGTCTTCTATTGAGGAACAACTTTCAAACCAATTAGGCCAAGTCAGGCGTGGGTTGGATGCTTTGAACATCACTCAGACTCCAAGACAAACTCAAAGCAACGTTCCTGAAGCAAGCAATAGTGTTACATAATTTATATGTTGAATTTGTGAAAACCCAACCTATTTGTTTGCAATCAAGGCATGCAATTCTTTCAAGAAGGCAGAGTTTTCATCTAGAGTGAATCCGTCGACTTTATTGATGTTTTCTCCGCTGAATCCATCTACAGCACCCATTGACACGATCTTTTGAATGTTGGCCGTATCATCTTCAACTGATAGTAGTAAATTGTTATTTTTTAAAATGGAAATGGCCGCAACTAGGCCATATCCTCCCCAATTAGAAACACTGCTGATTATTAGTTTTGAAACCTTAGTTTTTGCTGGAAACCCAACGAGATCTTCAGATTTGTTAACTTCAGCATAAAGATTGCCTAATCCAATTTCATTTCCGCCATCTCCAATTCCTACCGTTGCTGAATGGTTTTCAAATAGGAGGTCTATTTTTGCTGTTTGATTAGTGATCTCCATATCTCTCATGTTTCTATAACGCCCATCAGTTGCCGGAGCACATCGCTCTATAGAAATTAGAAGGTCTGGGTTTTCCTCTTTTAATATTTGTTCGGCTGTCTGAGTACTTATTGATTGATTTACTATGGGGAACTCTATGATTCTTGAATTTGGAGTGGAAATAGCCTCTAACATCTTTGTGCAGTGTGTATCGGTGACGTATATGACTTCGTAGCCTAATTCCTCTAGTGCATTTCCAATTGCGACTGCTCCGGGAGGTCCATCAGTTTCTGCTGCTTTTGCGCTTAAGATATAAAACCCAGTCACTATGAATACCTTTCCTGGGTTATCTAAAACAAATTGAGCAGCGTCAAGGCAAAAATTTTCAGGTAGGGAATCCTTTAATTTAGATATTCCTCTTTTGTCCTGGCTTAAAATTAGTTCATCAAGAGTCATGTGTTTGCCTAGAGAACAGAATAATCTTCATCTTTCATGTCAGTAATAAACATATGGCCGGGCGCATGTGTGATCATCATTGGCGGTTTTGAGGACATTGCTACTGACTGAGGAGTTACACCGCATGCCCAAAATACAGGAACTTCTCCTTCATTTATTATGGTTGGTTCACCAAAATCAGGTTTGGATAAGTCATCTATACCTATTGCCGCTGGATCGCCGATGTGTATCGGTGATCCATGCACGCCTGGGAACCGGGAAGTAACTTGAACCGCTCTAACGACCTTTTCTTGCGGTATAGACCTCATTGACACCACCATGGGGCCGGAGAAAGGTCCCGCAGGTACCGTAGGAATGTTGGTTATATACATTGAGACGTTGGTACCATTTTCGAAATGAGGCAATCTTATTCCGTTTGTAATGAGTGCGGATTCAAAGGAGAAACTGCACCCTAGTAAAAAGGAGACAAAATCTTCCTTCCATATTTCTTGAAGATTTGAAATTTCCGATTTAAATTCGCCGTTTTCATAAACGCGATACAACGGTATATCTGTCCTAATGTCGCTTTTAGGAGCCGTAGTGGATACCTCGATTTGTCCAGGTTCTAGGACTTCAATCAATGGACAAGGCTTTGGGTTTCTTTGACAAAAAAGCAAAAAATCAAAAGCGAGTTCTTTGGGAAGAATAGCCAGATTCGCTTGTACGTATCCAGGAGCTACCCCTGCTGTAGGTCTCTCAAATTTGCTGTCTCGAATTAGGCTGCGGATTTCTCTAGGTGCGAGCGTTACTTCAGAAATGGTAGTCATTTCAACTTTTCCTCCAAGCTCCTGATGACCTTAATCGTTGTCCAATCAATCCTAGTTTATCAATAGCACAGAAACTAATCCACAAATTGCCGGTCCAATGATTGATGCCTTTAGGAGGTCATGCTATTCTTCATGGTCTGTCGGGGAGTGGCGCAGCTTGGTAGCGCACGTGCATGGGGTGCACGGGGTCGCAGGTTCGAATCCTGTCTCCCCGACCAGTTGATTTAACTAGCATAATGCTTGAGAAATCCTATGAGACCTATTAAGGCATGGTTTGAAGCTCTCTGACGCATTCTGGTGTTTGCTAGCCTATATCTACCAGACAGCTTGGTTTCGTGGGTTTGATTTTTTACTGTTATTTGTACACTGCCGAAAACACTCGAGTTATCATTTTTTTCTATCAGCAGGGGAGATACAATTAGGTGTATGTCTGCCTTGCATGATGCCCCACAGCCTGATTGCGATTCAATGTAATCTGCAGCAGGTAAACTCCTCTGGCTATTCACGGTTCCTATAAAGAACACCTTTTCAAATAGGACACATTCAGATAATAGACTACAAACAACCCCTCCTGTAAAAGATTCCGTTATACAGATCTTCAAATTCTTAGAATGGAGAAGATTGATAGCCACTTCTGAAGGAGTATCATCATCCATACCCCAAATAAATTCATCCCCTACCATATTTTCTATTTGAGATTGGATGTTATTTATTAATGAGTTAGCTTTGGCAATTGTTGAGGCTTTAGCTATCGCTCGGAGGTGTATCCCGTCCTGTTTTGAATATATTCCCAAATAGGGGTTTT
>CENY01013046.1_pt1 | contig 14532 bp, 11 predicted proteins | sample 356181 | NCBI WGS metagenome assembly CENY01 (sample SAMEA2619840, study PRJEB7988) | marine metagenome | isolation source: saline water (ENVO:00002010), including
CTGTTCCATGGCGAGCCAGAATGTTTGCCATCGACGCTTTCAACACCCCGGCGACAAGATTCCTCCCCCTCCCCAAAGTATTGTCGCCGGGGTTCTTTTTTCAGGACTCACCGCGGCGCTGCTGATACCTTCTGGAGAGGAACCAGCGACTGGCCAATGAGGCGCTCAGGTGCAACACCGTTACCACACCGAAAGCCCACAGCAGTGGTAGGTGCCCGACTGGGCCAAATGCTGCCACGAACAGCATCAATGTGATCACTCGTACGCAAAGAGCGCGCAAAGCGGCGGCTCTTTCCGCACTATCGATGAGTGCGTAAAGGGCGGCCATGCTCCAGACGGCCAGGGGCAGCGCGATCAGGAAGGCCGCCACGCTCACTCCAGCACCTCGAGGTGGCCGTCTGTCGCGTTCACCCTGACGCGCTGTCCGGATCGAAGGTCGCGTGTGCAGTTGGCTACGTCTACCAGGCATGGAATACGGTATTCCCTGGCCACGGTGCCGGCGTGGGACAGATAGCTGCCAACCTCTACTACCACTGCCGCCGCGGTGGGAAACAAGGGCGTCCATGCGGGATCGGTGTAGGGTGCCACCAGTATGTCTCCCGGTTGCAGTTCGGCCCCCTGGGCTGGGTCCAACAGCACGCGGATGGTGCCTTCGGCGAGCCCGGGAGAGGCGCAGCTGCCAAGCAGCTGGTTGCTCGAGCTTGGCTCGGCCTGGGGAGGCAGTGTCATGTTTAGCGTGCTCGGCGGCGCAGTCCGGGATTGCTCGTTGTAGGTGCGCCGACGCGCGCGCACCGCCTCTTCTAGATCTGACCACTGCAAGCTGTCTTCTTGCAGTGCACGTGCCTCTGGCCAGGAAAGGAAGAAGATGTCGTCCTGACACTTCAGCTTGCCCATGCCGAGTAGCATTTGCTCCTGCTGTTTGAGCTTCGCTCGTAGAACGTCGAATGCCATGGAGTGAAAGTGGCGCGTGTTCTCACGTAACGTGACATAGTAGCGCACACGATCGATCAAGCGATCCGCGATCCAACGTTTCAATCGGCTACCCAGCGCCTGGTGTAATTCGTCCAGGGCGGCCAGGCGCCGGCCGTGTCGTTCGGTCGCGCCAGTGGACGGCTCGGCTAGGCCGGTTCTCACCATGGCGAGTACGGCGAGGGGGTCTTCGCGCCACCGGGGCGTAGCCAGGTCGATCTCCTTGGCGCATCGGTGTCCGAAGGTGGCGAGAAACTCGTCCAACGCGGTGCAGAACGGATGGTCGTCCGGAAGCTCGCTCAGGTGCCTGGCTGTGTTGGGGTCGTGTTCGGCTTCCAGCAAGGCGCACAGATGCGGGTCGGACCTCGCCGTTTCGGCAAGCTCGTGCATGCTGTCGACCATCTGACGGGAGAACATGTCGTCGTTCCCGGTGCACACCTGCTCGGTGAGGTTCGGGTCTGCATCCGGAGCGAACTTCTTTAGGAAGCGCTTCAATAGATCCAGCAGGAAGAAGTAGCGGCTTGCGGATACGTTGGCCTGAAAGATGCGCGCACCGATGGGTTCCAGTGGGTGCTTGCCCAGCGCCAGGGTGTAAAGGGCTCTGAGCGCGTCCATGTTCGGGTCCTGCTTGACGCGTTCGGCAAGAGTCGCGAACCGCCAAAGCGCGGTGGTCTTGAGCCGTGCGGTTCGATGCCAGGTCACGCCGGTGCACAGATAGGCCGTTATCAGCGCGCCCAGCGCCAACGGCACCCGACCCCAGGCAACCTTGATCTCGCTGGGGATGCCGCGCAGCAGCAGCATTTCCGCCAGCTGTCCGTCGCTAAGCTGAAACGGCATCAGCTGCTTCATGCGGTCGAAGTCCAGATAGTAGCGCCCAGTGATGAACCGTCCGATAGGGGGCAGCAGGCGTTCAAACAGGTCTACGCTCATGGGAGTGAGCGGCTCGTGGAAGTTCTCGATTACGGGTTTGAAGAGCACCCAACGGCCATCGGGCGTGTCGAGCGAGGGGGTTGCCAGGCTCGTGCTAACCGGTCGGCTCTGTAGCAGGTACAGCGTGCCGTCCTGGAAGGCCCACTCAATGTCCTGGGGGGTACCCTGATAGTGGTCCTGCGCTCGTCGTGCGAGGTTCACCACCGCGTTGAGTTGCTCGCTGTCGATGGCGGGTCGGGTCTGTAGTTGAGCGGGCACGTGGTCGAGCCGGTGTTCGCTGCCGTTGGCAAGGTTTTCGGCGACCTTGAAGCGTTTGCGTCCCACCCGCTGAGACGTGATGGTGCCGTCTTTGGCCATGAAGAATCGATCGGGTGACACGCGACCGTCTACCAGAGCCGCTCCCAACCCCCAGGTCGCCTCAACCAGCGCATGATCAGCAAACTGGCCGGTGGGATCCTGTGTGAAGCACACCCCAGAGCTTTCGGCCTGCACCATGCGCTGCAGTATTACGGCCATTCCAAATGGGACACTAGCGGCGTCGGGTCGCTCCTGTCGGTAGGCGCGGGCGGCGGGCGACCACAGCGACATCCAGCATCTGGTAACCGCATGCTCCAGATCATCCTTCGCGACGTAGTAGTAGGTGGCGTGCTGCCCCGCAAAACTCTGCTCGGCGCCGTCCTCACCAACGGCGGAACTGCGAACGACGATCTTGTCTCCATCTTCCTCGGCGCTACCCACCAGCGCGTCGAATGCCTGGTAAGCGGCTTCCATGAGCTGGGAGTCGATGACCGGCACCGCTGGCGGCTCGGTGGGTGAGCAATCGGGAAAGTGCGTTTGAAATGCAGCGATGCTGATCACGAAGCCGGGCGGAACCGGCAGTCCTTCCTGCATCAGCTTGCAGAGACTGGCGGCCTTGCCCCCTGCCGTCAGGGCATCTGTGTTGGCGGGATCGGAAAGCGCAGCGACCCAGGGCGGGGAGTCAGTCATCGCACGTAAGGAGCCTCTTGGGTGCGCCGCATGGCGCGCAATGGTACGCAGTAATAGTCAGCGAGGCTACACGGGGATTACTTGAGTGCCAGTCGGCCTCGAGGGATTCTTTGCGCCAGTCTTCGCCGTGCGTCTTGCAGCTGCACAGGGATTGCCAGCATGGCGGGCGTGACCACCAGAGTTAGCAGGGTGGCGAAGCTGAGGCCCGACACGATGGCTTGAGAAAGGGGCACCCAGAAGTTGGACATCTGCCCACCGTGGATGATGCTGCGGTTGACCAGGTCCACGGAAAAATTGCTCGCCAGCGGGAGCAGACCAAAGATGGTGGTAATCGTGGTGAGCAGCACGGGCCGCAGCCGTTGCGCGCCGGTTCGAACGATCACATCGATGTAGTCGAGGTCTGGGTGTTCGCGCCTGATGTGGTTGTAGGTGTCGATCAGAACGATGTTGTTGTTTACCACGATGCCCGCCAGCGCCACGATGCCGATACCCGACAGGATGGCGCTGAACGGCGCCTGCAGGACGATGAGGCCCAGCAGCACGCCCGCTGTGGACATCACCACGGACAACAGAATCAATGTGGACTGATAGATGCTGTTGAACTGTGTCACCAGCAGCACGAACATCAGCAGCAGGGAGAGCGAGAAGGCGACCTGCACGAACGCCATGGACTCGGCCTGGTCCTCGTTGGTGCCGCGAAAATCGATTTCCACCCGCGGATCTATGGGTTGGTCGGCAAGCCACTGCCCGATGATCTGCAGCTGGTTGTCCGCCAGCACCCCGTCGGCAACGTTGGCTCGGATATACTCCACCGCTATGCCGTCCACCCTCTGCAGGGTGTCTACGTTAGGTGCCGGAATGCGCTCGACAAAATTGGAGATAGGGACCAGACCCGCGTTGGTGGTCACCCGCAGGTCGTCCAGGGTCGAAATGCCGCGATTGCCCAGTGGATAGCGCACTCGGATGTCCACGGCATCATCGGCCTTGTCGGGCCGGTATTCGCCGACTTTGACGCCGTTGGTGACCAGCTGCACGGCGATCCCAACCTGGGATACATCAGCGCCGTACAGGGCCGCCTGGGCTCGATCAACCTTTAGCGTCCACTCGATGCCGGGTAGTGACCGGGTGTCTTCGATATCCAGCAACCCGGGCAGCTGGTCCATGTAAGCCCGCACCCGGGCCACAGCGGGATCCAGCAACTCTCGCTGGTAAGCGGTGAATTGGACCTCAATGGGTTTGCCTTCGTGTGGCCCCTGCTCGAATGCCATCAGCTCAACGGCTATTCCCGCGAATTGATCCGTGCGCTCGCGTATCTCCTGGAAAATAGCGCCCGCGCTGCGATCGCGCTGGTTTTCCTCGTGCAGCTCGATGAACATGAGCCCCACCTGGTCGAAGCCTCGTGATCCCCCCGGCGTGACGGTGTAGGTGTTCAGGCCCTTGATGTCGCGAACCTGCAGTACTTGTTCTTCCACCTCGGTGACCAGGCGATTGATTTCATCGGCGGACAAATTGCCCCGCGCCCGCACCGTCAGCTGCGCGAACTGGGTTTCTGAGTCGGACAGGTAGATGGTGCCTTTGCCGAACTGGCCGTAGGCCACGAATATACTAACCAGCAGCAGGGCGGCGGCCCCCAGGGTCGTTACCGCGTGGCGCGTGGTGCGGTGCAGCAGTCTGGCGTACAAACCGGTCGCGCCTTTCAGTTCGGTAGGATCGCCGGCCTCCAGAATCTGCATGGAATCGTCGGCACTGTCGTGGGGCTGGCTGGTCTTGCCGAAAAGCGATCCCAGCACCGGACCAAAAATGAGCGCGTACAGCAGCGAGCCCGTGAGCACCGTGAACACGGTGACCGGCAGATACTGCATGAACTGTCCGGAAACCCCCGGCCAGAACATCAACGGCACAAACGCGGCCAGGGTGGTGGCCACCGAGGCCACCACCGGACTGCGCATGCGTTTTGCCGCCATGGCATAGGCGCTGCGGCGCTCGAAGCCTTCCGCCATCTTGCGGTCGGCATATTCGGAGACCACGATGGCGCCGTCGATGAGCATGCCCAGCCCCAGCAGCATGCCGAACATCACCATGAAGTTGAACGTGTAACCGAGCAGGTACAAGAAGGACAGGGCAAACAGGAACGATACGGGAATGCCGAGCCCCACGATGACGCCGCTGCGTATCCCCATGGCGGCGACTACCAGCACCATCACCAGCGCCAGAGCGGTGAGAATGTTGCCCTGCAGTTCGGACACCTGGGATTGAGCGAATGGCGCCTGGTCCTGGGAGAACGACACTTCCACCTGGCTGGGCATGGTTGGTTGGTGTCGCGCCGTGATCTCTTTGACCTTTTCGATCGTATCGATCACGTTGGCGCCCGCCCGGGTGGTGACCTGCAGGGACAATGCCCGGTTGCCGTTCACCCGGGCGTAACCGGTGCGGTCTTTGAAGGTTCGGCGCACGGAGGCGATGTCGCGCAGGGTCACCACCGTATCGGCGTTGGCTCGGATCGGCAGATCGAAGATGTCGCGGGCTTCTTCGATGACGCTGGGTACCTTTACGGAAAATCGGCCTTCACCCGTGTCCAGGCTGCCGGCCGGAATCAGCCGGTTGTTACGCATGATGGTGCTGATGAGCGCTTCGTTGGAGATGGCGTAGGCTTCCAGCGCGCTGGGATCGATCACGGCTTCTAACATCTCTTCGCGGTGGCCTTGCAGCCTAACCGCCAGCACCGAGGGAATGGTTTCCAGATCGTCGCGCAATTCCACGGCTTCGTTGTAGAGCACCCGCTCGGGTACCGCATCGCCGGCCAGATTCACCTGAATGATGGGAAAGTCCGTACTGCTCTCTTCTGAGATAAACGGCTCTTCGGCGGTGCCGGGCAGCTCGGGTTTTGCCCGGTCTACGGCCTGGCGCACGTCCAGCTCGGCCTGGTCCAGGTCGAATTCGGGATGAAATTCCACGCGCAGGTTGGCTTGCCCTTCGGACGCGTAGCTGACAAGTTCTTTCACGCCCTCTACGCTCCTGAGTTCCACCTCCATGGGTAGTACTAGCAGTCGTTCTGCATCCTCAGGTGAAATGCCTTCATGGAAAAGGGTTACGACGAACAGCGGTATCTGCACCTCGGGGTCGGCGGCGATGGGAATTTGCGTCCGCGCGATAAGCCCGCAGATTACCACCATGAACATGATCAGCAGCGTGGTTCGAGTGCGTCGGATGGCACCGTCGATAAAGGCGTACACGTCAGCTGCTCGCCACCGGGCGTGTGGAGGTTGGAGCGGCGGCGGGCATGTCGGTGGCCGGTTCGAAATAGGGCTCGACCTGTTGCCCGGGCACTACCAGCTCTTGCCCTACCGTGATGACGGTAGCCATCTCCGGCAGCCCCGAAACCCAGACGCCGTCCGCATCTTCCCGCACGATGTCCACGATATGGAACTCAACAATGTTGTTCTCGTTGATGGTGCGCACGCCCACGTTGCCAGAGTCGTCCAGCGCGAACAGCGCGGGGCTCACCTTCTGTGCCATTACCCGCGCGACGGGTATCTGCATTTGTGTCGTGATGCCTGAGCGGTAGCTGCCTTGTAGGTTTGCGAATTGAACTTCTACGGGGTAGGTGCGGGTGGCCGGGTCGCTTTGCCGTCCGATGAAAGTAACGGGCCCCGTTACCCGACGACCATCGCTGAGTTGCCCTGTAACGGTTTGGCCGAGCCGAACCAGATGCACGTCGCGTTCCGCGATACGCCCCACCATCAGCATGGGGTCCAGGTCCACCAGGGTGGCGCAGGTATCGCCCCGTGAGGCGAAGTCGCCCACCTCCACGTGCACGTCTTCAACCACGCCGGCGAAAGGGGCGCGCACCGAGATGCGCTGCATGTCTAACTCGCTGCGGGTCAGGGCGGCCTGGGCTGCGGCCAGCTGCGCTTTGGCTTTGGCGATGGCAGCCTCCGATTGGAACCCCTTCGCCTTGAGCCGCAGGCTGCCTTGGTACTCGATACGCGCCTGCTCAACGGCCTCCCGCGACTCTTCGAGGCTGGCGCCGCGGTCCTCCGTTGCGATGCGGCAAAGCAGGTCACCGCTCGCCGCTATGGAGCCTCGCTCCACGGGACGTTGGGTAATCCGGCCAGACAGCTCCGTACGGACCTTGACCACCCGCTTGGACTGGGTCCGCCCGCGCAGCACCACGCTTTGCGATTGCGCGGAGGCGTTGATCACCTTGGCGCGCACGCGCAGTGGATCGGTATCCTGCAATCTGGCGTCGTTGGCTTCGTTGAGTTCAGCCAGTGAGGGGTGGGCCGGGGTTTCGTCGTCGCCCAGGCTGCCCGACAGTAACCAGACGATTATGAGAGCGCCTATCCAGGCCGCCATGATGTAGGTATGACGCATGGTCAGTCCAACGGGCGCGTACAGCAGAGTGCTACCGAACGTAACACTCTGGCACCAGGGTCGCAACCGGGACCACGACTGGGGGGCCAGAAAAAAAGAACCCCGCACGAGGCGGGGTTAGCCATTAGGTCATCACAAGGTCTATGGAGAGTTGTTTGTTGCCTCCGTGGCGCTAAAGCGTAGCGAATGAACCCAGGCTGACCAGCAGGGCAATGAAAGCGCCGAGGAGTAGGACACTTTCGCCTGCCGTTAGTCGGCCTTCGTCTGAGTTTGCCGTGGTGGCTATGCTCATCGATTGGGTGTCAGTCCGCACTGCTTACGTCCTAGATCACAACAATACGAGGCCCATGCTATGGCCCAAGTGTGAAGTGCGGTATTAGGCATAGTGGAATCAATATGGAGGCGTAACCCCGTCATCGTGGGGACCCCGGGGGAGTGGCCCATAGCGCGCCATTGCTGTCGGTGTGGTAGTGCCAGCCCAAGTCGTCCAGACGGTTGCGCAGATGCTCCAGGTCTACCTCCAGCAGTTCTGCGAGTTCCTGCTGGTTCAATACCTCGACCCGTTTGCGCCTGCCACGCCGGCGCCGGTGCAGCGGCCTGATCTTGAAATCCCCCACGGCAGTTCCCGATCGCCATTCTGAATACTGTATATATATACAGTATCGTGCGGTGGTCTCCAAGCCAAAGGGCCGGCGGCCGGCGTGACAATGCCTGGCCTCACCCGGACAATGGGCAACTACCAGGCGGCAGAAAAAGAAAAAAGCCCTAAGTGGAAGTTCTCCAGCTACTCATCAGCGGCATCTCTCAAGGGTGTGTCTACGGGCTCATCGCGCTTGGCTTCGTGCTGATCTACAAAGCCACCGAGATGGTCAACTTCGCCCAGGGCGACGTGATGATGCTGGGGGCGTTCGTCGCCGTATCGTTCGTCAATTTGTTAGATCTGCCGTTTGTGTGGGGTGTGCTGGCCACACTGATGGTCATGGGGCTGGTGGGTGCGTTGCTGGAGCGGTTGCTTTTGCGCCCCATGATTGGCGAGCCCCACTTTGCGGTGCTGATGCTCACCATCGGGCTGGGATTTCTACTACGCGCTTTGGCGGGTGCCATCTGGGGCAACGAGCCGCGCGCCCTGGAGACCCCCTACGCGGGGGAAGTGCTTCGCCTGGGTGCCGTGGTGCTCGGATACGAGAACGTGGTGATCATGCTGGGTACGGTGGTGCTATGCACGCTGTTGTTCCTGTTCTTTCGCTTCACCCGGCTCGGAATCGCCATGCAAGCGGCGTCGCAGAATCAGCTGGCTGCCTACTACGTAGGCATTCCGGTGAAACGCATCTACTCACTGGTGTGGGCTCTGTCCGCGCTCATTGCCGGCTTCGCTGGCGTGCTCACCGCACCGGTCTCGCTCATCGATCCGCTCATGGGGTTTGTGGGCATCAAAGCATTTGCGGCCGCCATTGTGGGCGGGTTTGGTAGTCTGCCAGGGGCCATTCTGGGTGGGTTGCTGGTGGGGGTGGTGGAGCAGTTTGCGGGGTTGTATCTGCCCACCGGGTTCTCCGATGTGAGCGCCTACGTATTGTTGCTGGTGATGCTCATGATTCGTCCGCAAGGGTTGTTCGCCACCATGCAGCGCAAGAAGGTATAAGCGGAAGCTCGCCGTGCGGTTCATTCGTAAGACGCATTACGCTCAAGACATCAATCTGTTCCGGCATCGCGGCGACGTGTTCTGGTACGGCCTGCTGGTGGCGCTATTGCTGGTGGCGCCGGCCGGGCTCGACCGGTTCTATCTTGGTGAGTTCGCCCAGGTGTTCATCTACGCCATCGCTGGTATCGGCCTCATGCTGCTGGTCGGATTCACCGGGCTTGTCAGCCTGGGGCATGCGGCGTTTCTTGCCGTGGGGGCGTACACACATGCCTATCTGATGAATCTGGGCGTGCCGCTGCCCGTCGCCCTTGCGTGCGCTACCGTGTTTTCGGCCGTAATCGGCGGTCTGGTGGGCATCCCCGCTTTGCGAATGACGGGCATCTATCTGGCGGTGGCCACGTTGGCGTTCGCGGTGATCGTCGAGCAGGTGTTGACGCACTGGGTGTCGGTGACCGGAGGGTTTCGCGGCATGGCCGTGGCCCGGGCCGAGTTGTTCGGCATGGACCTGGGGCGGCCTGCGCCTTTCTACTACCTGTGCCTGCTGGTGCTCATTGGGTGCATGTTTGCTGCCATGAATCTGCTGCGCTCACCGACCGGGCGGGCCATGGTGGCGGTACGCGACTCGGAAACCTCCGCTCAGAGCATGGGCATTCACATCAATCGCACCAAGGGGCTGGCATTTGCCGTCTCGGCGGCGTTTACCGGATTGGCCGGCGGGTTGTTCGCGCACCGTATTGGCTACTTGGCGCCGGATGCATTCACGTTGCTCACCTCCATTCAGCTTCTGCTCATGGTGGTGGTTGGTGGGCTGGGGTCGCTGCACGGGGTGGTGTTCGGCGCCATTTTTATCGGGCTTTTACCCCAAGGTATTGCAATCTTCCGGGATGTGGTGCCCCCCGCGGTTGCTCAGCTACCGGGCCTGGAGCCGGGTATCTTTGGCCTGATTCTTATCGGCTTCCTGATCTACGAACCGCTGGGGATCTATGGGCGCTGGTTGAAGATTCGCCTGTTCTTCGAGGAGTTTCCCCTGTACCGCAAGGCGACCCACAAGCGGCAGAAGAGCTTCCTAAAAACGGAGCGGCTACGGTGAGCCTGTTCGTGGCCGAAGACATCTCCATCAGCTTTGGTGGAATCAAAGCCGTACAGGATGTGAGTTTCACCGTGGAAGGCGGCGAGGTGTTCAGCATCGTGGGCCCCAATGGCGCCGGTAAGACCACCATCTTCAACCTGATCAGCCGCATTTACGACGTGGACCAGGGTACGCTGACCTTCGACGGCCAGGACATCACCCGGGTGCCTACCTACGTGGTGCCCGAGATGGGCATTGCGCGCACGTTCCAGAATACCGAGCTGTTCGATCAGGAAACGGTGTTGAAGAACCTGTTGATCGGTTGCCACGTTCACCGACAGAGCAACTTCTTCAGCGATCTGCTGTTTCTCCCTTCGGTGAGGCGTCAGGAGCTGGCGTTTCGTCAGCGCGTGGAGGACGTTATCGACCTGCTGGATCTGCAGCGCTACCGCGATCAGGTGATTGCCAATCTGCCCTATGGCGTTCGCAAGATGGTGGAGGTGGCACGGGCGCTGTGCGTGCAGCCGAAACTGCTGCTGCTCGACGAGCCGTCTTCCGGCCTGAACCCGGAGGAGACGGAGGACCTGTCGTTCTGGCTGGAAGACATCAACGGGGACCTCGGCATCACCATCGTGATGGTAGAGCACGACATGAATCTGGTGGCCCTGGCTTCCGACCGCGTGATGGCGCTGGCAGACGGTGCGCTGGTGGCCATCGGCACGCCCAGCGAAGTGCAGAACCACCCCGAAGTGCTGCGGGCGTATCTGGGAGACTAGCGTGGGGAACCTGTTGGAACTGCAGAACATCGAGACCTACTACGGCCCCATCATGGCTATTCGGGGCGTCAGCATGGATGTGCCGGAGGGTAAGGTAGTGTCGGTTCTGGGTGCCAACGGAGCGGGCAAGACCACGGTGCTCAAGACGATTAGCGGCGCCATGGATCCCCAGAAAGGTACGGTCACGTTCAAGGGAGAGCGCATCGATGCGCGTGATCCCGACTGGGTGGCGCGTCGGGGTATCGCTCACGTGCCGGAGGGCCGCGAAGTGTTCCCGTTCCTCTCGGTGGAAGACAATCTGCGCATGGGGGCGTTCTCGCGCCGGGATTCCGAGGTGTCACAAGACATCGAATTGGTTTATGAGTACTTTCCGGTACTCAAGGAATATCGCGGCAATCAGGCCGAGTATCTTTCCGGCGGGCAACAGCAGATGCTAGCCATCGGCCGCGCGCTGATGCTGCGCCCTGAGCTCATGCTGCTGGACGAGCCGTCGCTGGGCCTGTCGCCGCGCCTGGTGCACGACATCGCCGAGATCGTGGTGCGGCTGAACCGCGAGCAGTCGGTGACCATGCTGCTGGTGGAGCAGAACGCCAAGATGGCGTTGGACATCGGTGACTATGGGTACGTGATGGAGTTGGGCCGCATCGTGATGGAAGACACCTGCGAGCGCCTGCGTGAGGCCACCGACGTGCAGGAGTTCTATCTGGGCATGAAGGATGAAGGCGTGCGTGGTCGACGGCGCTGGAAGCAGAGGAAGACTTGGCGATGAGCAGTCAGCTCACCCAGCAGATCGACGGATGTGACACCGTATCGGCCCTGTTCTGGCAGCGGGCGACCGAGCTCGCTGACAAGGTGGCGATGCGCGAGAAGGATTTCGGCATCTGGAACGAGTACACCTGGGGCGATTGGGGCGAGCAGGCCCGGCTGGTGGGCCTGGGCCTGAAGGCGCTTGGGCTGGAGCGTGGCGATGTCTGCTCGGTGGCCACTGAGGTGAACAAGGAGTGGCTGTTTGCCGACCACGGCATCATTGGCGTGGGGGGGATTGTCAACGGCGTGTATCCCACCGATGCGCCCAATCAGGTGGAGTATCTGATTACCGACAGCGGCACCAGATTCTATTTTGCCGAAGACGAGGAGCAGCTCGACAAGGTGCTGGAGGTGCGCGGCAACACGCCTACTCTCGAAAAGATCATCATCTTCGATATGGAAGGGCTGCGCACATTTTCCGATGAACAGTGCATGAGCTTCGACGACCTGCTGGCGCTGGGTCGCGCGTTCGGCGACGAGCACCCCGAGCTTTGGGAACGGGAAGTGGCTGCGGCGGATCCGGAAGATCTACTCATTTTGACCTACACCTCGGGCACCACGGGCAATCCCAAGGGTGCCATGATCAGCCACCGCAACATGCTGTTCATGATGCGTACTCTGCAGCGCATGTACGGCGTGAGCGACACCGATGAGCAGCTCGGCTTTCTGCCCACGGCCCACGTTGCCGCGCAGATGTTCTACAACTTCAGCGTCATCGAGTCGTGCTCCGTGATTAATCTGGTGGAGGAGTTGGAGACCACCGACCAGGATCAGCAGGAGGTGGCGCCCACCATTCACTTTGCGGTCCCCAGGGTTTGGGAGAAAAAGCACTCGCTGGTAACCATCAAGCTAAAGGAGGGCACAGCCTTGGGCCGCTTTGCCTTCGACCTGGCCATGAAATTCGCGCTGCCGGTGGCCCAGGCGCGCAAGCGCGGTGACGGCCCGCCCTGGTTTGCCAGGGCGGTCACCGCGGTCCTGGACCCATTGGTCTTCAAGAATATTCGGGTGATGCTCGGAATCGACCGGTGCCGCTGGCTCTCCACCGGTGCCGCGCCCATCGCGCCGGAGCTCATCGACTGGTTCTGGGCGCTTGGTCGGCCCATGTACGAGGTGTACGGCCAGACGGAGTGTTCGGGCCTGGCTACGGCCAACACGCCGGACGCCCTTCGGGTTGGCAGCGTGGGCAGGGCCGGTGAAGATATCGACATTACGCTGTCTGACGAAGGGGAAATTCTCATCCGAAGCCCGGGGGTGATTCGGGGCTACTGGGAGAATCCGGAGAAAACGGCAGAGACCTTCCGGCAAGGCTGGCTCCACACCGGAGACGTGGGCCGCATTGACGACGACGGCTACGTATACGTGGTAGACCGCATGAAAGACATCATCATCACCGCCGGCGGTAAGAACATCACGCCCAGCGAGATCGAAAATCAGCTGAAGTTTTCTCCTTACGTCACAGACGCCGTGGTGGTAGGCGACCGCCGTCCGTACCTCACCTGTCTGATCATGATCGACCACGAGAACGTGACCAAGTATGCTCAGGACCACGACGTGCCGTTCACCAACTACACGAGCCTGTGTCATACGCGGGAGGTGCAGGATCTGGTATGGGACGAGATCGAAAAGGTCAACGCGCGTTTTGCGCGTGTCGAGACTATCAAGAAGTTTTGCTTGATCGATCAGATGCTCGACGAAGAAGACGACGAGCTTACGCCCACCATGAAGCTCAAGCGCAAGGTGGTGCACGAGAAGTATGCTGAGATGATCGAGGGAATGTACTGAGCATGTTGCGGGAACACATGATGAAGCGTTGGTATCTGGTGGCTGCGAGCGTCCTGGCGATTGCCGGTTGCGGTGGGAGCGAGCCTTCGCAAACGGGCGTGAGGGGTGTGAGTGACACCGAGATTGTTCTGGGTTCTCACACGGACCTATCGGGTCCCGTGGCTATCTGGGGCGTGGGAGGCACCAAAGGTGCGCGCATGCGCTTCGACCAGGCCAACGCGGCGGGCGGTGTGCATGGGCGTCAGATTCGTTTCATCGTGGAAGACACGTCGTATCAGGTGCCGAATGCCATCCGTGCCGCCAACAAGCTGCTCAATCGAGACAACATCTTCGCTATGGTGCTGAGCGCGGGCACGCCTATGAACAATGCGGTGATCACTCAACAGTTTGAGCTGAACGTGCCTAATCTGTTTCCCATCACCGGCGCACGTTCCATGGTGGAGCCGTTGCACCCGCTGAAATTCACTCAGCGCGGTATCTACTACGACGAGATACGCACGGCCGTTCGTTACTTTGTTGAAGAGCGCCAGAAAAGTTCAGTCTGTACTATCTACCAGGACACGGACTACGGCCAGGAAATATTGGAGGCCGTAGAGGATCAGCTTGCCGCCATGAACATGGCGTTGGTTGAGCGCTCGGCGCACAAACCCACAGAGAGTGAATTCACCGCGGCGGTGCTGCGGCTGAGAAATGCCAACTGCGATCTGGTGCTCATGGGCACGGTGCACAAGGACACCATTCTCATTCTTGATGCGGTGCGCAAGATGGGTTGGGAGGGCGCGGCCTGGGTTGGAAACAACGCGGCGTACGCCCAGGTCATCGCCGAGCAGGATAGCGCTCAGGGCTACTACTGCTTTGTGCATATGGCCAGGCTCTATGAAGACGATGAAAAATCTCCCGAGGTACAGGCCTGGTGGGACGAATACGTAGAGCGTTACGGTGACGAACCCGGGGTGGCTGCCATGGAGGGGTATCGTGGCGCCGACCTGGTGGTGCTTGCCCTGCAGCGAGCGGGCCGCGACCTCACGGTAGAAGGCCTGATGGCCGCCGTAGAAGGCATCACCGACTACACCGATATCTTCGGCTACAGCGTGTCCTTTGGTCCTGACAAGCACAGTGGTGCTACGGCATCCGTGCTCTCTCGGGTGCACAACGGCCGGTGGGTGCCTCAGGCGCAGTCGATCAGCTACTGACCCCGT
>CENY01124069.1_pt1 | contig 14532 bp, 17 predicted proteins | sample 356181 | NCBI WGS metagenome assembly CENY01 (sample SAMEA2619840, study PRJEB7988) | marine metagenome | isolation source: saline water (ENVO:00002010), including
AATGCGGGTAAAATAGTTGGTGTAGGTGTAAATGCTAGATATGGTGGTAAAATAAGTATTTTTATAAACGGAAATTCGGCTTCAGGTGGGACTAATATAACTGTTAATGGAAACTCGCTTACAAGTAATACTATTAATTATAAATATACATTATTAAGTAATCCTGTATCTGTATCTGCGAATGATATTGTTCAAATAATATTTAAAAATACTACTGGTGGTTATTGTTGGACCGCTATATCGGCATTTGATTTTACAAATACAAGTAGTGGTAATCTACAAGTTCAGTCCGGGGGATATAGAAGTACAGGTAATACTGTTACATCACCATTAAGACCTTATAATCATCTAGCTTATGGATATGGTGCAACAGATATGATATTTTTACCTGATTAGTATAAAAATTATAAAAAAAATATTATAAGTATTAATGGGTTTTATAGGAGGACATATTTTACCTAATATAGGTATAACAGAACTAGATCGAAAAGACGCATATTATATTATTGACGATATAAATTTTATAGCAGATAAAACAACCGAAAATGATTTTGAAGTTAAGATATTAATTAGTGTTTATCCTAGTATTGAAGATCGAAATGCACGGGTAAATCTATTAGAAATGGATGAATATACTACAAGAATAACGAGGGATGATATTACTAATACTGATAATATATTTGAAAAATATTACGTAATTATAAAACCAATGATAATAGATCGTCTAAAGCCAATACTTAATATTAAATTAAATAGAGATACTCATGATGAAATTCCATCAGAATATTTAGAATATTGTACATTAACAGATCATATATAATATATTTTTTAAAAGAATAATATTAAATTAGTAATTTTTTATTTTTTATCATAGTTATTTCAAATTCATAAGAAATATCTGAATTATTATTATCATATAAAACATTATTAACAGCCCATAATTGTGCTGTTAATCTATGTAATTTAATTGGATTAAAATATTGTTGTTCTATACCATCATTTGGCGTTTTATAGTGTAAATATTCTCCATGTCCTTCTTTTAATTGTATTCTTTCTATAATTTCTCTTCCAGAAGAATTTTTTTTGCATGCTACACTTGGGATTTCGGGTATAACAAGATCAACATATTGAGAATCAAAATTAGGCATTTTGTTTGATATTGCTTGTCTATTACTACTTTTAATTTTGGTTGGTGAAAAACCAAATAATCTAGCAGCCCCTCTTGTTACACTATTATAGTCCCATAATATTTCAAATTCTTCCTTCTGGATATGTTCACCTGTAGTTGTATCTTGGGTTGTGGCTTCAGCGGAATCAAACTCAAATAAAAATTTAGCCCCAGAACAATTTACATTTTCACTTTTAAGAGGTCCATTGAAAGGATAAATTTGTAATTGTTCGTTATCTGATTTAAAATTAGTATCTAAAAATTGAACTCGAAAACTATTATCAGTTAAACCGAGGGGTGGTAATTTGTCAGGATCGCCAGAACTACTTCGGTTTGGTTGATTCCCAGTCCTAGGTAACCAAGGACTCCATTGCCTTTCTAATGAAGTTGTATATACAGTACTAATTTCACTTGTACTTAGTCTATTAAAACCCGTATCTCCGTCGCTATATGTAGCAAAATGGGCATTTTTCTTTTGTATATCGGATCTACTTTCACTTATACTTGTATCTTCTTCATCATAATAACCATTAAATTTCTGAAATACTTTAGCTAAATCTTCGGCCGTATATACACCTGGATTTATAGTAATAGTAAGGATATCAGAAACACTTCTAGATGTTGAACCATCTATTTTAACAGTATTTGTTCTCGTATATTTTATAACATTATTAGTACTATTTACATTATAAGGGGGTGTTCGAATTGTTGATTTTAATAAACGGAATCCTATAACATTTTTAAATATATCGTAATTTGTTGTTATTTTTTCTTGGTAATTTTCAGTTGGTTCATCTTCTAAATCGAATAATACAGTAATGTTTGATGTATTAAATTTTCGGCCGTCTCCATCATCCCCCTGATAATAATTATGCGAATCAATTACAATATTTTTTTTTACTATATCTCTATTAAATAAAAGTTTTTGATTTTTTTCAAAATCTTCTAATTTCGTCATATTCATAAAAGTATTGTTTGGTCTATTATACACTTCTTCTTCTGATGAAGAATCATCACTTTCATATTGTTCTTGTATAAATATATTATCCATTTATTCTATTAATTATATTATTTATTTTTCTTTAAATTATTAATTTTTTTAATGATAGCTTCCCCAACCTTGGCAGTTATATCAACGTGAGTATTATATTCTGGAAATAAATTAGGAGCATATTCTATTTCATTGACATAATAGTCTCTACAAATATTTTTATTATTTAAACAACATCCAAAATCAATCCGTAATAAAAATGGTACTCCTGTTTTATCTTTTGGAATAACATTTAATACTTTTCTGGCTGTAGTTTTTAATTTATTAATTAATTTATCATCTAACTCATCCGGTATTTCATCATGATGTTCAAAACATTCTTCATCATATTCACTTTTAGGATAAGCAAATTTTATTTTTTCAAAACCCGATACTCCTAATGATTTTGGATCTATCATAGTCCCTAATGAATGAGAATATTTTCCATTTAACCAATATGTTCTAACTTCATAAAATTTTTCAAATTCGGGAACAAAGTCTTGAATAAGTAAAAGAGGTTTTTCAATCCGAACTTGTTTTTCTATTTTATTAATATAAGTTTGAAATTGTTTATTGTTTTTCATAACTTTTACACGATCCCACTTTTTAAATCCGATACCAAAACCACCTGGTTGAGGTTTTGTGATAAATGTATTTGTTTCCCATTTTTCACATTGTTTATTTATTTTATTTAATAATATTGGAACATTCATTTTATCTTTAATTTGAAAACCAATAGTATCAACTACAGGAATATTATTTTTCCTTAAAGTATCTGTATATAATTTTTTATTTAATACAAACTTCTGTAATGATAAAGGCTGTAATACTATCGCAGAAGTTTTTTTAACTAAGTCATTATATTTTTTATATGATTCTGATTTTTTAGTTTGATTTGTATAATAGTATGCTTCATACAATCCTATTATATAATCAAATTCATTAAATTTTTTTAAATTAATATCTTTTTTAGTTAGAAATGATACATTCTCTTTTGAAAATTTCTTAACATAATATGCTACTGCAATATCCGAACCTAGACCGAAATAATTATCATCCCATTTCTCTTTACTTAAGTTAAATGTTTTATCATCAATATCTTCTAACCATTCGGGGAAATTTTCTTCTGAAATAGCATCCGTGTTTATACCTACAATAATACCAATATTAATCATGATTATATTTATATTATAATCATATAAAAATAAATAGAATGAAATAAATAAAATAAAAGACATTTTTAGCCTGGGACCATTAATTTCACCCGGAACACCTATGACTACATTCGTTCATTATCCTCCTCTGCGGCGGAAACATCAACAATGGTTTTTATATTCAAAGTACCTGAAGTTACACTAGTGTTTACTAACTGAATTGTAGTTAGATTTGGATAATTTATGTTCGTTTTAATAGGGTTTAAAAGATAGGCATATTTTAGCATATTATTAATAGCTTTCGCAAACTCTTTATCATCCACCTGTCCTCCGGAGGAGGTATCCTTCTTTAAGATGTAATATGCACATTTTGCTACACAATTTTCCATAACTATTGCTAATTCACTATATTTAATATTGGGGATATTATTCTCGTCTCTTCCATCAAAAGCTTCTTTAATTAAACCGTAAAATATGTTATATAATCCATTTATATAATCCTGTTGTTTTAGGACGTAATATTGTTCAATACGATTCCCCGGCTCACCCGTTCTATCATTTTTTAATTCCTCCCACTTTTTACTAAATTTTTTAAATAATTTTTTATTACCAGTTAAGAATTCTGAAAAGTACGTACACCTGATTATTACTATTGGATTAATCATCAAGGGAGCGTTCCTAATTGCTTTATTTAGGCTATCAAAATATTCATTTTCTTTTTGCAATTTTTTCAGTTCATTATTTATTTCATTAGTTAGCTGACCTATTTCAACTATTTCGTCTATATCGGATCTCTTTATCCAGTATATTTGCTTTAATTTTAAAGAATAAATTAAACACCAAATTATTCCATTGTATCTTTCAATATCTAAAATAACTAAGATGTCGAAAGTGTTGCGCGCAATTTTTTTTCTTGGATGAAAAAAAGAAGCACCGTCATTGTCTATATAAAATTTATAATAGGATTGATCTTCCTTCGGTTGATGTACTACACATTTTTCTATTTCTATCTTATTACCCATCTCCTCTTGACTGTGGACACCTAGTCCTTTAATGATCGCATTAGAAATTTGCGACTCAGTTACAGTTCCCCCCCCGCTCAAACTAGTTGATTGATCTTTAAACGGGGTGGAGTAGCCCTGGACGTTCTCATTGGTGGGTGTCACATCGTACAAAGGTTGCTTATCTGTGACGCCACCAGCGCCGAGGAGGATTTCATTAATATTTTCTATCAATTGAACACCATTCTTTGCCTCAGCTTCGGCATTTGAACGGTTGAGGAAATAATTCCTGTTATCGGCGAAAGGGATGGAAGGTTCATCGACCTTCTTTTTCATCTCCTTGTTCAGCTCTTCTTTCAGCCCCACCGCCTCTTCCACAGCCTTAGCCTTCTCAGCCTCCGCTGCCGCCAGCTTCTCCGCCTGCTCCGCCAGCTTCTTCGCCTGCTCCTCGAACTGCGCCTCGAACTGCGCGGGAGTCAGAGTACCGGTCTGTCCCTTCGGCCCTGGAGAGAGTGCTGGTGACGGCTGTAGTTCTAAAATAGGAAGACGTGGAATTAGATTTTTTATTTGCTGGACATGCTCCACCGCCTTAGCCCTCTTAGTTTCCGGCATCCCATCATCCACAGGAGCAGGAGCAGGAGCAGCATCAGAAGCAGGAGCAGGTTCAGGAGCAGGAGTAGGAGCAGGGGCAGGAGCGGCAGCAGGAGCAGGTTCAGGAGCAGGGGCAGGAGCGGCAGCAGGAGCGGCATCAGGGGGGTACATAGTGTCTAACTTAGCATTTATTAAATATCGAGCATAATCCTCTAAAAACTTATTTAAATCCAAAAGTATGTTAATCTTTATTTTATTCTCCTGCTCACCCTTATCCCCATTGATTTTGATGGTTAACGCCTCTAACGCATCTTCATTCAAACTCAGGTCAGCACCACCTTCACGAGTAATTAATGTAATCAACTTATGTGTACCTACAAGATCATGGTAACCTAGATCGTACTCTTTCATATCTTCGGGGGTTTTATCTTTAATGTGGGGATTTTTCAATAATCTATCGGTTTCTCCCTTTAATCCTTTAATAACTGAATCAACTGGGAAATCACCGGGCTTACTCCATTCGTATTCCGCAAGATTACCTTTGTCGTCTTTATATGATCTAAAATTATTATCGATACCATCCTGATTACCAGGACCAGGATCAGGATCAGGATTATCTGATTGGGTCCCAGCTTCGTATTGTTTAATTCTTAGTCGGAGATCTTTAGTTAAACTCTCACAAATCTTTTTCCTCCTCTTATCAGAGAACCCCTCAAGCATCCTTTCCAGCGTCATATCCTCCCCCAGAACATGAACAGCTTTTTGTAAGTCTTGATATATACTTAAAAATAATTCTCTCAAATTTAATTTCCCATCTCTTAATACGTCTATGTCATTTATAAGTCCATTATACAACTTCTCAAAATGCTCTTTATCGGACGAAGACAAATTCAACGTCTCGTACTTGTGTGCCGGATTAAATACCATATAAATTATTTCTTTCATTTCGCTCTTAAACCTTTCATTGAAATTATCAGTTCCTTCAAGAAAATAGTTCATTAACTCGAAATGTTCACCCCAGCCGGGGGTATTAAATATATTAATTTCAATTTCTACTTCAATCTCCTCTTCCCCTTCCGCCTTCTTTATATCTTTATGATCAACCCATTCTTCTCCTGATTGTTTGAAGCGAAGTTCATTCAATGGGCGATTGCTATGAGAGCCTTGATTGTCACCTCCCAGTGTCCAGAAACACTCTCCACTGTCTATATATTTATATTTTACTGGTTTGAATGTACCCGATAGATTGGGAGACCCATCTTCGGCGTGTCGTCTCCATATTTTTAATACGACCCTTGTTGGTGGTACTTCTTGATCTTTTGAACCGATTGCGACCATGTTTAGAATATTCATTACAGCAATGCAATGTGTTTGAATATCAAGGGCTTGACGATCACCATTAATATGAGATCCTTCTACGCGTGGTTTCACCATGTCTTGGTTTCCTTGACACACGACGACATTCTTTTTGGCCAAGTTTTTTATTTTGACAATATCACAATTATCACGTATATCAACGTCATGTATCTTCGTAATACCATGTTTTTTTAATCCTTGAATCAAAGAAATCCAAAAACATTGGTTAGAATATTTCTCCTCGGGGAATCCGTCGGGGGGATTCCATCCCGTAAAGCTCATTCCCGGATTCCCCGAATTCCTTACCAGAGATATCGTGTTATCCGGAGACGCGTGCGAGGCGAGGGAATTAACACGGTTCTTTTGTTTATTAAGCTCCTCCTGGATTAGTTCTATAAAACCATCCAAATTCAAAGGATTTAAACAATCATAGCAACTTTTCTGAAATGTAGCAATATCTTGTCCTACATCACCAGCACCACCATATAATTTATGTCTTCTTTTTTTAGAAGTTCTTTTTTGTACACGAATATGTTTTCTGCGAGTCCTTTTTTGAACATTTCTTCTATTTTCTTTTAATGAACGGCGTTTGCTTGTTTTTTTAAATGTCCTTTGGGGTTTTTTATCCCTATTCTTATTTAATGTCCTTTGTTTTCTTGAACGTTTCATTAAATATATATATATATAAACAATATTTTTATAAAAAAAATTTAATTTATTTTTTCTTCTGTTCTTTCCATTTTTTGCCAATTAATTTCATAATTTCAGATTGTTTCATACCTGGATTTTCTTTCTTTAAAATAGGACTTTGGGCTTTTACAAATTTATTGTATGGTGAGGCCCCTTTTTTTGATCTTTTTGATTTTTTCCTTTCTTTTTCTGGAACAAATGGTTCTGCTTTAGGATTTAGTTTAGATTTTTTTTTATGGACCTTTTGAGGTTTTCCTTCTTCTTTATTACCAAAAAAATTATCTAAACCATAACCTTCCGATGAGTCGGATTTTTTGTATTTATCTTTTTTTGCAACACGTTGGGCACGGTACCCTTTTTCATCTTCTTTCATAAGATCCCCCAAACCGAGAGAAGATGATAAAATATCATCAACTACTTCTACCCTTGAAGATTTGCGACCTTTACGAGCAGTTCTACGACTGGATTTACGTCCCGCAGAACGACGGGCTTTACGTCCCGCAGAACGTGCTCTACGGGCAGTAGAACGGCGGGCTTTACGTCCCGCAGAACGAGCAGTAGAACGGCGGGCTTTACGTCCCGCAGAACGAGCTCTACGGGCGGCAGAACGGCGGGCTGGTTTTGAACGATTAGATCTTCTACGAGTGTTTCTATTAACCATATTTCTTTATAATATAATCAATATTTTTTTTAAAGATTGACTATTTTTAATGATTTTAAAGCAATTCTAATTTCATTAAGAGATGGTAGAAATGAATCATTAATTATGTTTTTTTTATCATTTTCATCATTAATTTTTTTTAATTTAACATTCTTAAGATCACTTACTTTAATAGCTCTATCAATTGATTTCTTTTGATTCACGGCATTTTGAGGAATACCAATTTTAATCATTTTATCATATTTATTTAGAGGTGGAGGTGGAGGTGGAGGTGGAGGTGGAGTCGGGGGTGGAGTACATCGTGGAGATGGAGGTTTATGTGGTTTTTCTTCTTCTTCAATTATGAGAAATTCTTTTAATTTAATAGGAAGATTGATTTTCCCTTGTATTATATTCCAATTAAATATGATAGTATTGTTTAAAATCCATAAACCAGAAAGATGAATAATAAATGAACCTAATACTCTATCAGGGAAATCATTAATTATACTTTTATTTTGATCATAGAATTGGCAATAATCTGGAACTTTAAAACGCATCCATTTTGAATATTCATTTTGTTTAATAAATTTTTCAATATGATAATTTTTGGAATAATTTTTTTCCGTTTTTTTATAAAATATATGTAAACACTTTTCAATAAAATTTTTAGTAGAATGATCTTTTAAATCTTGAAATGATAAATTTAAATATTTTTTTTTATTATTTGGATATTGTTTAATTGTAAATGGTGAATAAAGTTTTGGAGTTTGAATCATAAAATCATTATTATTATATTGAATTGGAATAAATGAAAAATCTTTTGATAAATGAATTTTTTTTTTAAATGAAATATTATCTTCATTTATAGTTATATCTTTATAATGTAAAATCATTTAAGAAATATAAATATATATATAATAATATACTTAAATAATTATGGAAACGGAAGTTTGCTCTATTTGTGGTGATGATATAAATGAAAGCTACCCACACACTTTAGAATGTAACCATAAATTTCATTATAAGTGTTTATTTTTATCTTTTAAGAGTCTAAATAACTTGGATTGTCCTTATTGTCGATCTAAAAATAATAAATTGCCCTTAGTAAATGGTCTCCGAACTATTAATAGCACTATACATGATATAAGTAATATAGATACATTTGAGAATCATAAATGTCAGATGGTATTAACGAGGGGTAAAAATAAGGGTAAAACATGTAGTAAAGGGTGTTTGTTAGGGTATGATTATTGTAAAATTCATTTACAAAAATATATAAAGGAACAAGGTGTTAATAATAATGTAATAGAAAATGAGTGATATTTGCTCAGTATGTTTGGGTAAGATGGATGAAGGTCATATAATTAAATATTTATCATGTAATCATAAATTACATTATAAATGTTATATGGATATTGTATTTAGAGATAATTTATTTATTCAATGTCCAATATGTAGAGTGCGGAATACTAATATTGATAAACCAAATGTTTCACCTAAGAGAAATATAGAATTATTATGTTCTCGAGGAGTTGGAAAAGTGAATTGTAATTGTAAGACAAAAAAAGGTGAAGAATGTAAAAATAAGTCACGATTATTAAATTATGGTATGTGTCATCTACATAATAAGGATATTTTGAAGAAAGAATTATATCCTTTAATGTTTCGATTTATGTATATGATTTTATCACAGAGAAATAGTTGGACGGCTAAAATACATTTATTTGATATTGGTAAAAAGTTAATAATAAAATATTCTGATAAAGGTTCATGTTTAGATGATATATTATTTAAATTTTACGAATATTTTACTATAAGTGAAGAAAAAAGTATAAAGGACTATGGAAAATTATACGATTATTTTATAATAGAAAAACCACCTGATAATTGGTTAAACCATTGTATTGAAAAACATGTATTTATTTAAAAAATTTATTTTTAATCTATAGTAAAAGGTTAACAATAACCGATAAACCTAAGAGACTTAAGAATGATGGGTTAGCTTGAACCCCTTTGAATAATTTGGGCATAACATGAGGCCAGATTAATTTACCAACAATTAAGATTAGTAAAAACTTTAATAATAAAGCAAATACAAGAAACATCAATTGATTTTTCTTTTCTTCTTCTGATATTGATTCATTAACAATAACAGTCGTAAATCCTTCAATAACACCCATTTATTATTAACAAACATTTTATTTAAGCCTTATTTTCTTTCTTCGGTAGAAGACTCTGGAGTTTTTCGTAAAATTCTCCAATACCTCTCATTTCCGCACCTCTAAAAGTTCCTCTCGCCGAAGCAACATCAATAATGTTTAATACAATAGCAACATCAGTGGTCATAAAATCAACTTTGACTGGTTCGGATTCCGTTTGGGTTTCTTCAACTACTTCTTTAATATTTTCTTCAGACATTTTTTTAATATATAATAATATTTTTTTAAGTAATTTTGAACTAATTATGAAATTGGTAAATTACCTCTTGCTGGATCTTTAATCCAATCGTATATATTTTCATCTGACCTTTGACTTATTACACCTGGAGCATTATAAGGTGTATTTGGATATGGAGATGATGATCTATTATTATATAAACAATTATTTATAATATCAGAAACACCATCTTTATCCCATGTATCACTATATTTATCGCAGAACATCGGCGAATCTTCATTTGGTATATTGGCTGGTAAATGGAATTGAACTAATTGATTTAGTGTATATGTTCCACTTAAATCTGTGTCAATAGTTTCATTATCTAGATAGAGGATCTTATATTTGCTATTATAGTAATTATCTAACATAACTTGAACATTTTCATCAAACATATCATAATCAGCTAATATACCTTGAGATTTCCATCTTACGTCATAAGTATTTAATATATTATTCAAACTACTTTCATCAATATCAATAAAATTGAGATAAATAGTTCCATCGATAGAGACAATATCCATGACTAATTTATTTGTATAATAACCTTTTACATCATAAATAAAACAGTTAAGGATGCATCTATAATTTCCATCATCATCTTTCATTACATACATATTATCAATTTCTTTAACATAGAATTCTTTACTTGATATCCCTCCAATTTTACTGATAACTATTTTTATAATATCTGTCATTTTTTCATTTAATTGGACCTCCATAGTATCTTTATTCATACTCCATTTTTCTGTTACATTTTTAAGAGATACTTTATCAGCAGAAGAAATATCATTAAATAATTTAGTTAATTTATTTTTTTTAGAAGATACAATATCAGATTCGTCTTCATCTTTTAATTCTCCAATCATAGAGGTTATTTCAATAGTCTTATTATTTTCATTTATAGTATAAAAATAATATAAAACTATAAGAACACCAACAATAATAATTAATGTATTCATATATATAATACAACTATATTTATTATTTTTTGTTGATAAAAAAAAAGTTATTCTTTTTCAATAATTATTAATTCAATAATAAATCTTGAAGAAGGAGTACCAGTCGCCCATATAGATGCATTATTCAAATCTGATAAAGTAATATTAAAATCTCTATATCTACCTGGTTCAATAGTCCCCATATAATTTTGCTTTCTTCCTTTATGTATTTTCATTTTAGCATCCCCGGCTTCATTTGGTATGAAAAATTTTCCATTATAATTATTATTTGTTCCAGTGGTATCGCCTCCAATAGTCCTTGTGTTTATCCCATCAATTTTTAAAAGCATTCCTAAGTTGTTAATTGCAGTATTAGGTGAAACATTATTAGTAACGACTGTATCTACGAATACTTCTGAAAAATTATCTATTTTTAATTCTTCCGGAAGAGTTACAGTATAGTTAGTAGTACTCGTTAATAATCCTATTTGTAATAAAAGTGATTTTCTTGTAAATTTATTCTTATATTGAGTATTCTCAAAAAAATTAGTTTCCATTTATTATATTAATTAAATATATATTTATTTTTTTAAACCTTTTCATCATTTAGAATAAAATCACCTTTCCTTTCATCAATAAAATTCTTAATAAATCGATAAGATGTTTCTAATTGACCTTTATTTTGTCCTCCTGTAATAATAATTTTACCACTTTTAAACACCGCGATCGTTACTTTCTTACAATCTCCATCTCCATTTCCATCACCTTTACCATTACACATTGTATTACAACAACATATTCCATCACAATTATTTGAGTTAATGTAATACTTAATATTTACACCTGGATAAATACAGGTTTCATAAGTAGAATATATTCCATAATTAATTATTTCATCATGGAGATTCTCTCTTTTTATTTCATATCCTATATCAAAATCACTATTAATTAATACAATTTTACTATTAATTATCTTAACACTTTCATCGAAAATTGAACAATCCGACAAATAATCTATTAAACCATTTACAAGATCATCGCCTTGATTTTCTTTCTTTAGACCTGTTATCTGTATCCTTCCATTATTAAATAATTTAACATTCATTATTTTACCTTCATGGATAACATGTAATGTGGCTTGATTATAAAATATTTTCTTTTTCTTTTTTTTTCTTTTCTTCCTTAGAGCTTTTTCAGAATATCCTTTAGGTGTATTTCCATCACCATATTCTATAAATGGAATATAATCTGTAATAGGAATTGTTTTATATATTTTTTCTAAATCAATATCAGATGATATCTTTAATACAGTTGTTATTGTTGATATCCGAAGATTATCCATAATCAAAATATAATAAAAATATATCTTTAAATAATTCAAATTTTTATTAATTTTAATTTAATTTTATTTGCCAAGCCAATGATAATGGTGGATTATTAATAATTGCGGAGCATCTTTCATAATTATTAAATGTGAAAATTTTATTTTGAAGATTAAACTTTTGAACTAATTTTGTACATCTATTACAACAAACTTTTGTTTTAATTTCTCCACCCTTACTCCATCTCCAAACATATATTTCATAATTCTTGTTTTTTCCTTTATGATTAAGAAATGTTTTAATAGCTTTTTCTTCCGCGTGTATAGATGATTGACAATGGTTTATTCCACAAGGTCTAGATTCCCCCATATCTATAATCCTCTTCTTATTTTTACAGTATATGCACCAAATAACTGAGACATTACAAGAATCGGGGTCATGGAATTTATCAAAACAATAATTATTTTTAAATTTTAGTGGGGGTCTTTGTATAATTAAACATTGTGAAAGACTTTCATTTTTCATAATGTTTAATTAAAAATAATTGAATTATTAATATAATAAAAATATATTCAAATTTAATTTAAGCAGTGCTTTCTGCGTCACTTAAATCACTTACAACAAGAGTATCCTGCTTAATTTTAGGAATAATAATTCTTTCATCTTCATCTTCATCTTCATCATCGCTTTCATCTTCATCATCAGAAGGTTCTAACATACCTAATACTCTATCTTTATTGATATCATCCCCCGGACAATACATATATGTTAAATCTTCCATACATCCTCTAAGGATATTTTTGTCCATGTTAAAAAAATGTCTTTCTTTAATCATTTTTAGAACAGATTCCATCATATCTTCATAACTTCCAATAATAATATTATTATCAGCTATATATTTCGGGATAATTTCATGAGCATTTTCCATACTTACAAGTTTTAAATTATCAATAGTTGGCATTATTTATTAAATAGAATATTTTAAATTAACTTTAAAAAACGCGATTATATTTAAAAAATTAAATAACATTAATAAAATGAATGATAAATGTAATTTAAATTCCATTGAAAGAATATTAAATAAAATTGAGAAAGATAAAAAAACTACAGATGATACATTCAAGAATATTCTTTTGAACGTTGTTAAAAAAGATGAAAGTAAGTTATCATATGAAATATTAATGGGTGAATTATCTGAGGATGAGAAAGATTATTTTATAAAAAATGAAGCTTATAAAAATTATATTTCCCAGTATTCAAAAGAATATATAGAAATGTCTGATTGGTATTATGGTCCTGAACTTCCATATAAAATCTATTTAAAAGAATTTAGAAAAGATAAACAAACATACTTAGATGATAAAGAAAGTATAAAAGAATTATATTCTTTATTCATGTTTTATGGATTACTTCAATATTATTTACCGAGTGACTGAATTAATTTCTTTTTCTTTTTGATATAACATATCTTCTTGAATACTATCTGTATAAAGGATTGAATGATTATCTTTTGGATGTGGATATTTATAGAACGGATCTATTAAAGAGTCTTCAACATTATTTTCAAAATCAATTATTTTATTATCTGTCATATATTTATCATTAAATTCTTTTTTTTCTTTACATATTGTTGATTTAAAATAATCTTTATCCCTTTTTTCATTTGTCATTTTTAATAAATGAGAATAGAAACCATCTGATGGATTTTCTTGATAATTTAAAGAACTTGAATAGTTTGTTTCTCCTTTAGTGTATTTTCCTGGACAGTTATAGAATATTTCTTCATTGGGTTTAAAGGTTTCAAAAATGTTATTATCTGTGAATAATAAAATAAGGAAAATAATTAGTAAAATTAGAGTATGTGTTTCCATAATATATAAATTATTATTTTTTACATAAGAAAAGAAATAGTAATAGTAATATAATAATTACAATAAATCTATTATCATCTAAATTTTGGAATGGTTCAGTAACACCATCTCCTTCTCCAGCATCAGCTCCTTCTGCTGCTTCTCCTTCTCCTACATCATCTCCTTCTCCAGCATCAGCTCCTTCTCCAGCATCAGCTCCTTCTCCAGCATCATCTCCTTCTGCTCCTTCTCCAGCATCAGCTCCTTCTCCAGCATCCGCTCCTTCTGCTGCTTCTCCTTCTCCCGCACCATCTTCAACACTTTCTTCAGGAGGGGGGGGTAATCCATCG
>CENY01171789.1_pt1 | contig 14514 bp, 15 predicted proteins | sample 356181 | NCBI WGS metagenome assembly CENY01 (sample SAMEA2619840, study PRJEB7988) | marine metagenome | isolation source: saline water (ENVO:00002010), including
TCCAAATCAACATTTATCAAACCGCCTGCATTAATAACATAATCAGGAGAATAAAGTATTCCGTTCCTCTTCAGCCTAAGAGCGTCTTCTTTCTTTGCAAGCTGATTGTTAGCTGCACCTGCAACAACCTTACACTTAAGCAAAGGTATCGTATGGCTATTTAAGGTTCCACCTAAAGCACAAGGGGCATAAACATCTACGTTTTGAAGCATCCATTCATCTGCATTGCAAGCTTTACACCCAAGTTCAGAAACCGCTTTTTCAACCATTTCTTTGTTTATGTCTGTAACCACAACGCTTGCACCAGCATTCCTTAATTTTTGAATCAAGCTCCAGCCAACATGCCCGATGCCCTGCACAAGAACTTTAACATCATCTAGAGTCTTTCTTTTCAGTTGATGCTCGACTGCCACTTGCAAGCCTAAAAAAACACCCTGAGCTGTAAAAGGTGAAGGGTCTCCAGATCCACCAATTTCGATTGGAAGGCCAGTTACATGACTTGTCTCTTTTTTGACAGCAACCATATCATCAACAGAAGTTCCAACATCCTCAGCTGTAATATAAGAGCCACTTAAAGATTCAACCGCCTTTCCAAAAGCAGAAAACATTTGCTTTCTTTTTTCTTGATCAGTTGGAGCAGGACCTAAAATTACTGTTTTGCCGCCCCCTAAAGAAAGGCCTGCGCATGCAGCTTTGTAAGTCATACCTCTACTCAATCTCAAAACATCAGTCAAGGCTTCATCCTCATTTTGATAGGTCCATAATCTGGTCCCTCCAAGGGCTGGACCCAATAAAGTATCATGAATTGCAATAATAGCCCTAAGGCCAGTCGCCTCATCATTAAAAAAATGCACACCGTCATGATTCTTGTGAGACTCTTTTCCAAAAACTGTCATAACCAAAAACTCCTTAAAAAACTTAATCCTCAACCAAAAATATTTTTCTTACCCAAATACTTGAAGGCTCTGCCTTCATAAAGGAAGACAGCGCTGAAGAAGATTCTATCGGAAGGCCCACCTTTAGTGCATCTATTTTTTTCCCAAGCCTGCCTTCAAAAGCCAATAACATATCCTGAATAATTGAAAAATTACCTTCTTCTTCCGGATGGATGGCGCATAAGTTTGTATTCCATAATTTAATACCTTCAGACCATAAAGAAATATGCAGCAAGCCAACTAACTTATTATTTCTATATGCTCCTACGGGAGCAACATGAGAATCACAAAGCTTAGACCAGTAATTAAAAAAAGTTTCTTTTTCCTCTTTTAAGCCTGCTCTTTTTTCTCTTGACCTTATATTTTGTAAATTTGCCAAAGAATAAACTGCTTCAAAATCTCCAATATCCAAAGAAGAGACAGAAGAGCTAGCGCTAATTGGAAAAAGCGTGTCTGTGAAATCAAATACAAATTCACAAACATCCCCAACATCAATCAAATTATCTACAACATTATGCATTCTTGGAGCAGGAGCCGCACAAGTTATCCAACATTTCCTGTCTGGGTTAAGCATGCTCCATGCTTCTTCAAGTTCAAATTGTGTTAAATCTTGCCCTCCCCAAAAATGAATGGAATCAATGCCATTTACAGAACGTCTACCACAAAGAAACCTTGGCTTCTCTTTTGCATCTAGAAAGAAATCCCATTCATGACTTTTCCACCTTTCCAAAAGCGAGACCTTTTTTTTCTCTTCAGAATACCTGTTCCAACCCGGAAACGGTGCTGGCAAATTGCTAATATCAAAATTCTTCACAATATTCTTCCCCTTGTTGAATAAATTGGATCTTTCCAATTTTTAATTGAACCATCTTTCAAGCATCTTTTTATCTCTTTGATTCCATCAGGAATGGAATACCTTGATTCGTAATTCCAATTTTTTTTAATCTTCTCAAAAGAAACCTTATAACTTCTTGCATCTCTATCTACGGGATGAATATTTATGTCAACACCCTCTATCTCCTCTCCAAGCAAATAAGCAATCTGCTTTACTTTTAAGTTTTGATCAGTTGAGCCAACATTGAAAACACCATTCACCTTGTTCTTATCGAGGGTTATAGCCATGAAAAATGCCCTGGCTGCATCCTTCACATCAAGAAGCGGCCTCCATTGGTCCCCACCAAACAGCATTACTTTTCCATTTTGAAAAGCATGGCAGGTTAACAGGTTAACAACAAGATCACATCTTGTCCTGCCTGAAGCTCCAAACAAAGTGCTTAACCTCAAAGCACACCCTCCCTCAAGAGACAAAACATCATCTTCAGAGTCAAGCTTGGTTCTCGCATAAAGTGTTAAAGGGTTTGGTTTCGAATCTTCATCCACCATTCCGTCTTGAGCTCCATAAACAGAACAGGAACTTGCGAAAGCAAGCCTGCTTATCCCAAATTCCTTGCAAATCTTAACTATGTTTTTTGTAGATTCATAATTGTCTTGAGCGCATTTTTTTGGATCAAGATCACAGCTAGGGTCCCCGCTTGTGCCAGCAAGGTGAACAACTGAATCAGAACCTATTGCACTTTTTTTTAAAAGTTCTAAATCTCCAACATCACCCTCAATTAAATCAATCTTGCTAAGATGTTTTCTAATTCCATAATCTCCATAAGATAAATCATCAAGAACAGTAACAGAAAAACCTTTCTTCAAAAGCAAGGGCACCAAAGAGCTTCCAATATAGCCTGCACCACCAGTAACAAGAACCTTTCTCAAATTTAAAAAGGGCCCTCCCAGGAACCTCCAGGATCGATTAAACCCATGGTCATCCTCTCCCCTCCATCAAGAACAGTAAACCTATAACCTTTTTCCCTTTGGTCGCTAGGCTGCATTAAATTCCCCTCTTCAAAAACACCTACAGACAAAAAGAATTCCCTTCTTAGGAAAGGTAATTTTTGTATTCTGTATTTATATTTCCAAGGACCATCTCCAGGTATTGAAACTGTATGTAATATAGGGCCTATTAACGATTGTCCATAATCTCCATGAAACTGAATGGCTATGACTGCTGTGCTATCTTTGATTGGAGCTCTTGATCCAAGCTCTATAACTAGTTCCATCGGCTCTCCATGCCTGAAGAGATGAGTTTCACTTCCTGTTGCATCTAAAAATTTCACATTATCAATTGCAATAGGGCCATCTCCCCATCTTTGTATCCCTTCCTTGGTTCTAGTCAAATCTCCACCAGAAACAGCCAATCTTTCCCTATACCTATCCAATATTTGGTGTTTGTCTCCAAGGCCTTCTATCTTCCCATCCTCTAGCCATAACAATCTTTCTGAAAAATATCTAATTATGGTTAAGTTATGGCTTACAAAAACTATAGTTTTCCCTTCTGCTTTAAGTTCATTTAGCTTCGTAAAGCATTTTTGCTGAAAAGATAAATCACCAACCCCTATAACTTCATCCAATAAAAAAACATCGGGATCAAGTGCTATGGCTATTGAGAAAGCCAAACGCAAAACCATACCCATTGAATATGTTTTTATTTGAGCATCGGCAAATTTTTTCAATTCAGCAAATTCAAAAATAGAGTCTTCTTTTGCTTTGATGTCCTTCCCACTCATTCCCAGCAAGGAAGCATTTAGATGGATATTTTCTCGACCAGTTAACTCTGGATGAAAACCAGCACCAAGCTCTAGCAAACTTGCAACTTTTCCTCCAATTTCAATAGAGCCAGAATCAGATGCATAAATACCTGCCAGAAGCTTTAATAATGTTGATTTTCCAGCTCCATTTCTACCAATCAGGCCAATAATCTCTCCTGGCTTGATGCTTAGAGAGAGATTATCAAGAACCTTAAAGGAGGTTTTTTTGCTCTTGATTCCAGCAAGCTTGTCTCGAAAACTCCTCTTTGAGCCTTGTGAAAAAGTTTTTACAAGATTTGAGACCTTTATCTCCCCTTGTTCTATTTTGGTTTTTTTCACGCTAGCCATTTCATATTTCCTCAGCAAACCTAGATTCAGATTTCATAAAAACACAATAACCCCAAACCAACAAAACCAAGCCTAGGCCAAAAGCCATTGCAAGTGATCCAGGATCAGGGCTAGATAAATCCAAAAGAACGTCTCTATATCCTTTGATAACATGCGTCATTGGGTTAAGGTAATAAATTTGATGGATGATTTCAGCGCTTCTTTCATTCAGAAAAGCTAAACTCTGAAATTTCTCTAATGTGGGAGGAGCATAAAGAACCGGGGTTCCGAAAAAAAGAACAGTCATGAATGTATTTGCGAGCTGCTCTGTATCTCTATAAAAAACATTCATTGTAGATAGCAACAAGCCAACACCAAGTGTTATCATGAGATGCAGTAAAAGTATAACTGGCAAATAAAAAAGCGGCAAAAGCTCAAGGCCGGAACCATGATCTGGCCACCATTTAAGCAAACATGCCAAAATCAAAATCGCCAACATCATCAAAAAATGAACAGCTTCAGCTAATACAGAAGCCAAAGGCAAAACAATCCTTGGGAAAGCAACCTGCTTCAACAAACCTCCTGCTTGAACTATTGAAGGTGTTGATTTTGTAACACCCCCAGAAAAGAAATTGAAAGCAAACAAACCGATAATCAAAAGAAATGGATAAGTTGTCCCCCCCATTCCAAATTTGTCAGTAAGCAGAACCCCAAAAACAGCATAATAAACAAAAAACATTGTCAAAGGCTGTACAAGAGACCATAAAAAACCCAAGCCAGTATTCCTGTACCTTAAACGAAGGTCCCTAAGGGTTAGATTTTTCAAAAGCTCTGTATATTCAAAAATTTTCATAAATTAAAAAACAACCCTCACACCACCATCAGCCTTCCAGCTTAAATCACTAAAAACATAAATGTTTTTGGCATAACTAGAAAAATCATCTGATTTTATCAGCAGGTCTCCCTCTATTGCAGAAATGTTAAAAAAATTTTCAAAAATCTTAACTGAAGCATTTTTAGAGGAAACCATCAGATCCTTAAAATACAAAGTGAACCCAGAGATTCTCAAAAATGAATTCTTATCATCTATATACATGAAAAAATCATCACCTTGAATGTCAAGAACATCATCCTTGAAAACATACTTAAAATACTCTAAATCAGATGAAGAAACAATGTCATTCGATTCATAATTCCAATGATAAAGAGGGGCCTTTGATTGAAAGGAAAAAAAATCACCTTTCAAGCTTGGTGAACCATACAAAAAAACATTTGAATCTTCAATGATAATTTTTTCTGCATTTAATGCATAATCTAAATAACTTGCTTGCTCAAAAGGGCCTTCTAATGTAATTTTTCCTGACTTGTCAAAAACCGCCTTGCCATATGAGTGAAAATTAAAAAAAGAAGCATTAACATCAACACCCTTTTCCATTACCATTCTTGACTTCAAAAAACTTCCCTCGGGGGCTGAAAAAAAATATTCATCTTTATAAGTGCCATTTAAGCCTTCAGAAAAAGCAAAAAAACCTTTTCCGTCTGATGAAACATAACAAGACTGTGCCTCAAAATCATTTCTAATTATTTGAATCTGGCTATTGTTTTCACATGATGCAACAAACGATCCATCGGCAGCCATAGAAACATTGCCATAACCTTTAATCAAGGTGTCCAAAAACAAAAAAAAATAAATCAATCTTTCTCTTGGATCCTTTTTTTAATGTTTTCAAGAATGGAAGCAGGAACCTGTTTTGAAAAATCTCCCCCCAGCAAAGCAACTTCTTTAATAAGCCTTGAAGAAACGAATGACCATTTTGAATCTGCGACCATGAATATGGTTTCGCATCCCTTTAGCAACTGGCTGTTCATTAAACTCATTTGCAATTCATACTCATAATCGCTAACAGCTCTCAATCCCCTGACTATCACACTGATTTCATTTTTTCTCATCCAGTCAGTTATCAAGCCGTCAACAACATGGACTTTAACCCTGTCAAAATCATTTTCTGAAAACTCCTCACAAGCAGCAGATAATATCATTTTCTTTCTTTCTTCAGAGGAGAACCAACATTTTTTTGCAGGATTTTTTGCAATCAATACATGAACAACATCAAAACAAGAAACACTTCTTTTTAAAATGTTTAAATGACCTCTTGTTACAGGGTCAAAAGTTCCTGAATACACTACTTCTTTAGCCATTTTTAAAATTAAAAAAATTCAAACTTTCATTTCCATGTTCTATTTTTTGCACTAGGTCTAAATTGTAAAGCTTAGGCAATGATATTTTATTTGGCCATCTGCATACAAGCGTTGTATGTTTTTTAACAAGATTCTGAGATGACCTTAAAACCTCACTGCCTAAATCTAAATTTTTAAAGGGCGGATCGCAACAAATGAGATCAAAAGACAAGCCAGACTCTTCTAAGGACTTGGGTAACGAACCATAAACCATGCTGTACCTATCCTGTGAAACCTTCAGATTAATTAAATTTTCACGAATAACACGCTGGCTAGCAGTATCTTTTTCAAAAAAAACAACATGTTTTGCCCTATTGCTCAGCATGCTTATACCCCATATGCCACTACCAGCAAACAAATCAGCAACATTTTTTCCATCAAGATCATTAAACTTGTCGGATATCACCTGTCTCCACCTACCAGTCAAAGGCCTTAAACTTGATCGTTGATAAAAAAACACCTTTCTTGAATTTAGCTCTCCGCCATGTATCTTTAAATATTTTTTAATCTTTCTCATAATCTAATAGTATAATTATCTCCTTATGTCAAGAAAAGATCAAATAACCGGAAAACAAGGTAAAAGTGGGAATATCGTAAGTCATTCACACAGAAAGTCTAAAAGAAGGTTTTCAATAAACTTAATTAAAAAAAGAGTTTGGGATGAAGAAAAGGGACATTACGTCACATTAAGAGTTTCAAATAAAACACTTAGAACAATTAAGAAAAAAGGCCTTTCTTCAACAGTAAAAGATAATAGTTAGATAACCTTTATGGGCAAAAAATTCAAACATATTGAAAAGAAAATTACCCTGGTGGGAACAATAAGAAAGTACTCAAGACCTTTCTTTATAACAACAGGTTTAATTTTTGTAGTTTCTATTTTTTGGAATTACGGTACAACATTTACAAAATCAACAAAAATCAGTGACGAGGCACTTCAACAACAATTAGAAATTGCTCCATCGGTGGTTGACGGAGAGGCTGTTGATGAAAATTCAGTAAGCCGTCTTGTTGGTGCAAAAGTTCAACAATGGAGAATGCAAAACCCGTCCTCTGCTCCTGGCATCATGGATATGATTCAATTTAGGGTAGAAAGCATTGATGAGATAATCGAAAGAAAAGTTCTTTTGAATGAGGCAAAAATCCAAAAAATAAAAATTAAAGATAGCTCTATCTCCGAAAGGAAAGAAAGAGACCTAGAAAGTTTTTTCATAGAGAAAGATGAAGAAGGTAACTTTTTCGAAAGGTTCAAAAATAGAAAAGAGGCAAAAAGAGCATTTTTCAACAGAATTTCATCATTAGGGATGTCTGAAACCGATTACTTAAACTTGATTAAAGAAGATTTAATGATTGAAGAGATTGAAGTTTCAATATCTATGACAGCACAATCTGAATCAGAAACATACAAAAAAGATGCTGAAAACATGATTCAAAACATGCTAGATGAAGGAAAAGATCTTACTGAAATATCTCTTGAGCTAAACGGAAGGCTAGGAATAAGGACAATAGCAAGCAGGTGGCTAACAAGATCTGAAGCAGATTCCTTAATGATTCCTTTTGAGGAATTGAACCAAGAAAAAATAACAAAATATCAATCAGGCAATGAAACAATTTTCTCCAAAGGCCTTGAATACAGGGAAGCTTCTGGTAAAGACTATGAAGATTTTGTTAAATCACAAAAAGATAAAAAAAATAAAGAAGTGAACCTTGAGCAAATTACCGTGGAAGCAGATTACTCAAAAGATTATGAAGCAGTTCGTATCCAAAGCATACAGGTTTCAGCACCACTAAATGAATTTTACAGCGATATAAAAAACAAAATAACCTTGTCTCATGACATCATCATCAATGACAAAATTTATTCAATCTACAAAGACCTTTTGCTTGGTGATTATGACTCATCTGGAGCCAAAAGCTTAGAAAGCTCAAAAGAAGAAAATGCTAGGAATGAGTATCTTGCATTATGCGCATGGAGCTTTTTACTAAAAAGCAAAGTGTCAGAAACAGAAACAGATCAAGCTTCTTTGACTCAATCCCAATTATGCTCAACAAATCTTTTAGAGCTAGCCCCTTTTGACCCATACAACATCTTGCTAGCAGCAAGAATAGAACTTGAAGTCGGAAATCAAGAAAAAGCAATTAGCCTAATTGCAGAAGCTAAAGAGTTTCGTGGGCAAAATTTAAACATATCCTTCCAGATATCCTCACTCTTTAGGGAAGCTGGAAGTGAGGAAATGGCTCTTGCAGAAGATGAAGAAAGAAATCAAATAATAGGAAACCTAAACAACAAATTATTTTGAATAAAAAATATCACATACGAACTTTTGGCTGTCAGATGAATACAGCCGATTCAGATTCAATTGCAGGAATGCTTGATGATTTTGGATTTGAAAAATCAACAGAAGAAAAAGCAGATATAGTTCTTTATAACACCTGTGCTGTCAGAGAAAAAGCTGAACAGAGAATGAGGTCTGAACTTGGCAGCGTAAGGATACGAAAAGAAAGCAATCCTGAAGTAAAAATAGGAATACTTGGCTGCGCTGCTGAAAGCTTAAAAGAAAAATTAGAAAAAGAAGAATGGATTGACATTGTGCAAGATGGGAAAGATCTTGAAAAAATGAAAGAAGCAGTAATGAAAATTCTTCCAGACGAATACGAAAGCACTCAGGATTCTTTTGGCTTACATAGAAGTGGTGAGAATTCAGGAATGATACCTGTAATCAGAGGATGCTCTTATATGTGCTCCTACTGTATTGTTCCAAGAACAAGAGGCCTGCAAAGATCAATACCTTTAAAAGAAATACTAAAAGATGTCGAGCTATCTATTGAAAAAGGTTCAAAAGAAATATACCTACTAGGTCAAAATTTTCTTTCCTATGGCAGAGACCTTTCAAAAAAAACATCTCCAGAAGAAATGATATCTACCGTGCATGATTCGTTTCCTGAGCTTAAAAGAATAAGGTTCCTAACAAGCCATCCTCACGACTTAACAAAAAACTTTCTGCAAACAATGAATTCCCTTCCGCGTGTTGCAAGATATCTCCATTTGCCATTTCAATCTGGAAGCGATACTGTTCTAAAGGCAATGAGGAGAATAACCACAAGGCAAACTGTTATTGAAAAATCACAATGGGTAAGAGAGATCTGGAAAGACGCGACTCTTTCCACTGATATCATTGTTGGCTTTCCAACCGAAACGGAAAAAGACCACAAAGAAACAGTTTCCCTACTTGAAGAGGTTCAGTATGATTTTGCATACTCTTTCCTATATTCACCGAGACCTCAAACTAAAGCATTCCCTCTAGGGGATCCAATACCTCATAAAGAAAAAGTTAAAAGGCTTTCCGAGGTAACAAAAGTTTTAAATTCAATCTGGTTTGAAAAAAATAAAAAATACTTAGGAAGAACAGTTGAAGTTTTAGTGGAAAGCAAAGAAGGCAAAAGCGAAAATAGATGGACAGGCAGATCGGAAGGCTTCCATCTTGTTCATTTTGATTCAAACACAAATCCAATAGGCAAATATGTTAAAGTAAAAATCACAAAAACAGGATCAACGTTCCTTGGAGGAGAGCTTGTTTAAATTTTTTATTCTTTTGTTGCTGCCAATCCAGTTACAAGAGGCTCTTCAGCTGCACCCTTCCGTTATCACTGCAAAAAAAAATGTTGAATTATCAGAATTGAATTTTGCACAATCTGAATATCAAACATTTTCACCTCTTTTATCAACAAGTGGGTCTCACAGCAACAATGAAAGCAGTGTAAATTTTGATACAAGTGAATCAAGCAGCCTTAATGCTTCAATTTCATGGCTCACAAGAAGAGGTTATTCGCTCAGTTTTTCATTGCGCAATAATGAATCTGTCTATGATAGTTCAATAGGTGGAATAACTGACAACTATTCACTTTCTTCAGGTTTCTCGCTTAGCTATCCTCTTTTTTCTGAAAAAAGAAAATTAAGATTAAGCAATACAGACATATCAGCATTCAACACTCTGAAAACTCATATAGACTACCAAGCGACCCTAAACCAATCAGCATATGATGTAATTTCAAGATTTTGGGATTGCTTGATTCTTGAAGAAAACTTAGCCTTAACAAGGCTTTCATTAAAAGAAAGCCAGCAACAGCAATCTCAAATAGAAGCAAGAATAAACACTGGCACACTTGCTGAAAGTGAAATCTACAGTTACATAAACAGAACACTCCAGCAAGAAGCTTCAGTGATTGATGCAGAAATAAGATTACAAGAATGCAACGAACAAGCAAACCTTCTTTTTGGGAGGGAAGTTCCTAAAGAATGGTTTGAACTAGTGAAATCAATTGATTTTCAAGAAGACATTTCATATCCTCAAAAGGCATACAAAACAACGGATGTTGAGAAAGGTGAAATCGATCTCAAAATTGGAAAAATCAATCTAGAAAATTCATACTCTCAGGATATGGCTGATTTTGATCTCTCGTTAAGTTATGGCTTGAATGCTAATTCAACAACTCAAACAAGCTTTAGCGATCTGGAGAACCCAAACTGGAATATTGGATTGACATGGTCAAAAAGATTAGGGAGCAAAAACTACAACCAAAAAGAATCAGAGATAAATTTCGAGAACCTAAATCTCTTTCTGGAGAGAACAATGGACAATGCACTTCTTACAGAAAGAAGCCTAGTTAATCAAATCATCTCTATAGAAAAACTTGTTACAGCTTCTGAATCAGGAGTAAAAGCTGCAGAAAAAGCTTACGAAGGAACTAAAGCAAGATGGGAAGTTGGACTAACAACAAACCTTGAACTTTTCACTTTAGAAAATTCATTAATGTCTGCAAGGATGTCCTTGCTTACAACAAAAAAGAATCTCTTGTTAGCAAAAGCAAACCTCTCAAGATTCAGAGGTAATCTTGTTTCAAAAAGTTAAATCAACCAATTTCTTTCAAAGGGCTGATTGGCAAATCCTTCTCGCCATATATCCACCTACCCCTAACAAGAATTTCAGAAATATAAGAATTGGAAACTCTTGTTGCATCAATCAAAAAAATATGCTTGCTTCTAGAGATATTTTTTTCAAACCGTTTTGTGAAATTGTTTAAATCCTTGAAGTCAATCCATTGATCTGAAAAAAGAATTACAGACAAGAGCGAATCATTTTCCTCTAAAAGATAAGCTGCTTCAACACAGGACCCATCAAGGATTTCTTTCGCAATTTTTTCAATCATAACAATCCAATAATCAACGATGTATAAATAGTTACTCCGGTTATATCACAAATAGTTGAAATTAATGGTGCACTCGCAATAGCAGGATCAATTCTCCTCAAAGACATCAATAATGGTATCCCTGTCCCAACTATACTGCCAGTCATTATTGCAGCTACAAGGCTTAAGCCGACCACCTTAAGCTGGTTGAGCTCAAAAGACTGATTTGAAAAAAAATAAGAGATAGCGAAGACAAAGAAAGCACAACACAAAGCCATAGCAAAGCCAACCTTTACCTGCTTTAAAACAAACCTCCATGGCTTTTCGGCTGAAAGCCTATTGGTGGCAAGAGCTCGAACAACTATTACCGAAGACTGATTTCCAATTGCACCTCCCAAAGCCATTATCAATGGCAAAAACGCAATAAGCAAAACAAAATTCTCAATCGAATGACCTTTTGTCTCTAAAATTCTTCCTGTTAAGAAACTTCCGACCAGAGTCAAAAAAAGCCATGACATCCTTCTTGAAGCAATCCTCCAAGTTGTTTGGTTCACAGTCAGCTCCTCCTCGGAGAGACCAGCTAGCAAAAACACATCTTCAGTTGCTTCTTCTTGAACCATGTCGACAATATCATCTGGACTCAAAGCGCCACAAAGCGTCCCTTCTTCATCGGTTACAGGGACCATCAAAAGACCATACTGTTCAAATACCTTAATCGCCTCTTCTTTATCTGAAGAAATTGAAACTGAAACAATTTCGTCTATAAAAACATCAGAAATAGGAAGACTTTCATCTGAATCACTAAGTTTTTTGAGGGTTGCGAAGCCTAAAAGCTTCCTATCGTCATCTACAACATAAACAATATTTGAAAAATCATCATCAAAGCCAACAAGCTTTTCCAATGCATCTTTCACATTATCTTTTATATTTACAAACGCTGGCAAAACATCCATCCTTCCAGCTGCAGTATCTTCATCAAAATTCAAAAGATCACTTATTAAATGATTCTGCTTTTTAAGTTTTGAGGTTATCTCTTCCTTTATAACATCCGGAAGAAATCGGATAACAGCAGTTGCTATATCAACTGGTAATTTGCGTAAAATTTTCATAGAATGATCTGTTTTCAATCTTGAAATCTGCTGTGCCAAAACATCCTCATCTACTTTTTCAAGTATCAACTGCGGTCTAGGAGTTTTTAAAACTAAATCAAATAGCTTCTGCCTATTTTCTTTTTCCAATAGCGGAAAAACACTAGCAATTTCACCAGGATGATATTTGAGTATAAATCTTCTTTTCCTTTGAACACTCTTGTAACCTAATATCTTTTCCAAAGCTGCTAAAAGAATTGAATTACGCAATTTGCCAGACATGAATCAAGCTCCATTCAAATTGGCAAAAAAATAAAATTTTCCAGAAAACAATTTAATTTTGTACATTTTTATATGATTTTAGTTTTAAAAAAATACATTTACCCATTTTTAATACATAAAATGTAATCATTATGATTAATCCAATTTCTTTATTTTTAAATAATTTCTTAACATCAGGAGGTCTAGGTGGATCAATCATCCTTCTAGTAATAATCCTTCTTTCAGTCTACGGCCTTGCAATAGTTTTCGAAAGAAGAAAAACATTTGCAAAAATACCCAAAGGTGGCGGCAAAGATGTCGTAAGGCGAATAATTAGCTCTTTGGAGATAAATGATATAGCTGAAGCAAAGGTGCAAACATCCTCAAGAAAAGATGTTTATTCTAGAATGCTAAAAACCGTTCTTGAATCAAGGGAATGCAGCAAGGCCATATTTGAGGAAAACATTTCAAAAACATTTCTCAAAATTTCATCTGATCTTGAAAGAAACCTGGCAAGCCTTGCAACAATTGTTGAATTTTCACCACTTATAGGTCTGCTTGGAACAATTGTAGGTTTAATGAAGATTTTTGGAAGCATCTCTGAAGGCGGGTTGGGACACCATGAAGAACTTGCAGGAGGTATATCGACCGCCCTTATAACAACAGCCGCAGGTCTTATAGTTGCAATATTCTTTGGAATAATACTCAGATCTTACAAATCAAAAATCGAAGACATTTCAATGAATATTGAAAATTGTGTTTCAGATGTGGTTTCACATCCGTCATTTTTTCAAAAAAAAACAAATGACGGAATGGAGAATTCAAATAATTGAAAACTAGATTCAAAAACAAATCTGAAAATACAGAGCTAAAAATAGCCTGGACCCCTTTGATTGATATGGTTTTTATACTGCTTCTTTTTTTCGCCGTCACAACAACATGGGCCTCAAAAGAAGCTGGAATGAATATGGAATTACCAAACGCTGGCTCAGGAACACAGCAAAACAATAACCAAATAATCTATGTGGATGAATTAGGAAGAATATACATAAACAATCAAGATACACCCCTTTCAATTTCTGATTTTCTAAATGAGCTAAATCGTTTCGAGAAAGATCAACCATGGGAAATAAGAGCTAACAAAAATGTCCCTTATGAAAAAGTTATCATTGTGCTTGACAATTTAAGAAAAGAAAAATATATGAATGTAATACTCGCAGTTGAACCTAACAGAAATTGAAAAAACTAACTGAAATAGAAAAAAATATAATTCCAAAATCATTAAGGACACCTCTTAGGATTTCTATTTTCCTTCATGTTATATTGATTTCTTTTCTAGCTTTTATAAAATTTCCATTGCCTGAACCACCTCCATTAATTTTGAAAATATCAGAAGAGCAAACAACAGAAAACGAAAAAGAAAAAGAAAATAACGAACCTGAGAAAGAACAAGAGGATTCAAAAGGCCATGGCTCTAAAGAATTAAACACAGAAAGCAAAAAAGCAACAAACAAAAAACCAACACAAGGCCAAATATACATAGTGAAATCTGGTGACAGTGTTGGAAAGATTGCTTCAGAGGCTGGAGTCAGCATTCAAGATATGAAAAAATTCAACCCATGCGATCTTGGTAACAATCCATCACTGATAATTAAACCGGGAGATAGATTGATGATACCAGGAGCAGGAAGAAAAGAACCTGGGCCATGCAAAACAAAACAAGAAGAAAAAACCTCAAAAGAAATAGAAATAACTGAAGAGGATCTTATAGAAACAATTTTAAAAACAACAGAAAACGCAGTTGAGGAGACAGTTGAGGAGACAGTTGAGGAGACAGTTGAG
>CENY01060255.1_pt1 | contig 14513 bp, 12 predicted proteins | sample 356181 | NCBI WGS metagenome assembly CENY01 (sample SAMEA2619840, study PRJEB7988) | marine metagenome | isolation source: saline water (ENVO:00002010), including
GACGCCGTAGCACTTTTCTTTCGCTCCGTGTTCATCTGCAACCGCCGTTTGCGCGAGCGCGGCGACGGCAAATGCCACTGAGCTTGCGATGAGCGTGTTTCTCTTGGATTTGTTCATGGACTTTAAAGCTCCTTTGCGAGGCAAAATTTAGCACAGGGCCGACCTTGGTTACTGATTGCCCCCGACCGACGTGCCTGGCGGTAGACTGAGGTAGAAACAGAAAGTTCAAACATCCTACGTTGACCACGGACCATCAGACCAGCCCAAGATCGCGCTCCACGGCAGCCATGGCGGCATTCACGCGTTTTACAGACGTGCGCTCGCGGCTCATCGGCTGGGCAAACAGGGCCACGCGCAGGTCTTCCAGCGCAAACCTCAGCGCGTCCACTTCTTCAGCCTCTACGCCCTCACAGCCACGAACATGCTCGAGACGCTCGCCAAGCGACGCCATCAACTGCAGGTTTTCGGTATCCCGCGCCACCTTTCCCTGCAGATGCGACAGACGGTAGTCCATTGCATCCAGATAGTGAGGCAGCGCTGCCAGCCGGCTTGGCGGCGTCACGCTTAGCACGTCGGAAGGCACAAGCTGGGCAATGTGAGCACGGGCATCCTGCACGGCATCAGCAAACGCTGGCGAAGTGAGCGTATCCAGCTTGGTCATCAGATCGAACCGCTTTTGGAGAATCTCCTCCAGCAGAGTGACCACCTCCTCAAACGCGCTCGCCAGATCACCGCGGCGGGACTTGATGGTCTCATCAAACGCAGCACGTGTGGCAGGCAGCGCCGAAGAAGCGAAGAAACACCGCCACGCGGCGGCCCGCAGAATCTCGTCGGTAAGGGCAGCCGCACTACCCAGTGTTGCATAGCGCAGACCAAGCGCACTGTGCTTCTCCAGTTCCTTCTTGAGTACCCTTACCGTCTGAGGCACGCCTAACAGCGCCAGTCGAGCATAGCCCGCGCGATTGGCCATTCGCTGCTCCGAACGATCCGCAAATAATCGCACCGACACGCTGCGCCCGTGGTCCACCAATGCCGGATAGGCCACCAAGTCCCCTTCCGAGTCGGACAGCCGCAGCGTAGCGGGTAACTCATTGTCCGGGAACTCGTCTAACCCGTCCGCCTCTATGGCCTCGACCCGCGGAGACATCTGCTCTTGCACTGCCGCCGCAAACTGCGCTTTGAGCACATCCACGTCACGACCCTGTCCCAGCACCTTGCCGCCCTCGCCGATCACTCGCACGTTGACCAACAGGTGAGCATCCACACGCGAACGATCCCAGTCAGCGGCACCCACCTCCACCCGGTACAGGTCATTAAGTACGCGGGCAAGCGCCGGCAACAGTCGACCTTGTCGATACCGATCTGGCTTAACGAGAATGGCTACCACCTCTTCCACCCGGTCGGTGATCGGCGCCAGCGGCCTGCGCTTCTGCTTGGGCAGGGTGCGCAACCACTGCTCCAGCAGCGCGGCAAAAAATCCTGGCACGCTCCACTCCAGGGCCTCCCCCACTACGCCAGGCAGAACCCCCAACGGGATGTCTACGCACACACCATCGTCGGGCTCGCCCGGCGCAAACCGATAGCTGAGCTTGAGCGTGAGCCCCCTCAGCTCGAGCACGCCGGGAAAGTCATCTTCCGACAGCCCGCCATAATCGCTCGATACCAGTTGCTCGCGAGAGAAGAACAGCTCACCGCCCACTTGCGGCGTGCGCTTGTTCCACCACCGTTTCAGACTTCGACTAGTGCATATGTCTGGGGGAACGACGGCATCGTAGAGATCCGCCTGAGCAGACTCCGCAATAAGCACGTCACGTCGGCGACCCTTTGCTTCCTCCTCCGCAATATCAGCCACGATCGCCTGATTATGCGCGAGAAATTCCGGTGGCTGATCGATGCCGCCACGCACCAGGCCTTCCAGCAGAAACAGCTCACGGCAGGCCGGGGCATCGACCCGCCGGTAGCTCACGCGGCGCCGCTCCGCCAGCGGCAGCCCAAACAGCGTGACCGACTCAAATGCCATGACCTCACCACGCCGCACACTCCAATGGGGCTCGCTGTATTGCCGCTTCACCAGGTGACCGGCTGCGTCTTCAATCCACTTCGCTTCGACCCTGGCAACGCTGCGCGCGTAGACCCGTTGGGTCTCACTGATCTCCCCCGCCACCAGCCAGCGCGGCTGCGACTTTGCCAGCGCGGAACCGGGAAAGATGCGAAAGCGCAAGTTACGGGGGCCCTGGTAGCTGCCCTTTTCGTCATGCAGGCCGATGAAGCTCAACGACCCGGACAGCAGCGCGCGATGAACGCTGGCATAGCCCGCCGGTTTGTCATTCGGACGCAAGCCCAGCTCGCGCGCGGCCAGCCGCAACTGTCGGTGCAGGGAATGCCACTCGCGCATGCGGCTGGGCGATAGATATGTGGCCGCAAGCGTTTTTCTCAAACGGGCAGAGCCAAGCGCTTCGCGTTGCTGCAGATACCAGTGCCACAACTTAATGACGCCAAGGAAATCCGAGCGCGGATCGAGAAACTGACTGTGCGCGCGATCAGCGGATCCGCGCTTTTCCAGCGGGCGCTCCCTGGGATCGGCAATGGCGAGCGCGCTGACCACCACCAGCATTTCCGTAAGACAGCGCTCTCGGCTAGCAGCCAACAGCATCCGAGCCAGGCGGGGATCCACCGGCAATCTCGCCATATCTCCACCGATGCCGGTCAGCTTGCCCTCCTGCAGCGCACCCAGTTCAAGGAGCAGCCGCTGGGCATCCCGCACCGCCCTTGGATCCGGAGGATCGAGAAATCCGAAGCGCGACACCTCACCCAAACCTAGGCTGTGCATCTGCAGCACCACCTGAGCAAGGTTGGTGCGCTTGATCTCCGGGTCGGTGAACTCGGGTCGCGATGCAAAGTCGTCCTCGGCATACAGACGAAAGCAAACGCCGGGTGCTACCCGCCCGCAGCGCCCCGCACGCTGGTTGGCGCTCGCCTGTGAGATTGGCTCCACTGGCAGGCGCTGCAGCTTCGAGCGGTAGGAATAACGACTGATTCGCGCAAAGCCCGGGTCGATGACGAAACCTATATTGGGCACCGTGAGCGAGGTCTCCGCCACATTGGTGGCAATCACGATGCGGCGCTTTTTCCCCGCGCGAAACACCCGCGCCTGATCCCGCGCGGACAAACGCGCATACAGCGGGAGGATCTCGAAGCGCTCGGCAAACGTGCGTCGCAGCACCTGCGCCGTTTCCATGATTTCCCGCTCACCTGACTGGAATATCAGCACGTCGCGAGCCGCAGCCTGGACCGGCATTCCATCGATCTCTCGGATACACGCCACGACGGCGTCCTGTTCGGGATCGTCCTCTCCATCGATATAGCGCATTTCCACGGGATAACCCCGGCCGCCGATCTCCACCACCGGTGCGTCATCAAAATGCTTGGCAAAGGCGCCCACATCGATGGTGGCGCTGGTGATGATCAGCTTGAGATCATCTCGCCGCTTGAGCAGTCGGCGCAGAAAACCCAGAAGGAAGTCCACGTTCAGGCTGCGCTCGTGCGCTTCGTCGACGATGATGACCTGATACCGACTCAGCGAACGATCGTGCCGGATCTCGCTGAGCAGCAACCCATCCGTCACCAGTTTGACCAGCGTGTTCTGACTGACCCGCTCGCTAAAGCGTACCGCGTAGCCTACCGACTGGCCTAATTCCACGCCGAGCTCGTCCGCCACCCGAGCGGCCACGGTACGCGCTGCCAGCCGCCGCGGCTGCGTGTGCCCGATCATCCCGGCCCGCCCGAGGCCCAGCTCCAAACAGATTTTCGGCAGCTGTGTGGTCTTGCCCGATCCCGTCTCGCCAGCCACAACGACCACCTGGTGGGCGGCCACCAAGTGCTTTATCTCGTCCACATGCGCGCTGATGGGAAGCTGCGGAGGGTAGGTGACGTTCACCGGCAGCGCCCGACGGCGCGCTATGGTTTGCGCATCGAATGACATTGGATTCGATTCTCGGAATGCGCTCACCCACACGATAGCGCGGGCAAGCCAATCCGGACTATTTTGATAGGAAGGCCATACCTTCTTCGAGCCCACGGATAGTCAGCGGATACATCTGCCCGCCTACCAGCTCCTGGGTCATGCCAACGGAGCTGGAGTACTCCCAGGTCTCCTGGGGCGTGGGATTGATCCAAACCAGCTTGTCGTACAATCCTGCAAAACGGGCCATCCAGTCGGCGCCCGGCTCCTCGTTCCAGTGCTCCACGCTGCCACCGGCATGGGTGATTTCGTAAGGCGCCATGGTGGCGTCGCCCACGAACACAACCTTGTAGTCGTGGGCGTACTTGTTGAGGATCTCATAAGTGGGAATGCGCTCGTTCATGCGTCGGCGATTATCCTTCCACACAGACTCGTAGATGAAGTTGTGGAAGTAGAAGCTCTCCATGTGCTTGAACTCGGTGCGCGTGGCCGAAAAAAGCTCTTCGCAGACCTTCACGTGGGCGTCCATGGAACCGCCAATGTCCAGGAACAGCAGAACCTTTACCGTGTTCTTTCGCTCGGGGCGCATGCGTATGTCTAACATGCCGCCGTTGTGGGCAGTGGAACGAATGGTGGTATCGATATCGAGCTCTTCGTCTTTGCCCGATCGCGCCAACTTACGAAGCCGCCGCAACGCCACCTTGATATTGCGGGTACCCAGCTCAACCGAATCGTCGAGATTCTTGTACTGCCGCTCATCCCAGACCTTTTTTGCCTTCTTCTTTTTGCCCTTGCCCAGGCCGCCGGGGCCTTTGCGCCCCTGCTGCTCGGGATCTTCGCCTTCCTCGCCCTCCTGGCCTTCCTGACCTTCTCGAGCTTCCTCGGCCTGGCGTTTCTCTTCTTCCTCGCGCGCCTTCTGAAACGCCTCGATGAGCTTTTCAAGGCCGCCCAGCGACTCAATCTGCGCCAACTCTTCGGGCGTGAGGGATTTTTCGAACTCTCTTCGCAACCACTCGTCGGGGATCAGCGACTCCAGCATGCCGTGCAGGTCCTCCAAGCCTTTGAAGTACGCCGCGAACGCCCGATCGAATTTGTCGTAGTGCTTCTCGTCTTTGACCATGCAGGTGCGGCTGAGCAAGTAGAAGTCATCGATGTTCGCGTACACCAATTTTCCTTGCAGCGCGGCCAGCACGTCCATCAGCTCACGGATGCTGACGGGCACCTTGTATTTTCTGAGCGTGAGAAAGAAGTTGATCAACATAGCGCGGTTCGCCCTAACCTCGAGAGTCCCGACGATTCATAAATGCCAGCCGTTCCAGCAGGTGCACATCCTGCTCGTTCTTTACCAAGGCGCCGTATAGCGGCGGAATGGCCTTGCTGGTGTCGCGGTTGGTGAGGATCTCGTCTGGTATATCGTCCGCCATGAGCAGCTTGAGCCAGTCGATGAGCTCGGAGGTGGAAGGCTTCTTCTTGAGGCCCGGCACCTTGCGCACGTCGAAAAAGATCTCCATGGCTTCTTTGACCAGATTCGATTTGATGTCCGGATGGTGCACTTCCACGATCTGCTGCATGGTTTCACGATCGGGAAAGTTGATGTAATGGAAAAAACAGCGGCGCAGGAACGCATCCGGCAGTTCCTTCTCATTGTTTGAGGTAATCACCACCACCGGGCGCTGCTTGGCTTTGATGGTCTCGCCCAACTCGTAGACGAAAAACTCCATGCGGTCGAGTTCCTGCAGCAGATCATTGGGGAACTCGATGTCTGCCTTGTCGATCTCGTCTATGAGCAGCACCACGCGCTCATCAGCTTCGAAAGCCTCCCAAAGCTTGCCTTTCTTGATGTAGTTGCGGATGTCCTGAACCCGCTCATCGCCAAGCTGAGAGTCGCGCAACCTCGATACAGCGTCGTATTCGTACAGCCCATTGATGGCCTTGGTGCTGGACTTGATGTGCCACTGAATCAGCTCCATCCCCAAAGACTTGGCGACCTCTTCAGCCAGCATGGTCTTACCCGTGCCCGGCTCGCCCTTGACCAGCAACGGCCGCTGGAGTTTGACCGCGGCGTCTACGGCCATGCTCAGCTCATCTGTCGAGATATAAGTGTCGGTACTATCAAAGATCATGCGGTATCTCTCACCTTGGAATTTTTGCTTAGGGCGGGTGTTGGCGCCTTTGGTGCACGCCAGGCACACAACCGAGCTAGCTTACTGGAGCTTCCACGCCATTATCAAGGCGTGCACGGACGGGCCCTACAAGCCCGAATGAATTTCCTTTCAAAATTATATAGTTACTCCAATCTCCGCACCTGCGTGCGGGCTCGTCGGCGCAGGATCAGGAATGCCAGGCCCAAGAGCGCATTGGACAGCACCACGCCAGCGGCGAGGATTCTGAGCGCCACTCCAGGATTACCGTCGGCCTGGAAGAGTCCTTCAAAAATAAGCACCACGAACGCAGGCGCATAACTGCCGGCAAATTCGGGGACTGGCGCCGGCAGGAGAATCACCACCAGATACAAGACAATAAGCAACGCCCGCACGAACCCAGACACCAGGGGTCGCAGCAACCCATACAGCGCACCCGCGCTGAGCAGCCCGGCCACGACGACAATAGCCCACACCCCAAGATAGCTCACCGGGTGTCCACCCAATCGATGATGTGCGCCACCTGCTCTTCCTCATGCACCCAACTCTCCGGAATCGTCTTGCCGCGCACGGAGATTCCCGCATCGTGCACGGATTCCAGATCGCCGCTGACCAGCGGGTGCCAGCTCGCCAGGCCACGGCCCTCCGCCACGCGCCGATAGGCGCAGGAGGTTGGCAGCCACTGAAGGGATTCGGCCAGATCCGGCGACAACCGAATGCAATCCTCCACCAGCTCATGACGTTGGGGATATCGCGTACAGCGGCAACGTTCGCGATCCAGCAGATCGCACGACAGCGACGTGTGGTGAACGGCGCCGCTATCGTCCTCCAGCTTGATCAGGCAGCAGCGGGCACAGCCGTCACACAACGACTCCCACTCCCCCGGGGTCATCTCCGCGAGCGACTTCGCTTCCCAAAACGGCTTCACGATCCTCGCTCTTCGCCAGTGACCGGATCCACCTGAGGAGGCAACTGCAGATAAAAGCCCCGGGCTTCTATGCTGGCCAACACCTCCGCTGCGCATGCCTGCGCGAGACGGCGATCAGACGTCAGCTCCAACTCCATCACCAGCGCACCGGCACCGAATTGCGCTTCCAACGCTTGCGGCACACGCTCGAATTCCTCCTGTGCATCCACATACAGATAGGTTCCTTCGCGCCGTTTGCTGCGAAAGATCTTTACCGTACGCACTACAGGCGCTCCACCAACACAGCGCGAAACTCTCCACCTACCAGCCCATGCCGCCAACCACGATAGGTATCGGACAACTCGCCGGTGTGCAGGAAATGACGCACGCACTGATCTGTATCGCGTTTGCGTCCAATCAGTTCCTGAGCAACCTCGAGGCTCGCGGCACACGCGCCCGCTATCTCGCGCAGGCGCTTGCTTACCTGGGTTTGGGATTGCGTCAGCGGCCGCGCCACAGGCTCGGCGGCCGGTGATTCGGTTAGCAGCGCGCTGTGCTCACGGACGATGTCCGACGCATAGCGGCGCGCCACACCTCGCGGCAGCAACTGCGCCACTTCCCGTTCGGTGAGCGCGTCGGACTGCGCGAAGCTCAACAAATGCTCATCCCAAACCACCCGTTTGCGGGGCACATCCTCCGCGATGGCCTGTCGTTCGCGCCAGGCACACAACCCGCGCAGCCTGCCAAGCGCCTGGGTATCTAGGCGCCAGGCCTTTTTCACGCCCAGGTAGTACTGGTCGGGCGGTGTGCGGACGAAACTGCCACGATCCACCATGGCATCCGCAAACCATTGGCTGCGTCCCAGGTCATCGAGCGCGCTGGCGAGTCTCTCGTAGATCGCCTGCAGGTAGATCACATCTTCCCGGGCGTACTCCATCTGACGCTCTGACAGCGGCCGCCGTAACCAATCCGAACGGGTGGAGTGTTTCTCCAGCTCCACACCGAGCAGCCCGCCGACCAATCGGGCATAACTGGCACTGTAGTCGGTGCTGCAGAAAGCGTTCGCCAGCTGGGTGTCGAACATACCTACCGGCACCACACCCAGATGGTGGTGCAGGAGCTCGAGGTCCTCGGAACACGCATGCATGATCTTAATCAGGGACTCGTCCAGCAGCGCATCCACAAACGGTTGCCACTGGGTGATGGCCAACGGATCGATGAGATAGACCTGGTCTCCCGCCGCCACCTGATAAAGACCCGGCTGAGGGAAATAGGTGTCCGTGCGCTGAAATTCCGTATCGACGCCGATGCTGGAGAAAGACGCCCAACGATCAACCGCCTCGCGCAAATCAGCGTCAGTGTCGATCCAGCTAATTGATGCTGCGTCGCCCTTGCAAGGCATGAACGATGGTTCCTCCGTCGGTGTATTCCAGTTCTCCCCCGATGGGGACCCCGTGAGCGATACGCGTGACCAGCGCCACATGAGGCTCCAGCAACTGCGCGACGTAGTGCGCGGTGGCTTCACCTTCCACTGTGGGGTTGGTGGCAACGATCACTTCCCGCGGACCCAGTTCCCTCGCACGCTGAAGCAAGCGCTCCATGCCCAATTCCTCCGGCCCTACGCCATCGATGGGGGAGAGCCGCCCGTGCAACACGAAGTAACGGCCCCGATATCCGCCCGCCTGCTCAATGGCAACGATGTCGGCAGGCGATTCCACCACGCACAACAACTCGTCTTCACGCCGAGCATCTTCGCACAACCCGCAAACGTCACCCTCGGCCAGATTCCGGCAGGCATCGCACCACCCGATGTTGGCAAGTGCATCCTGCATGACCGCGGCCAGACGGGCGGCACCGTCTCGATCGCGCTGCAGCAGGTGCAGTACCATGCGCTGGGCGCTCTTCGGGCCCACACCGGGTAGAATCTGAAAGGCTTCGATGAGCTTGTCTACGAGCGGCGTAAGGCCCATCAGAACGGCAGCTTGTCCAGGGGCAGCCCCAATCCCGAGGCCATGGACGCCATCTTCTGCTGCTGGGCCGCTTCGGCTTTGTGCACCGCATCGTTGACCGCCGCCGCCACCAGATCCTCCAGCACGTCGCGGCTTTCGTCCATCAATCCGGGATCGATGTGCACGCGCTTGATCTCGTGTCGCCCATTCATCAGCACCTTCACCAGACCGGCGCCGCTCTCGCCGTGCACTTCCAGCTCAGCGATCTCCTGCTGTACCTGCTGCATGCGCTCCTGCATCTCTTGCGCCTGCTTCATGAAGTCGCCAAGTCCTTTCATCGCAACGTCACCCTCTATCGTGCCGCGTCATCCAGCGGCTTCACCGCACCCAGGCGCCCACCGAACTCGTTCAGCAGCGACTGAACGGTCTGATCCGATTCTAAAATAGCCTCGGCATTACGCTGGCGCTCGGCGGCCTCACGCTCACGCCGGGCTGCCGGCGATTCCTCCTGGATCGTGCCGACAGTGATCTTCAGCTTCACCGACGCACCCATCTGCTCGCACAAGGCTCGTTCGATTGCCTGTTGTTGCGGCTCGTCGAGCAACGTGTCGTGCGCTACGTCCAGCTGCAACTCAACCGTCTCGGTGCTGCAACCCACCAGCACGCTGTGCTCAGCGAGCATCCGAGCCACTCCCGATATCTCCAGCGACCCCACGGCCTCGTGCCAGGCCGTTCCGTCGGGAAAGCGCACGCTGGATTCGGGCGCCGGCATTTGAGCCTGGGCCGGACCGGGTTCGCCAGATGTCCCATCCGCTTGCGCGGGCTGGGCTACTGCCACGGGAATGCGTCCGGCCGAGTCTTCATCCGGGGCAAAGGCCAACATCCGCAGCAGGGTCATTTCGAAACCGCTTTTCGGGTCTGGCACAATCTGCATATCGCGGTAGCCTATCAGCGCGATCTGATAGAAGAGCTGCACCGCCTGTTCATCGAACTGGGCGGTTGCTCGCTTGTCTACCGCATGGTCGACGGCCAGCTCATGGAAAGCACGCACCAGATCCCCGAGTAGCGCGTTGAAATCGGCGCCGCGCTCGGCAAGGTCGGCGCTGGCCTCCAGCAGTCCGGCAGCGTCGCCCGCGGCCAGACACTTGAGCAGGCCATCGACCTCGGCACGACCCACCAGACCCAGCATATCCACCAGGTCGTCCTGCTTGAGCGAACCCGCTCCGAAAGCCACCGCCTGGTCGGTGATCGACAGCGCATCGCGCATGCTGCCACCCGCCGCCTGGGCGATGATTTCCAGCGCACCGCGCTCAGCCGGCACGTCTTCGGCAGCCAGCACGCCGGCCAGATGCGCCACGATATTGTCATCAGAAATGTTCTTGAGCTGGAACTGCAGACAGCGCGACAGCACGGTAACCGGTACCTTTTTCGGATCGGTGGTGGCGAGCAGGAACTTGACGTGCTCCGGCGGCTCCTCAAGGGTTTTCAACAGCGCGTTGAAACTCGACGCAGACAGCATGTGCACCTCGTCGATGAGGTAGACCTTGTAGCGGCCTCGGCTGGGGAGGTACTGCGCGTTGTCCAGCAACTCACGGGTGTCGTCGACACGCGTTCTCGAGGCAGCGTCCACCTCGATGAGATCCACGAAGCGGTTTTCCCGAATCTCCTCGCACACGGAGCATTCGCCGCACGGCTTAGACGACACGCCGTGCTCACAATTCAAGCTCTTGGCCAGAATGCGAGCAATGGTGGTCTTTCCAACACCGCGCGTCCCGGTAAACAGGTACGCATGATGCAGACGATCATGGTCCAGCCCGTGGCACAACGCCCGCACCACGTGATCTTGCCCCACCAGTTCGCTGAAGTCCGCGGGCCTGAGTTTGCGCGCCAAAACCTGGTAACTCATGATGGTGCATTGTAGAGACTTACCCGGCATAGATGTACCGATGGCTTTCCGCAATCATCAATCCGGCCGATGCCTGACCATCGGGCACCGTGGCGCTGCCGGTCTGGCTGCGGAGAACACACTGCCCGGTTTCGAGCTTGCCGCACGGCTGGGCGTTGATGCGGTGGAGCTGGATATCCACTGGGCCCATGGGGCGCTATGGGTCATCCATGACGCCACCCTGGAGCGCACTACCGACGGTGCCGGCGCCCTTGAGGACAGCGACTTCAATACCCTGCGCCGACTGGATGCCGGCGCTGGGGCCCCCATACCGCTGCTCGAAGAGGTGCTCGCGGTGATCCCTGCATCTATTGGCATCAACATCGAGCTTAAAGGCAAGGGTTGCGCGGCGCCCGCCGCCGCAATGTTAGCCACCCATCTGGAGCGTGATCTGCTGGTTTCCTCATTCGACTATGGGGAGCTGCAGCGATTCCACCGTTTACGCCCCGAAATCCCGGTGGCGCCGCTGTTTTCACGTTGGCGACCTGACGCCTGGCGGCGCGCGGCTCAGGTTGAGGCCTGGTCCATCAACCTAGCAGCGCGTATTGCCACCGACGCGAGGATCAACGTCGCCCACGAGCGGGGCTTCAAGGTACTGGTTTACACGGTCAACGACCCTGCCGACGCGGCAAGGCTGACCCGCTCAGGAGTGGACGGCTTGTTCACCGACTTTCCCAACAAGATCGAGCTCGCCTCCGCGACTTCCTAACCATCTATCTTCAGCTTGGCGTATCATCAATTTCGCGGCTACCTGCGCAAGTGCGAGCCGCTAAAACCGAACAAAGAGCCGGATGCATGATCCAACAACGCCCCCACGCCCAATTGGCATGGTACAGCTTGTTTTTCATCCTGACCGCCACACCCGTTTTCGCGGACGATCAGGCACAGCGCCAGCGCGCTGATGGCGAGCGCATCTACGCCGCTCAGTGCGCCAGCTGCCACGGGCTGAATCTGAGAGGGTCCGCACACGGAGCGGAACTGGTAGGCAGTGCGTTTCTGAGTAAGTGGCGAGCACGTTCCACATCAGACTTGTTGCGCTACAACCAGGCGACCATGCCGCCGGGCGGATCCGCAGGGTTGAGCGAAGCAGAGCATCTCGCCGTGGCTGCCCATCTGCTGAACGCCAACGGTCTTACGCTTGAGCAACCGCTGGCATCGGACGCAAACCTCAACATCGGCACCGGCAATCCATCGGCCGGAAGCGACGACTGGGTTTCGTGGTCGGAAGCCGGATCGATCGATGCCGCCGCCCGCAGTCAGGGCGGATTCAGCAACAGAACCATTGAAGACTATCGGCCCGTCACACAGGAAATGCTTAACAAGCCGCCGCCGAGCGACTGGCTGAGTTGGCGTCGCACCCTGGACGCCCAGGGTCACAGCCCACTGAACCAGATCAACCGCAACACGGTGGGCAACCTCCAGCTGGCCTGGGTCATCGCCATGCGCGAAGGCAGCAATCAGGTGACGCCCTTAGTCCACGACGGGATCATGTTCCTGACCCACCCGGGCAACATTATTCAGGCCCTGGACGCAGCTACCGGCGAACTGCTCTGGGAGTACGCCTACCGGTTCCCTCCCGAAGCGAAGACCCTGGGCGGGCCCATGCGCAATATCGCCCTGTTCGGAAACAACGTGTACCTGGCAACCTACGATGCCGCAGTGGTCGCAATCGATGCACGCACGGGCGAGGAGCGCTGGCGCACCGAAAAAGCCGATTACCGGCTGGGCTACACACACACCAGCGGCCCGATTGTTGCCGCCGGGGTAGTGATCAGCGGTTTGAATGGCTGCGAACGCTATAAACCCGACGGTTGCTTCATCACCGGTCACGACCCGCATACCGGGGAGGAACTGTGGCGGACGTCGACCATCGCTGGACCGGGCGACGCCGGCGATGAAACCTGGGGCGGCCTTCCACCGGAGCTTCGGGCCGGCGGCGATACATGGATTCCAGGCAGCTACGACCCCGAACTGGGCCTGTTCTACATTGGCACCTCCCAGGCCAAACCCTGGGTGGCGGCGAGCCGAGGCATGCACACCAGTGATGCGGCCCTGTACACCAACGCCACCCTGGCGCTGGATCCCCGCAGCGGCGAGATCAAGTGGCATTACCAGCACATTCCCGGTGAAACCATCGACATGGAGGTAGGTTACGAGCGCGTGCTGGTGGATGCCGACGACGAGCGCTGGCTGCTCACCGTGGGCAAGGATGGCATTCTGTGGAAGCTCGATCGGCGCAGCGGGTCGTTTCTCGAATTCGTCGAAACCGTGTATCAGAACATCTTTACGCTGGACCACGAGAACGGCAGCGTGCACTACCGCAGCGACATCGCCGAAGCCGGCGTAGGCGAAGCGTTCTCGGTGTGCCCCGGGATCTATGGCGGGCACAACTGGCAAGCCATGGCTTACAGCCCAGAGACCGACAATCTGATCATTCCCCTGCATCTGCTGTGCGCAGAAATGGTGGGACGTGCAGTGGACCCGAGCATGGGCGCCGGCGGCTACGGCGGGGATTCCAAGTCGTACAAAATGCCAGGCAGTGGCGGCAACCTCAGCGAGCTGGCAGCGGTGAACGTCCGTACCATGCAGCCCGCATGGCGCCACCGTCAACGGGCCATGCTGCTTACTGGCGCGCTGGCCACGGGTGGCGGCCTGGTATTCGTTGGAGACGTGGATCGCTTTGTCAAAGCCTTCGACGTGAACAGCGGACAGCTACTGTGGCAGTCCCGCCTGGGTGCGCCGCTGCATGGTTACCCCATCACCTATTCGGTGGCAGGCGTGCAGTACGTGGCGGTCCCAACCGGGATCGGCGTGTTCCGCGCGCTGACGGCTACCATGAGCCCAGAGATTTACCAACCCGCGGATGGCCAGGCGCTCTACGTATTCGCGCTGCCCGGTCAGGACTGAAGCCCGCTGCTACTGCACGATCACCCGCTCGTGGGCGGCAACGCAGGACGTGCGCGCCACCCCTTCGCCGGCGGGCGCTAGCGCGCCTACAGCAAGCGCTTGCTCCGCATCGTGCCAGCCTTCGAACCTGGCACTGATCAGGGCATCCGCCGCATAGCGATATCCGCCCTGGTAGGTGGACGGAATCGGGAAGTCGCACCCACACCACACCTCACCGGCTGCTGGCTTTCGCGCGTGCCGCCAGCCGTTCACCTGGGCCTGGAAATCCTCAACGGACCACGCGGCCAGCTTGTGGACCCGCACAAAAACCTTGGGGCCTGGCGCGATGGGCGGCGCATCCGCATCTTCGGCCAGCAGCAGACTACGCGACTCACGGTTGATGAACCGCTTTTCGTCCGCCACAACCGTCTGCCAGTAGGGGCTCTGCGCCGCCGCGCGCATGGCCGCGAGATTATCGAACCACACTTCCACCACCCCATGACAGTCGGCCGGTGGCACCCCGGCGAGGCCGATCACCGGGTTTTGTACATAGCGCCGTAGGCCTTCCACGCCCAATACCACATCGGTATGGTGTGCCACCCAATGCTCAAGAAACGCCTCGGGCACCAGGTCTTCGCGACCCCTGAAGAACTCGATGGCCTTCAGCACCGCGATCTCAGCCGGCCGGTTCGACCGGCTTGCCCACCCGGCAGAACAACGCCTG
>CENY01100753.1_pt1 | contig 14513 bp, 13 predicted proteins | sample 356181 | NCBI WGS metagenome assembly CENY01 (sample SAMEA2619840, study PRJEB7988) | marine metagenome | isolation source: saline water (ENVO:00002010), including
GCGGTATCTGCGTATTTTTTTGGAATTTTCCCATCGGCCGATCCTGGCCAAGGAGTTTTGGAATTAACCGGAAGGATAGGGTGTTCCGCCAACCATAGTGAATCGTACCCGAGTTGCTCAGCTTTACTGGCAAGAATGGCTATGTCGACGGAATAATCTGTTGGAAAAGTTGAAATTCCTATCTTCATTATTATTGCCCCCCTAAGTTTAAAGTCTAAATAATTTCTACGAACGTGCCATTTTAATGAATTTCTCGTTGGCTTTAATGTGGTCTTCAGGAAAATTCATTTGGCAATTCATAGTGTTCACTGAGAGATGCGTAGCCCCCAAAGTTTTCCATCCTGCAATATCGTCTTCGACTTCTTTTTCGCTTGCATCCTTTAAGTTGACCCAGCTTTCAATCCCGATTTCTTTAGGATCTCTTTTTTCGGTCTTTATATGTTCGGATAGTTGGGCTAGCAATTCCTTTTTGGAATCATCGGGTTTACCTGTAGGCATCCATCCATCCCCCATCTGGGCTACCCTTTTTAGGACCTGGTTGGATGATCCCCCGAACCAAATTGGAATAGATTTATCGGGTGGAAGCGGATTCAGGCCGGCATCTGTCACTTTGTGATATTTCCCTTCATACGTTAGAAGGTTCTCTGACCACAGGCTTCGAAGCAAGTCAATTTGTTCTTCGGATCTTTTACCTCGATTACTAAAGTCTTCTCCCAGAGCTTCATATTCAACTGGGTTCCAACCTATTCCTATTCCGAGTCTTAATCGGCCTCCTGATAATAGATCGACAGTGGCTGCCTGTTTGGCAACGAGAGCAGTCTGCCTCTGTGGAAGTATGATTATTCCTGTAGCTAATTCAAGCTTCTCGGTCATACCTGCTATATTTCCAAATAACACCAAGGGCTCGTAGAAAGAATCTGAGTGACGGTATGCTCCTGACCAGCCTGGTCGGCTTTCCGCATTTGCTCCTATTACGTGATCAAAAGCTAGAATATGGTCAAACCCTAACGCCTCTATAGCTTGTACATATTCCTTTATTGCACCTGGGTCCGTACCCGATTCGGTCTGAGGAAATACTGAGCCTATTCTCATGGTAATTCTCCTTGTGTGTGTGATTTATATGAAATGTATGAGAAAGGTAGCCTTTGCTCGGATTTTCATATCTGTTGAAGAACGTGGATTGTTTGTTTAATTCTGGTTTATATGTATTGTTCTTTCTTCTTCAGATGATTTATAAACAGACAAAGCAACTTCGAGTACTTGCTTTGAAAAATCTATGTTCATATCTGGGGCTGATTTCTGAAGAATTCCATCTATGAAATTTTTAGAGGCACCCTTAAATCCTTCTATCCAGTCTGAAGGTACGTCATATGTCATGGTGTCATCGCCTTTCACCAATATAACTGGAGCCATATCTAGCAGCTCGCCTGTACATCTAGTGACCCATATTGTTCCTCTTTCTCCGATTATTTCAAAAAATTCGTCAAGTGGATAATATTTTGTCGGGATTGGCATGTCGGGTGCATTTGAGTAATCTAGTGTAATTAGACAATCTTTGTCTTTTACTTTCATTACAACTGCACTAGGTGTGTCGTCGAGATAGTCATTGTTATGGGTGACCATGCTTGTCAGTTTTTCTACATCACCTACCCATGAAATAGCTGTTGAATATTTATGCCAGCCATCATCATAGAGCATTCCTCCTGGATTAAGAGCGGCGTCCCTTCTCCAGATATATGCATCGTTTTCAACTTGTATTTTCGGTGCTGCTCCCCCTCCCCTGATAGTTCGTATTCTGACTAATCCAGGCTTACCAATCGCGCCTGATTCCAAGAGTTCCTTGGCCTTTACGATAGGTGGGTAATAGAGAAAATTTTCAGTGACTCGAAATATACGATCGTTCTCGTGAACAGCTTTTTCTATTAACAGAGCCTCTTCTATACTGGTTGCAAGAGGCTTTTGACAGGACACGTGTTTTCCATTTTCTAATCCGGAAATTATCTGCGCCGCGTGAAGATGAGTTGGTGTCAGCAACTCTATTGCATCTATATCTGGATCTTTTAATAAATCACCGTAGTCGGTGTAAATCTTGGGTTGTATGTTCCATTCTTGAGCTTTAGATTCAGCTCTCTCATACACCGGATCACATAGCGCCACTATTTCACAATCAGGATGTTCCAAATAACCGGGAACATTTAATCTCGAGATAGTGCCGCAACCAACTACGGCCAGTTTTACTTTACTCATATTAGCCGACTATATAATTATTATTCGTGTCAGGTCGTTAGTCCGCTACTGCGTCATGTGCATACCATTCTGCTGGCTCTTCACCTGGTTCAGGAAGTATGTGTCCGTCTTCCATGCTCCACGATGCGGGGGCTTCATTTATGATGCCGCTAACCTCAGATTTGGGTACAGCTGCTATTTCACAGAATCGAGATATTATTCCATCTAGGATTTCAGCCTTTATCTCTGGTGGTCTTCCTGCTCTATTTCCACCGGCAATAAAATATTTCGTGTCATATTTCATACTGCCCGACCCATGAGAGTTCTTTATCTCTTTGCCTTCTTCTGTCTCAATAAAGGCGACGTGTACGAAATTACGGGGAGCTGCAGATATTCCACAATGTACGTCTGTTATAGCAGTGGCAATTTTACTTCTCTTGTCGTAATCGATCGAATCTTTTGGGACTAAACATCTGTAATAAGGCATTGTGCTCCTCCTGGTTTTAGTGTTGTTTTACCCGTTCCAACTAGCGTCTCTAGCGCTTATGATCACTTCATCTTTAGCTGCTCCTGATATATTGCACCACTCATCCCCGATCGCCATGAGCAGTTTAGCTCTCGTTTCCTTGTCGCATCCATCTGGTATTGCTCCTCGTACAAGAGATGTCGTAGATGGATATCCACCTCTGAACCCGAAGCCTTTCGGGATTTCTGCCCATTTCACCTCTACGGGACCTTGATCAGAACCAAGCACGTTGTCGCAACAGCCTGCTATGGCCTGTGCCAGATCCCCACGAATTTCCTCAGGTATGCATCCTTCCTGTACTGTGCAGTCGAACTCGATCATTTTTTAAAGCTCCCGTCAGTCTCTCTGTAAAAGTTATGCATATATTATCTGTTGATTCCTATATTGCAACCTGAACTAGCCGAAAATATAGACGCCTTTTCTATACTGGATCAGGTTCTAATCTTACTTCCACATTTCCGGCTCGCTCTTCTTGAAGCAGCAAAACCATTCTTGAATCCATTTCTCCCCATCCACGATTTACACCTGCAGTAAGCTCATCGTAAGCATGGCTAGCTGCTGACATAGGTACTTTGTATTCGCGAGCCAATTCCAGAGCCAGGCCGACATCTTTCCTTGCCAGTTTCAATGCGAAATTTGGGGGGTCGAATTTTCCTTGGAAATATGTTTCTGGCAAGGTCACATTTAACAGGTTGCCTCTGCCCACACTACCATTTTTGACACATTCGATAAGTTTTTTTGGTTCGACACCTGCTTTGACTCCAAGAGTAAGACATTCAGAGATAATCATCTGCATGCCGTATCCGATGGCGTTGTGCATCAATTTACTTATGCTGCCGGAACCAATTGCTCCAGTATAAGTAACACGATCTCCAAATGAATTGAGAAGCTGCTCCAGCCTGTTAAATGTCACTTCGTCTCCACCCACCATCACTGCCAATTTCCCTTCTCTAGCCCCTTTCACTCCGCCACTAACGGGAGCGTCCATAACTATTGCTTTTTTCTTCTGGAATTCTACCGCGAGGTTTCTTATGAGGGTGGGTGAGCTGGTACTTAAATCTAGCCAAACCGATCCTGGCTTAATTCCTTCAATTAATCCTTCAGGTCCGATTGCAACCGCCTCAACTTCCACTGGTCCAGGCAGAGAAGTAAATATAACGTCCGAATGAACTGCTATTTCTTCTGGGGTGTCAGCCCAAGAGGCCCCGTATTCCAAAATTTCAGTTGCCGATTCTTTGTTAAGGTCGTGGACTATGGTCTTGTATCCACTTCGGATAATGTTCATAGCCATACCCCCACCCATGTTACCTAACCCGATAAACCCGATAGTTAAGTCGCTCATTTCAGGTGTCTCCTTTGTGATGTTTTGAGTTACGCTAGGGTCTCAGTCTGAAACTAAATTGCCTTTTGTGGGTTGAGGATATCATTGTGGCTACCTATAGTGATGTCATTCTGATGTCTCAAATATGTATGAGACTTATTACAGGGAGAAATTATGAATGAGAAAGTGATGGTTGGTAACGTGGAAATAATTGCTTTACTCGATATGGTACCTCCGCCCAGATCACCGTCAGATTTTTTTCCAGATGCTCCTTCCGACGGATGGGGAATATACGAGAAAGACTCAGTCCTTGATGGTGGGATGATACAGCTTTATTACGGATGTTTCCTCGTCAGATCATCTGGAAAAAATGTTTTAGTGGATACCGGGATAGGGCCCGGTCCACATGCTTCCAGAGGAAATAAAAAAGGTAATTTACTGGGAGATTTACAGCGTTTCGGAGTTATGCCTGCTGACATTGACCTAGTAGTTCACAGCCATTTACATATTGATCACGTGGGTTGGAATCTGGATCTTTCGACTGATCCACCGATACCATTTTTCCCAAACGCACGCTATTTAGTTCCTTCAGTAGATTGGAACTATTTTACTCAGCCAGAGAATTTAAAGAATGCGCCGTGGGTCGGGGAGAATGTAATCCCCCTTGAAAAACTATCTGTCATGGATTTGTTTGAAGATGGGTTTAATGTCACAGATGAGATTACAAGTATGATTACTCCCGGACACACTCCTGGCCATATGGTTTTTTTGATTGATTCAGCAGGTGAAAAAGGTGCTGTTATAGGAGACGCTATCCATAACAAAGTGCAAATAAGTGAGCCATCATGGTGTGCAGGAGTGGATACCGATAAATTAGCCAGCGAAAACAGCAGAAGAGAATTAATCAGTAGGGCAGTCTCTGGAGGTTATCTTATAGCGGCAGGACACTTTCACCCCGATGAGAGGTTTGGCAGAATAATACCTAGTGGAGGAAAGCATTACTGGAAGGGGATTTAGTGAAATATAGATAGTTTTATTGTGCTATCAAACTTATTCATTCTGATGGAGGATTTTAATGGGAAGACTTGAACAAAAAATTGCTCTTATTACTGGCGGAGCAAAAGGGCAGGGAGAAGCTGAAGCAAAGCTGTTTGCTGCTGAGGGCGCTAAGGTCATTCTTACAGACATACTGGATGATGAAGGGAAAAAAGTGGAAAGTGAGATTACGGAGCTTGGGGGAGAAGCTATATATAAGCACTTAGACGTCTCTTTAGAGAAAGAATGGGAATCAATCGGTAGATTTATTGAAGAAAGATATGGCCGTTTGGATATTCTTTTGAACAATGCGGGTATTTCAGTAAGAAACCAGGGTATGGATATCTCTGTTGAGGATTGGGATTTGATGATGGAAGTGAATGCAAAAGGTGTTTTTTTAGGCACAAAATCTTGCGTACCGATAATGCAAAAGTCGGGAGGAGGTTCGATCATCAATATATCTTCCGTTGCGGGTATTGCTGGTAGGCCGATGGCCTCCCCTGCATATTCAGCATCCAAGGGTGCGGTTAGAGTCTTTACAAAGTCGACGGCGGGAAGATTTGCCTCTGACGGAATACGAGCTAATTCTATTCATCCGGGGCCGATTGATACCGATTTTATAAAAGCTGTCACCACTTCTAGCGCAACTGGTGATGCCTTCAAGAACATTCCTCTAGGTAGACTGGGTCAACCAGAAGATATTGCTTACGGAGCTTTATTTTTAGCTTCGGATGAATCATCTTTCATAACAGCAAGTGAACTTGTCATTGACGGCGGGGTAACGGGTATACGCACTTAATAAGTGTGCATTTTAAATTTTAATAAGTTCCAGGAACCAGATAATTAACTATAGTGGTGGCGATATCAAGTGAATATAACGCTTTATTGCTCATCAACTTAGAGAACTAATAAATATTATTAAGTAGAGGTGTGAACTTTGTTTAGTGAGGGTGAAGGCCACCAGCTAGAAGGACCATTGAAGGGGTTGAAAGTTCTTGATTGGACCATATGGCAGTTTGGTCCAGTAAGCACATCGATGATGGGGGATATGGGGGCAGACGTGATAAAGATTGAGTCTCTTGATGGAGATCCTTCTAGAGGATTGGCAAGAGCTTCTAACATGACAATGGATCTTGGTGAAGGAAGGGTTGCGTACTTTGAAACCTGCAACCGCAACAAGAGGTCTATAGCCATAAATTTAAAAACAAGAGAGGGGCTTGAAATCGTTTATGCTCTTATCAAGGAGGCAGATGTTTTTGTACAGAATTTCCGCGCAGGTGTGGCTGAGAGATTAGGATTGGGATATGACGATGTTTACGCAATAAACCCCAAAATTATTTATGGTTCTGCAAACGGATATGGTCCCAATGGCCCAGATGCAGATCAACCTTCCTTTGATGGGTCTGGTCAAGCTAGATCTGGTCTGATGATGTCTGCGACCCAACTTGATCAAGATTATCCTACTGTAGTCACGCAGGGGGTATCCGACCAAATGGGAGGAATTATGCTTTGCCAGGGTATACTGGCAGCGCTCGTTGGAAGAAGCATCAGAGGTGTGGGTCAAAAAGTTGAAACATCTCACTTAAGTGCAAACATGTGGCTTCAAGGTCTTGGAGTCTCTATGAGTTTGCTGCAAGGCGGGTCTGGATTTTCCCCGTACGATCGTAGAAATCCTAAAAATCCTTTGGTAAATGTCTACAAGACGAGAGATTCCCGTTTTATTATGATGATGCATCTTCAGCCAGATGATTATTGGTCCCCGTTAATGGAGGCCATGGGATTACCAGAATTGGCAACTAGTTCCAAATATTCTAGTATGGCTCTTAGAGCGGAATATGGAAATGAGATAGTAAATTTCATGGATCAGAAATTTGCTGAGAAAACGGCCGAGGAATGGGACGAAGCATTTCGACTATTTCCGACTGATTTCATATATTCGATAGTACAGAGTGTTCAAGACCTCCCGAATGACCCGCAGGTTACAGAAAATAATTACATAGTAGATTTTGAGCATCCTGTATTGGGTAATGTGCAGATGTGTAATCATCCGAACATATATAGTGAAACTCCTGCCGGTATATGGAAAGAGGCACCTGAAGTTGGTCAAGACACAGAAAGCATATTGATAGAAGATCTTAAATATTCGTGGGACGACATTGGTAAACTTCAGGACTTAGGGGTGATCTTGTAGAACATGAGTAAAATGAGGTCATATTAGTTATCCATTTTTTAGACTAGACGATCAATAAGAAATGTTGTAGTTGTAATTATTTAAGTTGAGGTTAGGTGATGAAAGTGAGCAAAAACGATAGTTTCGATGAAGCGTTTGTTGGTAAGGAACTAGAGGATAGACATCTCCAGATATCCCGGAAGATGGTTAATGATTATTTTGAAGGTCTTAAGGTAGATGACACCCAATATAGGGATGGGTTTGATTTTGGTACAGAGACGACCCCATCCATGGTGATTATAGATGCGGAATCTATTAGGGGAGCGGGGTTCCAGAATAATTTTGGCAATTTGTGGATGAGGCAAGAATTGGATTTTCATGCTCCATTACCAGTTGACCAAGAACTTATCGTTAAGTCAAAAATAGTTGACATATATGAGTGGCGAAACAGAACCGTGGTTTTGCAGCACTCTGATGTTTATGACTTAAGCGGTAACCTTTTGGGTGAAATGAGACATCATCAAAGTTATTTATTGGGCCAAGATTCAGGGAAAGTTGCCCTACGAAAGCCGTCCGATAAAGAGGGGGTTCGTAAGTTTAACGTTCCTGCAGGTGAAAGAATTACCCCCGTGAGTAGTGAAATAGATTTAGAAATGTGTGGAACATTTTTCCATGGGGATAAAAATTATCATACGGATAAATCTGCATCTGAGGATCTTGGATTTGAGGAAGTTGTTGTGGGAGGTAAGATGACTCTTTCTTATATAGGGGATATGCTCGACCGCAATTTTGGAAAAAATTGGTATGAGGGTGGAAATCTTGACGTTAAATTCACGAATATAGTGTGGCCAGGGGATAAGGTGACGGCTCATGGAGTTATATCCGAGGAGTCCACATCAGATCATTCCGAGGTCCGAGTTTGGATGGAGAAAGAGGATGGGACTGTCACCATTGTTGGCAATGCCAAAATTCCTACTAATTAATTCACAAAATAGTAGACTATCTTAGTGATCAGGGGCATGTAGATATGACGTATGACTATGTGATTATTGGTGCTGGTTCTGCCGGGTCAGTATTAGCTACCAGGCTTTCTGAAGATCCTAATAAGTCGATTTTGTTACTTGAGGCAGGACCAGATTACGTAGATTTTGAATCTACCCCTGATGTTGTGAAATACGGCAATACCGTTTGGCCTGCGGCATATGGTCCTGAAGCCCATGTTTGGGGATATGAGGCTATAGCTACAGAAGGGAGGGAACCTTTTGAACTTCCCAGGGGAAAGGTTATCGGGGGTTCAAGCTCTGTAAATGGTCAAATTTTCTTTAGGGGAATTCCAGATGATTATGATGAATGGGAACGGGAAGGTAATGAGGGTTGGTCCTATCTTGACGTGTTGCCATATTTCAGAAAATCTGAAAATGATCTGACTTTTGGGTCTGATGATTTCCACGGAAATGATGGCCCAATACCTGTGAGAAGATATGACGTTTCTGACTTGATGGATGCACCTAGTGCTTTTGTTAAAGCTTGTGTGGCCGAAGGGTTTGAGTACAGTGCTGATCATAATCATCCGGAATCCACAGGAGTTGGACCCAGGCCTTTGAACAATGTTAATGGGGTACGAATGAGTGCGGCTTTGACTTATTTGTCTATGGCGAGACCCAGATTGAATCTCACTATCAGGGGGAGTGTTCTCGTACATAAAATTCTTTTTGATGGATTAACTGTTCGAGGTGTAGAGGCCGAAAGTGGGGGTGAGACTTTCGAAGTAGAGTCTAGCGAGGTCATCCTATGTGGTGGAGCGATCAATTCTCCGCAGTTGCTAATGTTGTCTGGTGTCGGCCCTAAATCACATCTGGAAGAACACGGCATAAAAGTCATAAAAGATCTTCCGGGAGTTGGACAGAATTTGCGAGATCACCCCTCAGCATTTTTGCTATTTGATTCTGATTTGCCAAATCCTCCAGAAAATTCTCCTGCATTGCAGGCTGGACTGAGATATACAGTACCCGGTAGTGATCTGGCGAATGACATGCAAATGAGCCCCATCGGAATGACAAGTGAACATCGACCAGCAAATGTAGACCTAGAAGATGGGAGACACTATATCGGGTTTAGTGTCGCACTTCAGAAAGCATTGGCCAGTGGTGAAATCCGGTTGCGATCCAGTAAGCCAACTGACCATCCTGTTTTAGATTACCGATATTTATCTCATCCTGAAGATATGCGAAGAATGAGGGAGGCGGTCAGACAATGTATTTCAATAACCGGCAGGTCGGAATTTGATGAAGTACTGAAAGACCGTATACAACCCCTTGATGAAGAATTGGAAGATGATGAAAGTCTTAACAGGTGGCTTTTGTCGGTAGTTGGGACCCAGCATCATTCTTCAGGCACTTGCAAGATGGGGACGGCAGATGACCCGTTATCAGTTGTGGATAATGAGGGATTGGTAAGAGGCATGAGTGGATTGAGAGTTGTCGATGCATCAATCATGCCAGATGTGGTTCGGGCAAATACAAACGCAACAGTGATCATGATGGCCGAGAAACTTTCAGAGGTGATTTCTGATAATTCACCAAATTAATTAATATTCGACTTGCCATAAAAAGGTGGATATTTATATATGCCTCAATCTGGAATAGCTCTAATTGCGCACTTGATGCGTCGTGCAGGGTTTGGTTTTAGTAACGATGAACTAGAGACGTTGGCCGGGAAGCCCTATGATCAAATAGTGGACGATCTAGTTCACCCTGAAAGATTTCCTGAGCTAGATGAGTATTCTTTGCGAAGATATTTCTTGCAGTTGAACAACTTTGACACGGTTATAACTTGGCAAGGGGCATGGGTATACAGGATGGTGAATACGCAGAGGCCACTTGAAGAGAAAATGACACTGTTTTGGCATCATGTTTTTGCTACGTCTGTTGGGAAAAGTGAACATGGACCTTCTGCTGTAAAGCAGCTAGAGACTTTTAGAACGAATGCACTGGGTAAATATGAGGAAATTATTCGTGCACTATCTCAAGACCCAGCGATGATATTTTGGTTAGATAACAATGAAAACCATCTTGGTGAACCGAATGAAAACTGGGGCCGTGAGCTTCTAGAACTTTTTTCCATGGGTGTCGGTAATTACACCGAGAACGATATAAAACAGGCATCCAAGGCATTCACGGGATGGACATTTACTCAGCCACTACCTCTGGATCCATATGGAAGATACACATCTGAATTTTTATACGAAGACAAAGATCACGACTATTCAGAGAAAGAGTTTCTTGGAGAAACAGGGCGGTTTGATGGGGACGACATTATAAAGATCGTTGCAAAGCAAACTGCGACAGCGAATTTCATTGCACGTCATTTATACAATTTTTTTGTTGCCGACGAGCCTCAGGTTCCGGCGTGGAATGTGACTGATCCTAGAGATCCTGAAGCCGTTAAATCTATAGCGGAATATTTCATAGAAGTTGAAGGCGATATGCGTGAGGTCTTGCGCTTTATTTTACTTTCAGACTTCTTCAAAAATTCTGCGGGCAAAAGAGTAAAAAGTCCTGCTGAATTGGTGGCAGGTATTATCAAAACCTCGGGTACCCATCGATACCCAGTTCCATCGATGCCTGCCCTAGGTGCCGAAGTTGCTGTGATGGGACAGAATCTGATGACGCCTCCCACTGTGGAAGGCTGGCACTATGGTCATGAATGGATAGATGGAGGAACATTAAACAACCGGGTGAATTTTGCTGTAAAACATGTTTCACAAGCGATAGACGACGGTGTTTTTAGAATAGTTGATCTCATAAAAAAGGAAGCTGATTCCATGTCAGCAGAGGATCTTGTAGGAAGATGTTTGTACTATGCAGGTTCCTTAGAAGTCTCTGAAGAGACTAGGAAATCTCTGGTCGATTCTGAGCCGGCAACTGGTGGAATTAACTTTGCCGTTGATGAAAACCCAGATGAACGGATCAAGGATATTGTTAGATTAATTGTTTCCACGGTGGACTATCAGTTTGTCTGATGGATGTGGATTCGATCAAATATTGGAGTTATGACGATGGTTGAGGAAACAAAAGATCAAGTATTGGTCGTTATTCAACTTAGTGGTGGTAACGATTTTATGAATACAGTAGTCCCGTATGGTAGTGAGCTTTATTATGATTTTAGACAAGGCATTGCAATTCCTGAAAGCGATGTATTACCTATAGATAATCGTATTGGATTTCCCAAGTATGCTAGACCATTCCATGAAGAGTTCATGAATGGGAACATGGCTTTAGTGCAGGGAGTTGGATATCCAGATTCTTCTAGGTCTCATTTTAGGAGTATGGACATATGGCATACTTGCGTTCCTGAAACCATCGCTGATGAAGGTTGGTTGGGTCAAGCTATTCGTAATCTTGATCCGGGAAAGGAAAATCCTTTAACCGCTGTGAGTATCGGCCAGGGATTGCCACGGGCACTTTCGGCCAAGAATGTGACTGTTACGTCTGTATCTGACCTTGATAATTATGGTCTTATGTCCGACCTTGAAGCTGAGGTAGCTCGGGCGCAAGCGCTTCAATCTTTTAAAGATATATACGGACAAGCCATAGGTAGCGGTATGGTGAAAGATTACATCGCTAATACCGGGTTAGATCTGCTTCGCGGAGCGGATTTGTTGAAGCAAGCGCCAGAATCTTATAGTTCAGATATTGAATATGGGGTTAACCCGATAGCAAAAAGTTTAAGGGATATTGCAAGAATACATCTTGCAGGTCTTGGCACTAGGGTTTTCTATGCTCAACATGGTGGATATGACACTCATGCTAATGAGGGGCCTGTGCATCCCGGCTTAATCAGGGATTTATCTGGAGCAGTTTCAGATTTTTTTTCTGATCTTAGAACTCATGATGCAGCAGATAATGTCACGGTTCTTATATTTACAGAATTTGGCAGAAGGGTCAGATCTAATGGCTCTGGTACGGACCATGGAGCAGGGGGTGGAGCATACATAATCGGCGATAATGTAAAAGGTGGATTATATTCCGACTATCCCTCTTTAAAGCCTGAAGATCACGATAATGGCGACCTGGCTTTCAACTATGACTTCAGAGGTCTTTACAGCACACTACTAGAACAAGTCTTGGAAGTGGAAGCCAAACCAATTGTCGGTGGTGTATACGAGCAGATTGAAGTTTTTGCCTAGGAGTAAAACATGACATTGGATGCAAAACCTCCTAAGGGGTATCTAAGGGTAGGCTTTCCATATGAAAAAACCCTCGGGATGAGGAGGCTTACCAACACACCTGTTCAGGTCTTAGAGGCAGAAGATTCTGGGATAAGAATATTGTGTCGTGGGGAAGGTCCTTGTTTTATCAGGCATTTAACGGAAGAAGACGAAGATTTGGGAGGAATAAATCTAATCGATGGGAACAATAACATAGCTGATGGATATAGAGTTGATGCTGATTTTGTCTGGCCTTCTGCAGTTGCTTATGATGCTCAAGGAAATATAACGATCTCAGATGAAGGTAATAACACTATAACCACAATTACCCTGAAGGGAGAGGTTGTGGGTAGGTGGGGAGTCTCGGGCAAGGGTTATGGAGAATTGAATAGACCAGGATCAATAACGTACGGACCCGAGGGTTTTCTGTATGTGAGTGATACCTACAATCATCGCGTACAAATATTTCAAAATGATGGCAGTTTTGTTAGGAGCTTTGGGCAATTCGGTAATAGTGATGAGGATTTAAATAATCCCTGGGGCATAAATGTTGATGCGCATGGGTTCATTTACGTTGCGGACTGGGGTAATAACAGGCTCCAAAAATTCGATTCTGAAGGTAAATTAATCCTATCTTTTGGAAGGCTCGGTGATGGTGACGGTGAGTTCAACCATCCTTCAGGGGTGACTGTTGATTCAGATGGAGATATATATGTGACTGACTGGGGTAATCACCGGGTACAACTCTTCAATGCTGAGGGAAAGTTTGTAGAGGAGTTCAGAGGTGATTCTATTCTCTCCAAACAGGCAAAAAATTACATGATTACCAATATTGTGGCAATGAGGCTGCGTGAAATGACACCTATTGAACCCCAGAAGCGTCTTAGGTGGCCTATGACAACAACGATGGGTTCTGATGGAAGGCTTTATATCGCTGATTATGGCTCACATCGAGTGCAAGTTTATAAGAAGGACATTATCGCATTAGGGGAAAATGAAATAGGTGATTTAATGAGGTCGCCCACTCTTTACACACAATTTTAATGTGAGCAGACAATGTATCGCGATTGATCTTTAATTGTTCAAAATTGATAGGTTACGTGGCGTTGTAATACGTGATACTAGATGTCATCAATGTGGAGAGCTCTTCTAGCGTTTTCATATAGGATTTTTGGTTGAATCTCATCCTTGATAGGTATTTGTTCCCAGTCTTTTAGCCATCTGTCCGGTGTTATAAATGGATAATCAGATCCAAATAACACTTTATCCTGTAATCTAGTGTTTGCTTCATCGATTAATTGCTTTGGTATATATCGTGGGAGCCAACCCGATAGGTCCAGATAAACGTTTGGTTTATGCAAGGCCACCGCTATTTGTTCTTCGATCCAAGGCCAACCCGGATGGGCCATGATTATGGTTAAATTTGGAAAGTCTGCAGCGACATCGTCCATACCAGGAATAGGGGCACTGTATTTTAGTTTCATACCTCCACCCCCAGCCATGCCAGACCCCGAGGCTGCCATTCCACTATGAAACAATACGGGAATATTCAATTCCATAGCTTTTTCATAGAGGGGATAAAATTTTTCATCATTTGGATAGAACGCTTGTTGTACAGGATGTAGTTTCAGGCCTTTTAATGATAAGTCTTTTACGGCTCTTTCTAGTTCCTCAACTGATTTTTTCTTCTGCCAAGGATCGATAGCTGCAAATCCTATAAACCTACCTGGATAGGATGTTACGATTTCTGAGATATAGTCATTGGAGTCGCCTTTTTCTCCGGTAGAAGTTTCTGAGTTAATTGAAACGAGAACACCCACCATATCCATGCTTTCGTATCTTTTGGCCATGTTTTCTACATTTTCAACCGAATCATCTAGTTTGAAGTAATCTCTAAGAGTTTGTTCCATGTCAGATTTTTCCAGACCAGGTTGTCTGGGAATATGGACATGCATGTCTATTGCTTTCATTAGATGTAATCTCTCCTGAAGGTAAATATATCTACACAATTCAGTATATATATATA
>CENY01002673.1_pt1 | contig 14488 bp, 8 predicted proteins | sample 356181 | NCBI WGS metagenome assembly CENY01 (sample SAMEA2619840, study PRJEB7988) | marine metagenome | isolation source: saline water (ENVO:00002010), including
TCTATAGCAGCCAGACGTATCTTTACATCGGGATGTTTTTCCCTAAGACGATATACTCCAAGTTTGGACCCTAAAATCCCGACATACACAATTTGTTTTGCCGCCGATTTTTTAAGCACTTCACATGCTGCAATAGCCGTACCACCTGTTGCCAACATAGGATCCAATAGGAAAATTATCCCAGAGTGGTTCTTCGGCAAATTTGGAGACAAATACATTTTTGGTTTGAGGGTTGTTTCATCACGAGCAAAACCTAAATGCGCAATTGTGGAATCAGGTAATAATTCACTCGCAGCCTCCGCCATAATCAACCCAGCCCTTAAAACTGGTACCAAAACAATTCTGTCTATTAACTTCCCGGATTGCATTTCTTCCAGAGGAGTATTTATAGTTGTTAATTTCATTGCGAGATCAGATGTTGCTTCGTAAATTAATAACTGCGTGATTTGCTTACAAAGGCTCCTGAATTTTTCGGGCTCTGTCGAATTCTTTCTTAGATCTGTTAATTTATCAGTTATGAGAGAGTGCCCAGTACATAAGTCGTAACCATTATTTTGGGTATTCATGATGCCATTATAATCAATAAAAACCTCAAAGAGATTCGAACTTAAATTATTTTGTATCTAAGCGAATCCTACTGACAACCAAAAATACAGACCTGCTTATCACTTAGAAGACAGTATGAAGGTTGCAATCCTCTCCCCTATCATCATAGTTGGGACATTGGTATTTGCCCTAACACAGTCATACATAATAGAAGCATCTCCTATCCTTAATCCTTCAATGCCGTGCACCCTTCCATATTGATCCACCACAGAGTTAGGATCTGATTCTGTGCCCATCCGACAAGTGCTTGTAATGTGATGGCTCGTTCTGGCATTTTCCTTGAGCCATTGATCCAACTCATCATCATTTTCCAACTGTTTATCCGTTGGTTGAATACGGTGAGAAACAATATCAGAATAGGACTCCCCCGCCCCAACTTCTGCACAAAATCTAACACATTCCCTCATTCTCCGAAGATCTTCTTCTTCTCTGAAATAATTATAATTGAGATTAGGCTGTTCATTTGGATCATTTGACCGAAGTTTCAATTCCCCAGTACCTTTTGCTAAATACAAGCAAGCTGTCATCCCAACACCTTGGTACATTTCTTCCTCATCTCCTACGAAGTACATATTGGGAAATAAAATTGAGGTTTGGTGAATCAACATGTCGTTATGTAGGTCTGAACCGCCTGCAGTGTAACGTATGCCAACGGTAATGACTCTTTTATAGCCATCTCTATCATGTTTATAGGAATCTTTGGTCTTCCAAGTAACATTCACCTGAGGATGGTCCCTAAGGTTTTGGCCAACACCGGGCAGATCTTTGATTACATTTATTCCAAGAGATTCCAAATGGCCTGCAGGGCCAATCCCGGACAACATTAGTAATTGAGGGGAACCAATTGCCCCACTACTCAAAATAACCTCATTGCCATATATTTCAAACAACTCTCCTTCACTTTCCACCAAAACACCCACTGCTGTTTTATTTTCAAATAAGACTTTCTGAACAGTACAATCACCACGCAAAGTTAAATTAAGTCTATGCCGTACCGGGTTCAGATAACCAAGAGCCGTACTCTGCCGAATTCTATCAACTGTGTTGAAGGGAATGGGACCGACTCCTGTAGAGTCAGGATCATTGTGGTCTTCAGTAACAGGAAAGCCAAGCTCTTGAAATCCTTGATGAAAAGCTAGTCCGTCTTCAGTCCATTCTTGAATTGGATGACGCCTAGCACTGATAGGACCTTCACTTCCATGAAAATCACCCTTAAAATCGGTATCATTTTCTAGCTTAATGAACGCATTAAGGCATTTATCAAAACTCCATTCATCATTTCCATTCTCTGCCCAGGTATCATAATCTTCTGGGTCTCCTCTAAGAAAAATTTGGGCATTTACGGCACTTGAGCCACCCATCGCTTTACCTCTAGGAACAAGCATTGGCTGATCTTGTTCCTCCGTCGCCTGGGCCTCGAAAAGCCACCTTTTAACATCCCCGGGATTTAACCACCAGCCAAAATCTCTTTCGGGTCCATAACCATATTTAAATTGGTCCGGAAGATCGTCCACGTTAGGATAATCACTACCAGATTCCAAAAGCAACACAGATATATTCGGGTCTTCACTTAACCTTGCCGCAATAATTGCTCCTGCAGAACCAGCACCTACAACTATATAATCATATTCCATAAATCCACTTCCACCTTTTGAGAAAGTTAATAGAGTTCGGTTTAATATAATGTCAAAGTCCTATTAGTTTATTGAGGTATCACCTCATACAATTTATTCGCTAAGTACTCGACCAGTGCGCGATCAGTCAGAGATTGTTTCCAAGTTTCTGGTATCCCAGAATAACCATAATACGCACCAGCCAATTGACCAAATACCGCCGCCGTCGTGTCAGCATCATCGCCAAGGTTAACGGCACGTAAGGCTCCTTCCCCATAGGAAGAAGTACCCTCAAATGCCCACAACGCGGCTTCAATGCAATCCACAATATCAAGAGTACCTTTAATCTCAGTCGGTTCCTTTTGTTTGTACGAACCTTTTGCCACCAAGTCGATGGATCGATCCAGCGGATTTTCATCCCAAAGTTTCTGATCAAAGGACAACACTGATTGCTTATCTGAGCCCCCAATAGCCTTCACTATCAACGAACCGTAAAGTCGGCAGGCGTCAATACAAATTCTATTATCATGTGTAGATTTAGAACTTTCACCAGACATTTTTATAGCTTTAGAAATATCATCACAGTAAAATACTGGTATCGGTGCAAGGCGCATTAATGCACCGTTCGTTGTTTCGTTTTTGACTGGTGACGGAACTCCCTTTTCTTTGAAACCGGAAATTGCTACTCTCGCAGTCGGACCGCAACCATAGGCCCATTCGTGGCAACTCAGGTAACCTTCATATAGCCAACGAGCATACCTGCTAAGTTGATCTTCAATGTTAAAACCATTAACTGAAACAAGACTATCTAATAGACAAAGTGCCTGAGCTGTGTCATCAGTCCAAAAAGAATTAATTGGCATATCACGTACTCTGTCAAAACTACCAGGGGTTTTACCTTCTGTTAAGGCTCCTAGTTGATCGCCCACAGCAAGCCCCACTATCGCCCCTAAAGCCTTGTCTGCGTTTATCATTTAACTCCTCTGTTTTTGCAGGGTTTTTCCAATCAAAATTGTAGTTAAATCTCTCAATTCACAAACCGAGACGTCACACTTTAGCCGGGCTTAGCCGCTGTACAGAATCCGCTTCAGTTTCAATTATTGTCTGAGAATAGTACATAGGGATAGTCTCTACCTTAGACCATATCTTTCCTTGATCAGAATAGTGTGAACTACCCGGATGCCCGGATGCCCCCAAAGGGACTATCCATCTTGAATTATCCCATGAAGATAAATCAAAAACATATCGCGCTACTGAAGTGCCCGTCATTACAAATGGTTCTGACATACCAAAACTCCCAGCTTGAGGGGTATCTCCGTCCCCTCCAAGTGACACAGAAGGTGGATTCAATAGCAGCGAAGAATTTGGGAAATAATTTGACAGAGTGTGTATCGGGCGCGTTTTATGTATCATCCCCCAATGCCACTTATTTGTATCCGAACCATATTTATCTTTCATGAACTCTATGCCTTCATGAAATGCCTTACTTACAATAGAATCCCAATTTTCTCCATTAGGTAGAAGAGCCAAATCATTATTTTCCGCTGCGCTAACAAATCTTGTAGAAAGATTATTTATGTGACTCGGAGCCCCTCTCCCACCAGAACCTAGAGCTTTCTCCGATAACGGGCCAAATATATTCGTCAGTAATCTGTTATGCAACTTCAACCGAAATGCTGAGTATATACTAGCCGCAATAGAATCAGGATCCATGTGAAAGTCCCAAACTGATAAAATTTTTAAAGATTCGGTTTCCAAGCTATTTTCTGGATTTATTTTTGTCATCATGGGGACATATATCGACGCAGGAATTGACATACGTTCAGAATGAATTTGTAGCATGTCCTCCACTGTTGCAGAATTAAGTTCGGAAACATGTTCCAATATTCTTTTTGCCCTATACTCCGGAGCATAGTCCAAAGATAAGTAGTAGGGATATTCATTACTGACTATCTTATTGTTGGCCGTAACTATATATCCGTTGGCTGGATCTATTACACGAGGTAATTCCTTGAAAGGGATATGTCCCTGCCAATCATGCTTCCCATCCCAACCTGGGACGGGCAACCATGCGTTTTGGTAGGAACGTATCGGCATAAGTCCTCTATTCAAATAACCAATATCGCCGCCGATATCTGCATACATATAGTTATTGCAAGGGTCGACCCATCCTTTCATAGCTTCATCTGCGTCAGAAGCAGACTGAGCACGCATTTGAGGCAAAAAAGTTTCAAACCCCAAATTATCACCTAATGTAGAGGTGTAACTGAACGCTAACCCAACGGTACCGTCTTCGCTTTCAGCAATCACTGGGCCATGGCGAGTTGACCGAAGAGTTAATTCCACATCTCTACCACCCTTCACCTTTATAGTTTCGTTAAAAATCATCGAATTAACAAATGCGTCTTCATATAAATATTTTGTCAAATCATCTGAATCAAATTTTTCAATAAATAAATCCTGGTAATCAGCCATTGCATGAGTAACACACCAGGCAACCTTTTCATTATGTCCAAAGTGTGGAAATCCAGGACATCCAGGAAACGACAACCCAATGACATCAAAATCTTCACAGGCTAGATGGTTTTGATAATAGCAATTAGGAGTATCTAGGCCTCTATGGGGATCTCCTGCTAGAAGTGGCAGTCCAGATTTCGTCCGGGACCCGTGCAATACCCAACTATTGCTACCAGCCTCAGGTACCTCTTGAATCAACTCTATAGATTTCAAGCCTTTCTGCAGTTCCTCGACAGCATTTAATTCAGGGCCCTGAAAAATATCTGACGGCGGAACTATTAGTAGATGCCCGGGCTGATATCCCCTTAAGAGTTCAGCAGTTCTATCAGGTCCAAACTCCTTTAATAATTGAGACCTCCACAACTTACCTTCAAACACCCCCATCATGATGTGTCGAACTTTATACACCGCAATTGAATCTACCGGTTCCCATTCCTCTGGAATTGAATTGGTCATTGTGAATTCAATTGGTAACCGTGAAGTGGATCTTATAAATGCATTAACCCCTGCTGAATAGGATTCAAACATCTGAGTTGTTTCCCTATTGCATGCTTTCAGGTCTTTAAGACTTGATTCTCTAATCTGAAATTTCCGCATCATAATGTCGGATTCTATCTCTTGAACACCGACTAGTTCGGCCCAACGTCCGTATGCACGTCGCCTGTCGGATTCCATATGCCAAAGCCTATCCTGGGCGGTGGCAAACCCCTGCCCAAAAAAAGCATCATCCACACTTTTAGCTCTAACATGAGGAATCCCGTAATTATCACGAATGATAATTATCTCCTCATCGATTCCGGACAATGACATAGTAGACGTCAAATCAGGAAGCGAGTTTTCAAGATCCGCTGTTGTGATGGAAACTGCCATAAGAAACTTCCTCTATTTAATTTTAGGACCCACATAAATTCCCTGAAGGCTAAGGCCTATTTATAACTTATGCAAGGTTGTGGTATTAAGGAATGCTCAACCATGTGAAAATACTGCAAGAAATCAGTTTGATTATTCGTATCTAAGAGCCTCAGCGGGATACGTCTTGCTTGCTTCATTAGCTGGTATAACGCTCGCAACCAAGGAAGCAATCATAGTAATAGCAATCAGCGCTCCAACCTCCAGGAAAGGAATAACAAATTCCGCGCCTTCAAGTTCTTTAGATATTTCCAGATAAATCAACCAAGATTGCAATATCCCTAGGCAAATGCCCACAAAAATCCCAAGGAACGTAATAAACGAGGATTCAATGAGAAATTGAGCCCGAATCATACTGGATCTAAAGCCTATTGCTCTTAGTACCCCAATTGATTGCCTTCTTTCAACGACAGCTCTAACAGAAAGTACTCCAATCGCAGCGACCCCAACTACCAACCCTAAGCCACTAAAACCTTGGAAAAGTTTATTAAAAGCGTTTCCTGTTGCCCTCTCTTGTTCCAATTCGTCTATGAGGCTGACTGCATTCATTCCATTGGAAAGAAATGTTCTCTCTAATTTTTGAGCGTAATCAGAGGCACTCTCACCACCATTTAATTTGAAATAATATGTATCTTCAGGAACATCAGCCTGCGCTATCTCACTTGCCAGACCTGATTTAGCATAAAAAGTTGCGGACTGAGCAGTAAAGCCAGTTCCTGAAGCCAACCTTTCAATCACACCAATCACAATAAGTGTGTTTGGTTTAGCGTCACTTCGCTGTTTACGTACCTCTATTTCAAAAGCACTCATCTCCATATCATCTCCTGAAGATATGTATGAAGTCTTGAAACTTCTATCAGGTGGACCAAATGGATCTCCAGAAGGAATTATAGTTGCGTTGGCAATTATTAGCTGAGGATTTTTTAATACAGCTTCCCAAATTTCACGATCGTTGTTCCCATAGGCTGAGTCATAATGAGTCATCCTCCATTCTGTAGACTTAATGAATTTATCCCCCAAAGAGACTAGCTTAGCTTCCTTGTAGGTATTATTTTCTCCAGAAATTTCCCTTACTTCAGTGGGGACGCTAGAAGAAGAAGTGACCACCGAAAAATTGTACCCATCAAGATAGTCGTCGATATAACCTTTTATAGGTAATTCCTGACTAATGGTAGCTTTAATATCATAGCCACCCGTCACTCTTTCCGGTTCTTTGGACGTGACATTGTCTATTCCATTTAAAACGGAGAAAATCATTAGCGTGAAAATGATTAACGCAAACATCGCCACCGTCAATCCTGTCCTGAATTTCGCAGCCATCGGGTAGCTAACAGCTGTTTTTGAAACCGCTTTTAATCCTGAAAATCTGGACAGAATTAAATTTAATATCCCAATTAAAATACGAGTATTGGACATTAATAACCATACGGCCGCCGCGGTAGAGACAGCTCCGCCAATGGGCCAAAACCATGGGCCTGGTTCAGAAAATTCGCCAAGCCATCCTTCAAAAATATCGAAAGGTAAGGAATTGCATAACAAGACTAACCCTCCCTCTAACGTACCCGCTACTTGATTCACAGTTTCCGAATCATTTGTAAATTTGGATGACAAAAACCTAACGAATAAGCCAAGAGCAAGTGCCATTCCTGTCAACCCAATAGCAAAACTGGCTCCAGTTCCATTTGCGATGCCAGTGACAAAAAGGAATAAAAACAAGATGCCTAAAAGCAAATAGGAATGCCTTCCAAAAAGTTTAAAAAGCGAAATGATGAAGCAGAGTGGCCATGATAAAGGGAATATCAATAAAACCAAAAAGTTTCTAACTCTGCCACCGTTCCCTTTGAATATATTCCATAATTGTTTAATAGGGAATATTAAGTCCCAAATCATGTTTACAATTCTTCTCTTGAAAGTATCTGGTGCCTTCTTTACAAATTCATCTTTCAATCCCCGAATTGCCACAACGATATTTAAGTTACTTGCTCGATACGCAGAAAACACAACTGTAATGAATGTCAGAATTAATCCACTTGAAAAAGAAATCACTAATGAAACAATTGAGTAATATGGAGTGATTGTAAAATCATCGGAGTCAATTAGGTCTTGAAGAATAAAAACAAGTCCAAAACTTAAGCCCACACCAATTACAGTTCCTACAATTGCAGCGAGGAAAGCATAAATCGTGCCTTCATACGTAAACAACTGAATAAGATCTCTACGTTTCAATCCAACTGCTCTTGCCATCCCGAGTTCTGTAGACCTTGCAGCCGCAAGAAGTACAAAAACCAGAAATATCAAAAGCATACCAACCATAATGGAAAAGGAACCAAATATTGAAAATATAGTCGTTACTCCTGTTGCCACTAATTCAGCGAGTCTGACTCTTTGGTTTTTTGTATCCTCAACTTCTAATATGGTGAGTTCAGGCAACAATGATGTTAATTTAATAGCCTCTGCCTGTAATCCCGATTTTTCAAGAATACCAAGCAATGCTAGTTGTGTTTGGTATTCAGTGATTTCCTCTATAAAATTATCGTTATAACTTTCATCCCTCAAATTTAACGCCAAACTTTGTAAAGACTCAGATAAATCTCTGTCATCTTCTTTTGATAGTTCGGACTCCCTTTGCAAAATACTCGGAATATCATTACTTCCGAGTGTGGAAAATATAGATGATGCAACGTCCGAATCAACAAGTTGTGATCTTAAGAAATTAGTAACACTATCTGATAACTCAAGTGATTTTTCCCCCGAGCCTTTGTTTGAGACATAAATGGCAGTTAAGTGATCTTCTTTACCCAATAATTTTTGCAATTCTGGTAATGCAAAAAGTACGAAAGGATTACCCCCACCTCCAGCCAAACCTCCATTCCTTAAGATATTGATTACTTTAAAATCTGATCCTCCAGATTGCGTATAAATCGTTATCTGATTCCCTGCATCCATATTTAAGACTTTAGCTGCCGTATTATTCAGATATACTTCTTTAGACCCTAAGTCTTCTATCCTTACAAGTGAATTATCTTGATCACGTAATTCATCAAAGGCATCGGAGTATTTCCCATCTATTCCCCGAATTCTCATATTGCTTTCTGCTAGGCCTGAAGTTTCATTGGAAGCAGGCAGACGAATTTCAATGAGGGGCATCAAATGTTCTATTTCTTTATTGTTCTCAACAACTTGTTCAAGTCGGGTGAATTGTGAATAGGGGAAATATTCTTCACCGTATAGCTGCCTGCCCGGGCCTTCAATAATCTCATCTGTCGGACCTAAAAAGTCCAATGCTACCGACCTAACAGAGTGTCGGACTGTATCACCAATACCTAATGATGTAGCGATAATTGCCGAACTGAGCATTAGACCGACCACAATCAGAAAACTTTGAGCTTTCCTTCTTGGAATGTTTCTGCCACCCATCTTAAACAAAATAAACCTTCGGCTAGCACCTATCGCGACTAGCACCAGAATACATATAAGCACGATTGCCATTCCAAACGCCAATTCTGTGGCAGGTAAACCAAATATTTTTTCCATTAATTAAACGATTTCCCCATCTTTCATACTTATTATTCGATCAGCTCGTCCCCCCACATAATCAGAGTGAGTCACAATGACAAACGTTTGATTATTTTCTTTATTCAACTGTATTAATAAATCCATTATGAGTCTTTCATTCTCGCTATCTAGATTTCCTGTAGGCTCATCGGCCCAGACGATAGCAGGATCATTTACCAAAGCTCTTGCAAGTGTGACTCTTTGTCTTTGACCTCCAGACAATTCACCTGGTAAATGATGCTGCCATTGTTCCAGTTCAACTTCAGATAATTTTTCTAAAGCTTTGATCCTAGCGGCTTTACCTGAATATCCCGATACTAACAATGGCAACTCAACATTCTCCACAGCAGTGAGAACCGGCAACAAATTGTAGGTTTGAAAAACAAATCCCATCTTCTTGGCTCTCAACTCACTCAGTTGATCATCATTCAAATCGGTAAGGGTGTTCCCTTGTATTAAAATATTGCCTTCATCAATCGAATCTAAACCTGACAAACAATTAAGCAAGGTTGTTTTCCCACAGCCACTAGGTCCCATGACACCGACTACCTCGCCCTCTTTTATAGATATATTCACCCCTCTTAAGGCATGAACTTGTTGATCTCGACTTCCATAGTATTTGTGTAAATTATCAGTTGAAATGACGATTTCCGGCATGATGCTTCCTAATTGTTTTCGACTCGAATCATATTAAAATCTATCGTTACATTTTCGCTTATAAAATTCAGAATAAGAAGATGTAATCGACACTAATTTTGTAATTTGTAAATTTTGAGGTTTTAAACTTCAATAGTTAATAATCAGTTACGATAATAAATAAACGTAATGCCGGCATTCATGGAGTCGGATTAAATTGGAACCGGAAGGACCCGTTTCCTTATTTTTGAATTAATTCATTAGTAATCTTGTCTTCTCCCTAAAAGGAGTCTTCAAATCTATGGGATATAAATATTTTATATGTGATGTCTTCACAAAGGAACGATTTACAGGTAATCAACTGGCAGTGGTTCCTGAAGCTAGCGGTTTATCTAGCAAACAAATGCAAGCTATCGCGCATGAATTCAATTTTTCAGAAACCGTATTCATCATGCCTCCGGAAAACTTTAAAACCAGAAAATTAAAAATATACACTCCCACCGTGGAAGTTCCATTTGCCGGTCATCCAAATATTGGCGCAGCATTTATATTAGCGAAAGCCGGTTACCTAGGAAATATTAAACCTCCTGTTCAGTTGACCTTTGAAGAGAAAGCAGGGGAGGTGGATGTGGAAATAAAAACTGACTCTGACGGGGCGATTTACTGTGAAGTAGCCGCACCTCAACCGCTTTCCATATCTAATACCATAAACACCAATTTGATAGCATCAGTATTAACAATCGATAATTCTGAAATAGTCACAACAACCCATGAACCTGTTGTTGCTTCTGTAGGCCTCCCTTTTATTTTCGTGGAAATAGCATCATCTAATTCCTTATCCAATGCGCAAATTGACATTTCCGCTCTCAGGACATTATTAACCTATGAATCAACATCATATATACACGTATACACAAAAGACGTGGAAGACTTTGACCTAAGGGCACGTATGTTTGCTCCTCTGGATGGAGTCATTGAAGACCCTGCGACTGGTAGCGCAAGCTGCGCTTTGGCATCTCTACTTGGGCATATCAACCCAGTTCCTCAGCTAGACACTAAGTTTCTCATTAGTCAAGGTACGGAAATCGGTCGACCCAGTATAATAAAGGCACGAGTTATCAAGAGAAATGGGCAAGTGAAAAACTCATTTGTGGGAGGCAACAGTGTTTTGATTTCTGAAGGAATTATTTCAATATAAATCAAATATGAAAATATTCATACAGAGATAATTCATCAGGATTTTATTTTATGACCTAACCTGACGATTACACTTGAACCACGGCAAAAAAATACAGAATGTGGATGTTGTTCAGTTAAAGTTGAAAAGTCCTCTCCATAAACACTACCAAAGTCAACCTTAACTCTGTACTTAGAAACCTCTGTCACAGGCCAGACAGAATGCTCTACCTCATATTCCGTGGTCAAATCCCCACCCTTTGAGGCGTATCCCCAATAATGTTCAGTTATATATGACTCAAAAGAATTTACTTCCGGAGATGAAGCTTTTGCGTCTACAAGAGCAGAAATCGTATTCAAATTTGATGAATCCTCGAATTCAAATTTCACATTTTTGACTGAAGGCGTATTTCCCCTGATATTGCTATTCATCTTTTTACGCTCATAATTTTCCCCGTAAAGCCAGTTAGCTATTTTACTCACTAAATAACTCGGCACAATTTCCTTAATAAACACCACCCCGGACTTACTAGACTCATATCCGAATCTTTTTACATAGAAACGGAGGTTTATTTCATCGAAATTTCTCCAACCATAAACCGGGATTTGGAATATTCGAGTATTTTTGAATTGAAATGCAACTAGACTTAAATAACATCTCCCATTCCAGAGATCCAATTTATTTCCACTTGGAAGATATGGCTCCAGTAGAGATGAATCTACTTCGTAATTAATAAATACCAGATTCTCCCAATTTGCCCTGAGAAAAGAACGTTTCTTATTTTGCCTTGCGTCAGTTAATAAACTTTTTAACTTCATCACTCGTTGGAATCCTGCATGAGTCTAAACGTCCAAACCACTTAATTCTTCTCTTAGCTACAAAATCATATAAAGAATCCCTGATAAATTTCGGTAAGAAATTGCAGAGGGACAGGAAACGATAACCCCCACCTAGTTTAAGCATAATTTCGAGAACAGCGTCGGATTTTAATAAAACCTTTCCTTGGTTGATGACAATTATAGTATCTTGAGCCTTTAACTCATTGATATTGAATCCTTTGGCACGCAATAAAGTTTTAGTTTTATCCGACTGTAAAGTACTGAAGTAAAAATCGTTATTCTTATCAATCCTGATTAAAAAATCAACGAATTTATTACACAGTATGCAATGACCGTCAAAACAGATAATAAAGGAGGAATGATTCAAGAAAATTTATGTACTTCTACAATCTTTATTCCACAAATTATTTAACACTAGACACTCCTAAAATATGATTTGCATTTTACCTAAATTGAATACCTTTAAACTTTTTGGAGTTCTGTGGTTACAAATGAATTTACTTATTCCGTGACTCTCCCTCAATTGAAATGTTAGGAAGCCACTCTAACCATTTCGGTAAATACCAAGCGCTACTGCCCAAAAGTTTCATCACACTCGGTACGAGTATTGAGCGAACGACCGTTGCATCTATCAGAACAGCTGCCCCTAATCCGAAGCCCATCGATTGGAAGAAAGTGATCTCACCTAGAGCAAATCCTCCAAAAACAGCGACCATGATCAATGCAGCCCCTGTGATGATGCTAGCTGTTCGCCTCAAACCGAAGGCTACCGATTCAGAAGGTGATCCTGTCTCATCAAAATTTTCCTTAATTCTGCTCAACATAAATACGTGATAATCCATAGAAAGACCAAATAAAATACTGAACATAAAAAGCGGCAGCCAAAATTCGAGTTGATCGACTTGTTCAAATCCAAAAAGATCAATTAAAAACCCATTCTGAAAAACCAAAACTAACAGTCCATATGACGCTGCAACTGAAAGCAAGTTCATTAGAATAGAAATAATGGATATGGTTATCGACCTAAACGCAAACAACAAAAGAAGGAAACTTAATGCTAAAACCATCCCCAAAACCAATGGAAAGTATTCATCCGTCATTTCAACAGAATCGACCACCTCTGCTGTTGAGCCACCCACATATAACTGGTATTCATTTGCTTTAACATCACTAAATGCCCTCGGGATGAGTTCAGATCTTAGCCTTCGAATTGAGTCCAAGGCCAATTGATCTTGTGGATCACCAGATAATTTTGCCGTTATTTCAACAAATGCGACCTCAGGGTAAAGATTGACCATTGGATCTACAAACCCAGAGTCTTGTTCAAGTTGGCTTTTTAACGTTTCCACCGCTACCGCAATTTCTTCAGACCTGATGTCAGCGTCAATAACTATACTTGCGGGCTCATTTGAACCAAAACCATATTTTTCGTCTAAAACCATAAACCCAATTTTTGCTGATTGATCATCAGGTAGTACTGATATTCCACTTGTGCCCTTTTCTAGGTCAAAATAGAAGTAGCCAAGCAGCAATAGCAACCCAGTGACGAATAACATGCTGACAACAGGCCATTTCATGACTTGGACTGTGATGGCATTCCAAAACCCACCCTCGGACGCATCTGTCTTTCCCTCAGTGGAAAGAAATTTGAAGTTCAATCCAGCAGTCCGAGAGATAGCTAAAACTACTAAGACACCCATTGCTGCCCCTGAAGCTATCAACAATTTAGGCCCAACAGATTGAGTGAGAGCGATTACCAAAAATCCGACCATATAAATTACGATCGTGATTTTTTTATGAACATATATTTGATTTACCTTATCTCCTAGAACTCCAACGATTGAAGGCAACAACGTAACACCCGCCATGACCGCAACAAACACTACCAATATAGCCCCAACCCCAAAAGCTTGAAACGTTTTTTCAGGGATGACAAACATTCCCAGTAAAGCTAAAACAACGGTAAGTCCACTAAACAAAACCGCTCTGCCAGCTGAAGCATTGGTTCTAACAATAGCTGCGACTTTATCTAGACCACTTTCTCTTTCTTCTCTATATCTAGACAAGATAAAAAGGCAATAATCTATACCTACGGCCAAGCCCATCATAGTCATAATGTTGGGGACAAAGTCATTAAGATCTACAAACTGGCCAATGATGGTAGTTAGTCCTACTGAAATGAATATGGAAACTACCGCCAATATAACGGGTATAACAGCAGATACAACTGATCCAAATACCAGTGCCAAGATTATGATTGCCACAGAAATACCGATAGTCTCTCCAGTCAACAAATCCTTTTCGGCAAGTTCCTGGAAGGCTAATTCTAGAGCGGGCAAGCCTACAAAATAATATCCAAAATCAGCGTTAGAATATTCTTCAGACAAATGCACAAGTGATTGGAGTAGTTCCGGTTGCAGAAATGGAGCTGGAATCATTACAGTGGAAGCATCAGGCGAAGGGTTTATTGAATAGTCTTCAATTGTCCCCACGTCCCTATCTATATCTTTGTTGTTGTCGATTTCTCTCTGAATCTCTGCAAGAAAACCATTTAGCGAGTTGAGATATTCATCAGAAGGAAATGAATATTTATCTGACGTTACAACGAGAATGCTTTCATTTTCCTCATCACTGTT
>CENY01012232.1_pt1 | contig 14488 bp, 13 predicted proteins | sample 356181 | NCBI WGS metagenome assembly CENY01 (sample SAMEA2619840, study PRJEB7988) | marine metagenome | isolation source: saline water (ENVO:00002010), including
CGTTTACACCGTGGATGTCGGCGGTTCGATCCCGTCACCGCCCACCATCCTTCATTATTTAGGGCCTGTGATGCTCTTAAGGTTTTCCCTATGTTTAACATTCAAATATTTTCAGGTTTTGCATTTGTTGACTAAGACCATTCTTTTCTATTTCTTTTTTTTCTGGAATTATTCTTTCTAATTTAATTAAAGTAGGACTCATGGCTCAAGATTTTCTTTCCTTTGTAAATCAAATTAAATCGGAAAGACCCGACGAATTTGTTTCCGTGTCGGGTGAGATTGATCCGGCGCATGCTATTACTGCGACCGTTGTTAAAACCGAACATGAAACAAAAAAGCGCCCGGTGTTTATTTTTGAAAAGGTAAAAGGTACAAATTTCAAGGTTATAACGAATATACATGCTAGTCGGCATCGCCTGGCCATGTCGATGGGTGTAGCCCCGCGTGAAATGCAGAAAAAATTTCTTTATGCAATGGAAAACCCCATTCCACCGAAAGAAGTAAATACAGGTCTGTGTAAAGAAGTTATTCTTACTGGCAACGAGGTTGATATGATGGCTCTTCCGCAGGTGGTCCATCATGGGGATGACGGTGGGGCTTATATTACAGCTGCAATTTCTTTTGCTAAGGACCCTATTACCGGCATTTATAATTGTGCCTATAACAGATTAATGATAACGGGTAGAAATACCACATCCATCCATTTGACTTTAGGAAAACATCTTTGGGAATTTCATCAAACCGCTACTGCCCAGGGTAAGCCGTTACAAGTCGCTTTCGCTATCGGGGTACATCCAGCTATCGCTTTAGGCGCTTTATCGATTGGTTCTGTAGATGAAGATGAAACGCATATTATGGGTGCAATACTTGAAGAACCTCTTGAAATGGTCCGATGTGAGACGATTGACGTGTCCGTTCCTGCTCAAGCTGAATTGATTATAGAAGCGGAAATTTCTCCTGTAAAAACGGTTGAGGAGGGTCCGTTTGGAGAATTTACTGGCTACAGCCTTGGAGCAAGAGATAGAGAAGTGGTAGAGGTAAAGGCAATCACTCATAGAAAAGATGCATATTTTTATGATATGAACGTTGGGCATTTGGATCATATGCTGCTTTCGACCATACCTATGGAAGCTAACCTTTTTCGAGCTGTGCGGTCCATGGTTCCAAGTGTAAAGGCCGTTAGGGTGCCAAGCCCGTTTACCTGTTTTGTCTCAATAGAGCAACGTCTAAAGGGACAAGGTAAAAATGCTATAATGTCGGTTTTTGGCGCAGATCTTTACATTAAGCGGGTAGTAGTGGTGGACCATGATGTGGATGTGTTTGATGACCGACAAGTCAATTGGGCGTTAGCGACACGAAGTCAGCCTGACAGAGATTTAGTTTTAATAAAAAATGCACGCGGGTCGGATTTGGATCCGTCGACAGCTGGAGATGATGGCTTTACTTCAAAATGGGGTATAGATGCTACTGCGAAGCCCTTACTTAAAGAATTTACTCCGAGGCATAAATTTTCTGAAGGGGTTTGGGATAGCATTGATGTTAAGTCTATTATCAGATAATTACTAAAATGGTTAATATTGCCTGCAGTTTCGATTTAGTTGCAGCTGAATATCCATCTAAAATTGTACTCAAAAATGAGGATCGTAATTTTACTTGGAAAGAGTTGGACCTTAGAGCAGGCGGGGTTGCCTCTTATATCAGGTCAAAGGGTTTACTTCCTGGTGCTCGGCTAGCGGTTTGTCTGAAAAATCCAATTGACACCATCATTGGAATTTTGGGTGGACTGAAAGCAGGTTGTGCAGTCACACCATTTAACCCTCGGTTAAAGAATGAAGAACGGGGTCAGATTTTGGCCCTTTTAGAACCTTCAATGGTTCTCACGTGTATTCCAACAGACCTAGTCAACTTACCAGCTATTGAAACTGGTTATGAAGACCCAGCGATTATCCTATTTACTTCAGGCAGCACCGGAATTCCCAAGGGGGTTGTTCTTTCACACCGTTCTGTGAAAGTCGGGCTCGATATTTGGAGTAAATCTGCTTTAAATTTAAATTCAAAAGATGTTGTATTGTCGGTGTTACCACTGGCACATTCTTATGGTTTGTTTGGTACAGTTTTAGCCCCCTTACAAAATGGATCTTCAAGTGTTTTAGTTGAGCGCTTTGACGCAGAAGAAGTGGTTAATAAGATACAATCCAGTAAAGCAACCATCTTTTGTGGTGTGGCTACAATGTTTCGACGGATCTTAGATTTGAAAAACATTAATTCTCAGATGTTTTCCAGCCTTAGATTTGTAACAAGTGGTGCGGCTCCTTGTCCATGGGACCTCTCTCTGTCTTGGAAGGAAAAAACTGGTCTGAGGATTATTAGGGGTTACGGGATGAGTGAGTTATTTCGTCCCATTTGTTATTCACCAGATGATAATTTAGAGACACCTGATTCGATCGGAAGAGCGGCGATGGGCGTCAAGTTGAAAATTGTTGATGAGAATGGAAATAGGGTTAAGGAACTACAACAAGGAGAGTTATGGATAAAAACTGCTTCTTGTATGACTGAATATTTAAATAATCCCGATGAAACCAAAGCTGTAATGAAGGATGGGTGGTTCTTGACAGGAGACATTGCTTCCATGAATTCAGAAGGTCTGATTAGTATCGTGGGACGAAAGAAGGAAGTTATCCTTCGTGGTGGGTACACTGTTGGGGCTGGCGAAGTTGAGGCGGTATTAAATAGTTTTTCGGACATTGTCGAATCAGCGGTTATTCCAATACCCGATCCGGATTTAGGAGAAGAGATTTGCGCTTTTATAGTTTTAAAGGGTGACGCTAAATGTCCCAGGGAAAAAGTGATTGAATTTTGTAAGTCGCAAATGGCCGCCTATAAATACCCTCGAGTGATTGAATTTGTAGAGAAGCTACCAAAGAGTAGTACCGGAAAGGTTTTAAAATCCGAATTGAGGGCTTCTTCATATCGATCGTAATATTAACATCCGGAGAAATTGAACACTCATGCTTGAATTATTTGGAGGACCGACTTCTACCTGTTGTTGCAAGGTTCATCTAACAATTATTGAAAAGGGTCAGGAGGTCATAGAACGGGAAGTGAATGTTCATGAACATCAGAATTTAACTGAAAAATATATTGAGATTAATAGGGACGGCATGGTCCCAACTCTAATCCACAATGGATCAATACTGGTAGAGTCCAGTGTCATTATGCGTTACCTTGACAGAGTTTTTCCTGCACCCGCATTAACACCTAACCTTCCAAATGAAGCTATGAGAATGGATTTGTTAATGAAGGATTTAGACGAGAAATATCACAGTGCGATCGCTTTTCTATCATTTTCCGAAGCTTCGAGAGATGCCGCTGGTAATTTAACAGACGCCGCCAAACTAAGGCTAAAGTCTTTCGATAAAATACCCGAACCCAAAAGAAGAGAGCAGCGCCGCCTATCTGTTTTATTAGGCTTAAATTCTGAAGAGGGGCGTTGTGCTTGCGGGTTTCTTGAAACCATGATCAAAGATATTGATGCGGCTCTTCAATTAGGTCCTTATCTTGCAGGTGAGTGCTATTCTCTGGCTGACGCAGCCCTAACACCCTATGTTCACAGGCTGTGGCTTCTTGGCTGTGATGAGCTTTGGACCAAATCGTATCCTAGTGTTGATGAATGGTATGCAAATGTTAAATCGCGTCCTTCCTTCTCTGAAGTATTCACTAAACATGAAGAAGTAACTCGTGGGCGTTATAATAGGGAAAGGAGTATAACATTAGGCACTTGGAAGAGATTTAAAACTTCTCTTGATTCCATCGGTGATAAACCTGACGATATGGCCTCTCGATTGCCGGCTCGAATATGGGGTGATAGGCATCCTAAAGTTTTCAATGAAAAAATAAAATAGACGAAAAATACTGAATATTAACCTTTAAGCAACTTTGAGGGTATTTCTCGATTTTTCCGCATCCTGTAAATATTGATTCATTTCTAATGTACATTGGCCGCAGCCGGGTTCCACACCACATCGTTTGAATACTAGTTGTGCATCGCGAATACCGTCCTCTTTAGCTTCCTGGACTTTTTTCATATTTATTGCGTTACAAACACACATATACATTTCTATTAGGCACCATCTGCTAATGATAATGATTATCACCATTAATCTAAAATAGAAAATTTTATTTAACAAGAGAAATAATAGGAATTGAGAATGACTATTATTCTTAAAGCATTGTTTTTATTGCATTATTTTGTAGTCAGATAAAAAATAATGTTTTAACATAAAAAAAATCTGATTAAAAAGGAATTTCTCTATGGATGGCGATGATGACGTGAAGAAGCAATTAAACCTGATTTTAAAAAATGAATTAACAGCTATTAATCAATATTTCCTGCATTCACGTATGTTGAAAGATTGGGGTTTTCTCCGATTAGCCGAAAAAGTTTACCAAGAGTCTATCGGGGAAATGAAACATGCCGATCAACTCATAGAAAGAATTTTGGTCTTGAATGGTTTACCAAACTTACAGGATCTTGGAAAATTGAATATTGGTGAGAATGTTTCTGAAATAATTGGTGCCGATTTAATTTCAGAAGAGACCAATCAGAAAGCATTAAAAGGCGCAATTGTGGTTTGCGAGAAAGCAAGGGATTTTGTTTCAAGAGAAATATTTGAGAGAATTCTTGAGGATACTGAAGAACATATTGATTGGTTGGAAACTCAAAATTCTCTTATTGGGTCTACAGGGTTGCAGAATTATCTTCAGGAACAAATGTTTGAAGAGAGCACTTAAATAACGATTTTTGTTTATTCAAGGTGACTTTAGAATTGAAGACCCCTACTTGAGCGTTAATCCGATATTGCAATTAACACATTATCAATATCAGAAAGAAAATGTTTGGCGTATGGCGCTGATTGTTTGAGCATTTCCAAACGCGCCTTTCCTTCTGGACCTATGCCTACTCCGGGAGGAGCAAGGGTTTGATTGCGTTCAATCATTGAGGAATAACTTAATTTAAAATCATTTAGGTTTTCTACTTTAAAGGCGAAGTGGTCTGGTCCGGAGCGTGCAATTCCAGTATTGGCATAATTTGTAATATCCCACTGAGCTAAAACAATATTCATACGGCCATCTGTTATATAAAAGTTGTCATCATTTCCGTGCCTATTTACGAGTTTCAAATCTAGTATATCGCAATAAAACTCCGCACATTTTTCCGGATTTAGGGTCCGAATGGCAAAATGTGAGATATATCGATCCTGATGCCATTCTCCTTGGGTATAGATATCTTTTTTATTATTTTTATCTACATGTGAAAGGTCAAAGATATTTCCGTCCGGGTCGTGGGTTGTTATACCAGCGAATGGTCTATTACTCGGACGTCTTAGAGTTTTTATCTTTGGAAAATTTCTATCCATCCGGTCGAGTACTTTATGAATGTCTTCAACTTCCACGCCAAAATGATCTAACCCTCCGGGTCGTCCCGGGCGTCGAGGGTTAATGTTTAAACCGACATATCCATCACCAACTGTAACAGCACTTTCTGGACGTGAAACTTTAGGAGACTTCATACCAAATAAGACCTCATAAAACCTACCCAACATGGCGTAATTGGTTGACATCATTGCAACGTGATTAATCTTGGTGGTCATGATAGCCTTCCATTGTTTTACTAGTCTTATTTCTTAGTATTTCATTATTAAATAAATTTTAAAACGACGATACGTTGTGAATTAGAAAGAAATAATCATGATTTTGTATTTGAACGTAATTGTTAACTTGAGAATGGTTTTTCTTTTATTATTCAGACCTTCAATGGCCAAAAAATTTGTAATATAATTTTATTTGGCTGGCTTTAAAAAATAGATCTTAAAAGGTTTGTGATACTATGATCCGTTTCGTTCTCAATGGAAAAATGCACGGTACGGGCAATATCTCCCCAACTATGACTTTGCTCGACTTTATCCGGAGCCAAACAAACCTGACTGGCACTAAGGAAGGGTGTGCCGAGGGCGATTGCGGTGCTTGTACCGTTGTCCGCGTTAGGGATAATAAATTTGAAGCAGTCAATTCATGTCTCTTGCAGCTCGGTCAGTTAAGTGGGTTTGAAATCGTTACAGTGGAGGGTCTAGAGAAAATTAACGACGGTAGACTTATTCCGATCCAAAAAACAATGGTTGAAGAAGGAGGCACGCAGTGTGGCTTCTGTACCCCAGGCTTTGTTATGGCTCTTTTTGCGTTGGGGCAATCCGGCGAAAATATTAACGACGATGTAATCCACGATGCTTTGGCAGGAAACCTGTGTCGTTGTACAGGTTACAAACCAATCGTTGAATCGGCACGTAAAGGGTGTGAAAACAGAATTGATTATAAGCTGGCTCCAATGGTCTTAACTCCGGAAAAATATGAGTTTAATGATCAAACCTTCTTTTTACCAAAAACCCTAAAAGACTTGGCCTCTCTGAGAGCCTCCCTGAAGGATGCTATGTTGTTATCGGGCGGAACTGATTTGGGTCTATTGGTTAGCAAAGAACGGATTATCCCTAAGACAGTTATATCTACGGCGCATGTTTCTGAACTTCAGGAAGTAAAGGAGACGAAGAAGGAGTTAATTCTTGGATCTGCCGTTAGCTACACAAGTTCGCTAAAATTCATAAATCGATTATATCCATCCCTTGGACAACTGATTAGCCGCATAGGGTCAAGGCAAATTCGAAACATAGGGACCATAGGAGGAAATATAGGTACCGCATCACCAATCGGCGATACTCTTCCCGCTCTGATTGCGCTCAACGCTATTGTTACACTTTTCTCTCTGGAAGAAGAACGTGAAATTAGATTAGAGGATTTTCTTGTTGGCTATAGAAAAACATGCCTCAAGAATGGAGAAGTAATAAAAAATATTAAAATACCCAAGCTAACGAAAAATGAATATTTTAAATCCTATAAAGTCTCCAAGAGATACGATCAGGATATATCCTCTGTTGTAGGAGCATACCGCCTTAAAATCCAAGCTTCTAAAATCTCTGATATTCATATTATTTATGGAGGCTTAGCCGAAAAACCTTCTAGGGCCATTAAAACCGAATTATCTCTGAGACAAAAACAATGGAACGAAGATATTGTGTGTGACTCTGCTAAAAATATACCAAATGATTTCACGCCAATCAGCGATCACCGAGCAAGTTCAAGTTATCGTTTACGGGTTGCTTCTAACTTATTGGTTAGACTCCATCGTGATATAACGGGTGAAGAGGATGCGTCTGGAGTTGTAAAGGTATCATGAGTTCCTCAGAAGAAATTAAAGGAGGAGTACATAAAACTACTTCGCATGATAGTGCTCGGAAACACGTTAACGGGGCTGCAATTTTTATTGATGATATGCCAAGTTTTCCTGATACTCAGGAAGCTGCGTTATTATTAAGTCCCTACGCGCATGCAAAAATTTTAGAAATTGATATTACGCAAGCTTTAGCGTCTTTAGGGGTATCGGCGGTCATTACGGCAAAGGGCATTCCTGGAAAGAACGATATAGCACCTGTATTCAGTGATGAGCCCGTCTTGGCATCTCAGATTGTCGAATATGCAGGTCAACCGATTGTCGCAATTTCTGCTGATAGTTACGATAACGCGTTTGCAGCAATTAAAAAGGTTAAAGTCGTTTATGAAGAATTAATACCGGTGCTGACAATTCAGGAGGCTTGGGATAAAGAGCAATTCACTTATGAGCCTGCAAAGGTTGAAACCGGGAACGCAGTAGAGGCAATAAAAGCAGCCGACTTTGTGCTTAATGGTGAAGTTAGCTGCGGTGGACAGGATCACTTTTATTTGGAAAGTCAAATTGCATTAGCTATTCCGGAAGAAGACCAAGCAATGTTGGTGTATTCATCAACGCAACATCCAACAGAAGTTCAGCATGGGGTCAGTAACGTCTTGGGTATACCCCAAAATGATGTGACTGTTGAAGTACGACGAATGGGAGGAGGGTTCGGAGGCAAGGAAAGTCAGTCGACAATAATTGCCGCTATAGCAGCGTTATTAGCGGAACATTGCAGGACGCCGGTAAAATTAAGACTTAGACGTGATGTTGACATGATCGCCACGGGAAAAAGACACGATTTCTTATTCAAATATCAAGTTGGGTTTAATGAAGCTGGAGAAATCGGAGGCGCCATTATAGATATGGCCGCAAGGTCAGGTAATGTAGCAGACCTATCGGCGGGAGTATTAGGACGTGCGCTATGTCATGCTGATAACGCATATTTCATTCCAAATGCTTTATTCAGGGCGTGGCCATGCAAGACAAACACTGTTTCAAATACCGCTTTCAGAGGATTTGGAAGCCCTCAAGGAATGCTAGTCATTGAAACCATTATTGAACACATAGCCCACGAGCTAAAAAGGCCTGTTGAGGATATAAGGTCAATTAATTGGTATGGCGAAAAAAATCGTAATGTAACACCCTACGGTCAGACCGTGACTGATAACATTATGGCTCAAATTGTTGACCGCTTGGAGGTTGAGGGACACCTGCATGAAAGGCGGATGGCAATAGAAGAATACAACAGGACCCATAAAACTTTAAAAAAAGGCATTGCATTGATGCCGGTAAAGTTTGGTATTTCGTTCAACGCGGTCCCGTTAAATCAAGCCGGAGCACTGGTTCATGTATATACCGATGGTAGCGTCCACCTGAACCATGGAGGGACTGAAATGGGACAGGGGCTATTTACAAAAGTCGCCCAAGTCGTATCCTCGGTTTTCCAGATTGATATAGACCATGTTAAAATTTCTTCTACGCGAACAGACAAGGTTCCAAATACCGGTCCTACAGCTGCTTCTGCCGGGTCCGATTTAAACGGAATGGCTGCATTTAATGCTGCCGAGGAAATAAAAGGACGAATGAAGCAGGTTACGGCAAGCCATTTTGGTGTTGAAACTGATAGCATAGAGTTTCGTCAAAACCGTGTATACGCTGGTAATGAAAGCCTTAAATTTTCTGAGGTCGCAGAGCTTACCTGGTCTAGCCGAATTTCACTATCTGCAACTGGTTATTATCAGACCCCCGACATTCATTGGGACGGGAAATCGATGAGTGGAAGCCCATTTTATTATTATACCTATGGAGCAAGTATCTCTGAGGTGGTTATTGATACGCTAACCGGAGAATCGAGGGTTCTGGCCACCGATATTCTTCAAGATGTAGGATCTTCGCTGAACCCGGGAATAGATTTAGGTCAAATAGAAGGGGCTTTTGTCCAAGGTTTGGGGTGGTTAACCTCTGAAGAACTAGTATGGGATCAGGACGGACGTTTAATGACCCATGGACCATCCACATACAAAATTCCGGGCAGTAGGGATGTGCCGCCACGATTTAAAGTACATATTCTCGAGGATACACCGAACACTGTTCCTACAATATATCGTTCTAAGGCGGTTGGTGAACCCCCTCTTATGTTGGCTTTAAGTGTCTGGCTCGCTATACGTGACGCCGTAGCCAGGACGAGAGATTATAAGGTATTTCCAAAGCTTAATGCGCCGGCGACGCCAGAGGCTATCCTTATGGCATTGGATGCAATGTAAAGCAATGAACATATTTAATAAAAGATATTAATTATTCAAAATAACTTATTGTAAAATAATATTTTATTTAAAAGTATCATTCTAAATAATAAACTTAACTGGCGATGGTATCAAATCATGTTTGCCGGTCGCTTGTATCAAAAAAGAGGTACCTTCTTTTGATTTAACCGCGAGTCCCAAGGCACAATAAATGGTTTATTGTTCACGGGGAGATAATTTAATGTTCTTTTGTTTTCGGTCAGAGAAGAAAATTGTCTCGCCCGTGAGGCATACAAAAGTATCATCCATTTCTGTGTGTTTGTGCCATGGGATAATTTGCCCTTCCTTTAAGTGGAGTGTATCGACACGAATATTTTCGGTTTCCAATAACATTTTCCTTTTATCTACGTCGTAAGTGTCCGCGAAGTTATGTGTCATAGTTTTAGTGTTTTTATTTAAATTCACTCAGAAAGGGTTTTAGTTCCGGTGCCTTCCAGCCTTCCGGTTTCAAAACTTTTCCGTCATCTCTTTTTGTTACTTTTCCAGTTTGAGGATCAATTTTGGCTAAATTTGTCTGTAAAACCTCGTTCCATGCACCCTCAGCATCTGCACCCATCGAATGAATAGCTCCAATTGTTACGACAAGTATATCTATGAGGGCATCGAGTTGCTCAACCCGGTCGTTATTTTTTACAGAATCTTCAAGTTCACAAACTTCTTCTGCTATTAATTTTCGATAAAGGTCATATTGCTCAGCATTCATCTCGTTATCAGCAGTCTGATCGCAAGCTTTCATGAATTTTTTTTGATCGGAAAATGGATTGACCATATGGGGTATCCTGATTTGATTAAAAAGACTTTGACTATTAAAAATGCTAATCATAAAAATGTAAATGTGCGTTAAATGTAGGTTTATAAAGACTCCCCATGCGGAAATTAAACTGTCATTGTTATATAATGAGGAAGTTGATATCAGGATTATGTTTATTTTCCCTTCTTTTCGTATCGGGATGTATGCCAGGTGAAGCTGAGTTAACATCCGCGCTAAAGACGAAAAAGCCTGTTTCTAATTTTACAAAACGTTCCCAATGTCCCGGCAGTCCACTTAAGGGAATCTATGAATCACAATGGCCCCATCATTGGAATAAATGTCGCGGAGCTATTTCTGTCAATTCAGGTGCCTATAAATTCGCTGGGGACAGGGTGGTTGGTGAATTCAAAAATGGTAAATTGAATGGCCATGGGACTTACCTCTATGCCAATGGGGACAAGTACGTCGGAGAATGGAGAGATGGTAAGCCTAACGGGCAGGGGACTGCTACTTTTGCTAAGACCGGTAATAAATACGTGGGTGAATTTAGAAACAAAAAATACCACGGTCGGGGAACATTTACCTGGGCCAATGGTAATAAATACGTCGGCGGACATAGGGCGGGTAAACGGCACGGTCAGGGCACCTTTACCTTTGCTAATGGTCGGATAAAGGAAGGTATTTGGAAGGATAATAAATTGCAATCCGCGCTATCACTTTGTCCAGGTGTTTATAATAGATCAACTTGGACCAATTGTCTTGGCACTATTACCTTTTCCAAGACCGGCAACAAATACGTTGGTCAATTCCGGAATGGTATAAGGAACGGTCAGGGGACCTTTACATGGCCCTCTGGCAACAAATACGTCGGTGAATTCAGGAATGGTATAAGGAACGGTCGAGGAATTTTTACTTGGCCCAATGGAACAAAATACGTTGGTGAATATAAAAATGGAAAAAGAAACGGTCAGGGGACCGTTACCTGGCCTTCTGGTAACAAATACGTTGGTCAATTCAGGAATGGTAAAAGGAACGGTCGGGGAACATTTACCTGGGCCAATGGCAGAATAAGGGAGGGTATTTGGAAGAACGATAAATTTCAATATGTTAAAAAAGTAAGGCCTGCAACGGACCACGGCGATTTGCCCTCGTGTTCTAATAGTCCTCTTAAAATCGGGTCTCTGTCAGAATGGCCAAAAAATTGGGATAGCTGTCGCGGTGAACTCATTATGGAGCTAGGCGCTCCTAAATTTGCAGGGGATAGACTGGTTGGGCAATTCCGGAATGGCAAAGTGAACGGTCGGGGAACCTATTTTTTTGCCAATGGGGACAAATACGTCGGTGAATACAGGAATAGCAAATTCAGCGGTCACGGGACCTTTTTCCACCGCAATGGGGACAAACACGTTGGCGGATATAGGGGTGGCAAACGGCACGGTCAAGGTAGCTATTTTTACTACAATGGGGATCAATATGTTGGTGAATATAGGAATGATCAACCAAACGGTTGGGGAACCGTTACTTTTAGCAAAACCGGCAGCAAATATGTTGGTCAATTTAGGAATGACAAATATCACGGGCGGGGGACTTATATCTTTGGCTCGGCGTCGAAATGGCCAGGAGATAAATATGTTGGTAAATACAGGAATGGAAAAAGAAACGGTCAGGGGACCTATACCTTTGCCAATGGTCGTAAAAAGGAAGGCGTCTGGAAGAACGGTAAATTTCAATATGCCCAAAAGGCTAATCCGCGGGCAATTACTAGAAGAAAACCAGGTTCCAAACCAAGACGGTATTTAAACCCGAATAAGACAGTATCTGCCGCCTCTGGCAGTGGTTTTTCTGTTTCTTCAATAGGCCACGTCGTGACCAACTATCACGTCATTAAGGGATGCCAAAATGTTAAAATTCATCACAATGGAAAGGCTATTCCAGCGACCGTTATAACACATGATCCGCAAAACGATCTTGCTCTTCTCAAGGGAGACTTTCGACCCTCTACTGTCCTTGCGTTGAGCCCTGACAGTCCCTACCGGCTGCAGGATGTCTATGTTGCCGGGTATCCCTTTGGACGAAGAATAAGTACCGACGTGAAGATTACGAAGGGCGTCATTAGTTCCCTTACCGGTATCGCCAATAATTTTTCCCGTATCCAGATTGATGCGGCACTCCAGCCGGGGAACAGTGGAGGGCCGATACTGGACAACAAAGGGAATGTGGTTGGTGTTGCTGTTGCCAAACTGGATATTAAAAAGATCCTTAAGAGTTATGGAGTGATACCGGAGAATACAAATTTTGGTATTAAGACGAGTATCGTTAGAACAATTCTGGAAAGTAAAAATATCTCTACACCGAGTGCCAATCGTTCATCTATCTCCAAAAGAAAACTGGGAAAAATGATTTCGGACGCAACTTATTATTTATCCTGTTGGATGACGGCTGCACAAATTCAGAAGATGCGGCGTAAGAAAGCAATATTCCAAAGTGTAGATTAGTTTTGAGGTTGATTTTTTCCTAGGAATTTATGTGTGTTTTAACAAATTTGTGATGGCCACGTTTTTGCGAGGTTATAAAAGTGCTGAGAATAAATAAATTGGACGGACTGCAGCGAGGTTAGTTTATGGAAATACTAATTGCATTTCTTTTACTTTTGTTCATTGGGTTTTTAATCCGTCACCCTATCAAAACTCTATTTTTTATCCCAAAAACGATTTTCTTGATTGTGCTTGGTTCAGTTGGACTTTTGCTGCTTTTCTGGTGGATGTCTTGGTGATTCACATTAAGAAGGATTTGTATTTATCTACCCGCGGATTTTTTAATTTTCTACTGGTTAAGGATCTAAATAGTAGTGACGCAGTTGACTTTAATGGGTTGGGTAGATTAAACCCAGCGTAACTAATGTTGCGGGGGTGTAGCTCAGCTGGTTAGAGCGCTGGCCTGTCACGCCACCGAGCATCTACGATAAGATTAGTGCGCTATCACCTTAGTCTAAGCCGCTGATAACCTAGTGTTTAAGGTTTAAAATCCACCAAGCAATACGAAGACCCATACTCCATTTGCTCCACTAACGCTCCAAGGAGAATGGAAAATGGCTTCAATTACCAAGAGACAAAACAAGTGGCAGGTAAGAATACGCCTGTCTAATTACCCAACTGTAACTAAAACCTTCAATAAAAAGTCTCATGCTTTGCAATGGGCAAGAGAAACAGAAATACAAATAGAAAAAGGTCTTCTCACTACAGGGTATGACAAGGCGGAAGACAATCTAAGGGTAGTGTTAGAGAGATACCTGTCTGAAGTGACACCAAGTAAGAAAGGCCACAAGGTTGAAGGTATCAGGCTGAAGAAGCTAATGCGTGACCCTATAGCCGCTACCAAGTTTGGTTATCTAAAACCAAGTCATCTAATCAAGTACAGAAACCAAAGATTAAAAGAAGTCTCAGCTAGTACAGTAAAAAAAGAATTAAATATCCTCAGCCATGTCTTTGAAACGGCCATCAAGGAATGGGATATGCCTATCAATGGCAATCCAATACGACAGATAACTAAACCTAAAGAAAATAAACCAAGAGACAGAAGGCTAGAGAATGATGAAGAAGAACGGCTCCTATTATCCTGTAGCCAAAGCAGGAACCCTTACCTCTTACCATTTATTATTGTAGCCACAGAGACGACAATGCGACGTGGTGAGCTACTACAGCTTGAGAGACAGCATTTAAATTTAAACAACAGGACAGCTTATCTTCCTATGACCAAGAATGGAGACAGTAGAACAGTCCCTTTATCAACAAGAGCCATAGCTGCATTAAATAAAATACCAATACATATATCAGGGAAGGTCTTTCCAGTCTCTGAGACTGCCCTGAGGGGCTTATGGAATAGAGCCTGTAGACGTGCTGGTATTAATAATCTTCATCTACATGATCTAAGACATGAAGGGACTTCAAGGCTCTTTGAACTAGGTTTAAATATTATGGAAGTATCTACTATTACAGGTCACAAAGACCTGAAGATGCTTAAACGATACACACATCTTAAAGCTGAGGATTTAGCTCTTAAACTGGGGTGAATTTCTAAATTGAAGTTGGATAACAGGCTTTAAACTTCTTTTTAATG